>Ga0315330_10000255_pt1 | contig 31056 bp, 26 predicted proteins | sample M140m34915metaG_FD_203453 | JGI IMG/M metagenome (GOLD analysis project Ga0315330, IMG submission 203453) | Ammonia-oxidizing marine archaeal communities from Monterey Bay, California, United States - M1 40m 34915 | ecosystem: Environmental > Aquatic > Marine > Intertidal zone | place: USA...
ATGTTCTTGTCTTCTTTCTACCTGTGTTGTTTCATTACTATCAAAAAATATAACATATGTAAATAAGCAGGTAAACATTATAATTACTAATAAAATTGATCCTGTAATTATGCTAACACAGGTCTTAATGTAACCATCAAGATGTTTTTTATTCATAATTTTTCTTTTTATTTATCATATTTCTAATTCTATTTTCTGATATAATTATTTTATAATTTTCAGAAATGGTAAATAGGCTTTTATTTAGATTTTCTCTATCATTTTCAATTGTTCTTACTAGTAAATCAATTTCTTGATTTTGAAAATCACTTGGATTATTAGAGTTTTTATAAAAACTTAGTCTATCGTATTTAGCTTTTACATTTGACTGAAGCTTAATTGTTTCTTGAAGCAAATTTTTTATTTCGTTATCATCTCTAGATAATACCTCATTAATTACAGAAAGCACAGCACCACTTGCTCCTATAATTGGACCAGCTTTTCTTGTAACCTCTGAGTTAGATGATAAAACTCCCATTAATGCACCAAGAAATGTAATTCCTGCTGCGCTAAAAGTTCTTATTTTTCTATTATTTTTAGAAGTAGCTTCAATCCATTTTAAATTATCGTTTATTTCTTCTAAACCATCTTGTTGAGATTCTAATTCATTAATTAACTCTGCAATTTTTTCTTGGACTTTTAGAGGATTTATAGTGTTCATTACAACTACATCTAATGTTATTTGAGATGACAATCCAGATAGATCTGTAGCTTTAAGTTCAAGGTTGTAGTTGGTTGTAGTGTTAGTTCTCTCAACATGATTATAATCAACATTAAAGCTTATTGTCTTATTTGAACTATTAAGAACCATTCCTCTTGGTAATTGAGCACCAACATTTTCAATTAATATTGAATCATTAACGTTAGGATCATCAACAGGAATTTTATAAGAATAAGAATTTCCTTCTTCAACTATCCATTTAGATGTTTTTCCAAAAACCGGTGGAAAATTATTTTCTGAATAAATAATTTTAAATGTATCAATATCAAAAAGTTCCGGCTGATTTTTTTTGTATGCTTTTAGAATAAAGCTATATATTTTCTCTAACTCATCAATATTATTTGGATCAATTTTCCAGTCAATATTACCTGATATCGGATTGAAATTATCAATAGGTGCATCAGTTTTAAGATCAAATAAGACATTATTATCACCATCTGAAATCATTGGTGAATAACTAAATGAATAATTATTTCTGATTATTTTATCAATTTGTTTATTAATAATTTGCGGAGGATACTCTAGATTATTTATTTCAATAAGAAAGTCGTATCTCTTTAACATGGATTGTTTTTCATAAGCAAATAGATTCCAGGTAATAAATTTATTTATCGCCTGATTATCGTCTGGGATAAACTCAAAGTATATTCTTTTACTTCTTTTATCATAAATTATTTTTCCATTTTCAATAATTCTATAGTTTGGATTATCATTAAAATAATAATTGAAAATAACCTCTTCCTCATTACTTTCTAATTGAATTATCATAGATAAAGTATCTCTCTCATCCAAAGCAATATTTGTAGGGTTGAATAAGTTTTCAACTAATACTTTTTGTTCGCTATTAATTTTATAGTTTAGAATCTTAAAAGATAGCTCTAAATCTTTTGGTTCATTAATTTTAAACAAAGAGTCCTGAGTATGAGCTATTATAGTATCATTATTATTAGATTGCGCGTTAATAAAGGAAAGGTTGGAAAATAAACCAAAAATGAAAAACAGAATTAAATTTCTCATACTATGTTTAGTAAGAAGACAATATTTTCTATGTAATTTAATTTAATAATTTTTATCAATTATGTTAATAAACCTTTTAATTCTTTCTTTAAATGTTTTTTCCTTAGGAAACTACATTTTTTCTTCTAATGATTGGGAATTAAAAAAGGAGGAGAATGATATAAAAGTTTATCTGAGAAAAAATGAGATTAATAATGTGGAATATCTTGCAGAAACAAAGATTAATAGTAATATAAATTCAATTTTAGCAATTATTTTAGACTATAATAATTCTCATAAATGGATGTATAAGCTTGAGGATAGTAGAATACTTGAAAAAAATTATGATTCACTATTTTATGTTTACTTTACTATGGAAATGGGTTGGCCCCTTAAAAAAAGAGACCTAGTATCAGATGTTAAATTAAATAAAGAAGATGATTTTGTATCAGTTACTTTATCTTCAGTTCCAAATTTTATTCCTGAAGATGATAAATATTTACGAATATCAGATTCAAAATCAGTATGGACTCTTTCAAAAATTAATGATTCTGAAACAAAGGTTACACTCCAAAGTTATGCTGTGATTGAAGGTTTACCAACATTTGTTATAGAGCTTTTTATTGTTGATGGCCCTATTTTTTCACTATCTAATCTTAAAAAGAAAATTTAAATTCTTTCAATATCAGCACCTAGGTCTCTTAGTCTCTTATCAATATTACTATAGCCTCTGTCAATCTGATCAATATTATCGATGATGCTAGTTCCTTTAGCTGAGAGGGCAGCAATAAGTAGAGATACACCTGCTCTTATATCTGGTGAAGTCATCTGAATTCCTTTTAGAGGTATATTTCTATCTAACCCAATTACTGTAGCTCTATGTGGGTCACATAAAATAATTTGAGCACCCATATCAATAAGTTTATCAACAAAAAACAATCTACTCTCAAACATTTTTTGATGAATCAATACTGTTCCTTTAGCTTGAATAGAAGTTACAAGCGCTATACTCAATAAATCTGGAGAAAACCCCGGCCAAATAGCATCAGAAATTGTCATAATTGAACCATCAATAAAAGATTCAATTTCATAGTGATCTTGAGCTGGAATATGAATAGAATCATTTTTTAAATTCATTTTTATTCCTAGTCTTTGAAAAGTTTTTGGAATTATACCGAGATTTTCTAAACTAACATCTTTAATTAAAATATCAGATTTAGTCATAGCAGCAAGTCCAATAAAACTTCCTACTTCAATCATATCAGGTAGAATTCTATGTTTAGTTCCTGATAATTTTGATACACCCTCAATTTTAAGATAATTAGAACCAATCCCTTTTATATTTGCTCCCATTGAGTTGAGCATTTTGCATAACTGTTGAATATAAGGTTCACATGCAGCATTATAAATAGTTGTTTTACCTTCTGCGAGAGATGCTGCCATTATAATATTAGCAGTTCCTGTAACAGATGCTTCATCAAGTAATATGTTTTTACCTATTAGTTTTGAAGCTGAAACTTTGAATAAAGAATTATTTTTTTCTAAAGTAAACTTTGCGCCAAGTTCTTGAATTCCAATAAAGTGAGTATCAACCCTTCTTCTTCCTATTTTGTCACCGCCTGGTTTTGCTAAATATGCATTACCAAATCTCGCAACTAATGGACCCATAAGCATGATTGATCCTCTAATTTTTGAGGATTTATCAAAAAAATCATCAGATTTGGTATAATTAATATTGATAGAATTCGAGGTAAAATTATATGTAGTAGAATTTACCCTTTCTACATTTACTCCCATCCCATCTAATAAATCAATAAGTAGATTTACATCTTTTATATCAGGAACATTTTCTATTGTTATTTTTTCATCAGAAAGTAGAACGGCACATAAAATTTGAAGAGCTTCGTTTTTTGCTCCTTGAGGATAAATTGTGCCTTTCAGGCTTTTACCACCATTTATTCTGAAAGACCCCATTACATTCTTCTTTTTCTAAATGGTCTATTAGATTTAAAGTTTTTCTTTGAGTGATAGTGTTTTGACTTTGATCCTCTTTCTTTAGTTACTTTGAAAAATAAATTCATTTCGTTTACTTTCTCAACATCTATTGACAACTTATTATTTGATAACTCTTTAATGTTATCAACAATTACTTTTGAATCAATGGACTCTTTATTCCACATACCAAAGAATGATTTCATAATTTTACCTATATGAATAACTGCAGCTTCTTTGTCTTCGTCTTTTTTTAGCTTGCAAGCTTCATCTATAAGTAATTCAATTTTTTTTCCGTAGTGCCTATATTTTATTTTTGTCTTTGGATATTCTAATCTTTTGGGTTTATCAGCATCGGTTTTTTTCTTTGGCATAGGATTGGGACTATCAATATCCAATTTGTAGTCAGACATTATGAATAGATCATCCCACATTTTTGCATCAACTTCATTTTGATCTTTGAAACTTGGATGAGTAAATTTCATCATTTGAACTAAAGTTTTTGACATTTTATTCCTTTCTTCTTTGCTTTTAATATTACCTACATAATCTACAAGTTTATGAAAGTTTCTTCCGTATTCTCTTAATATTAAATTGCTTCTAGTAGTATTATATTCCATCATAATAATTTTTTTCAAAACTAATTAATTTTTTCATCAATTAAGTAGTAGATTCATCTTCTTATTTTTTATGAAATATTTAGAAGATTTAAACTCTAGTCAAAAAGAAGCGGTATCACATCCAAAAGGACCATGTCTAGTAATTGCCGGTGCAGGATCAGGAAAAACTAGAGTCTTAACATATAGAATAGCACATTTAATAAAACAAGGTATAGATCCTTTTTCAATTCTTGCCCTAACCTTTACAAATAAGGCGGCAAAAGAAATGAAAAATAGAATTGAGGGAATCGTTGGTACAGATGCAAGGAGTTTATGGATGGGTACTTTTCATTCAATTTTTGCAAGAATACTTAGAACTGAAGGATATAAAATAGGATATCCTCCAAATTTTGTTATTTATGATACACAAGATTCAAAAACACTTATTAAATCGATAGTAAAAGAACAGAATTTAGATCCTAAGTTATACAAAGAAAATTTTGTATTTAATAGAATTTCAAATGCAAAAAATAGACTTATTTCCCCAATAGACTATAAAAATAATCCTATTCTTCAAGAAGAGGATAATTCATCCCTTAGACCAATGATTGGTGAAATTTATAAAATTTATTGTGAGAGATGTTTTAAATCTCAAGCGATGGATTTTGATGATTTACTTTATAATACCAATATTTTATTTTCAGAACATATTGATATTTTAAATAAGTATCAGCAATTATTTCAACATGTATTGATTGATGAATTTCAGGATACTAATTATTGTCAGTACCTAATAACAAAAAGATTAGCGTCAGTTAGTCGAAATATTTTTGTGGTAGGAGATGATGCTCAGTCAATTTATGCTTTCAGGGGTGCTGAGATTAGAAATATATTAAAATTTGAGGACGATTTTGATGATCTTAAGACAGTAAAACTTGAACAAAACTATAGGTCAACAAAAACTATAGTTAATGCAGCAAACTCAGTAATTGAGAAAAATAAATCAAAGATTAGTAAAGAGGTATGGACTGATAATGAGGATGGTGAGTTGATTTCAGTTAAGAAATCTTTTTCAGATAATGAAGAAGGAAAAATAGTATCTAATTTAATTTTTGAAGAGAAAAACAGAAACCAATTAACTAATTCAAATTTTGCAGTTCTTTACAGAACCAATAGCCAATCAAGATCAATAGAAGAGGCATTAAGAAGAATTGGTTTAAAATATAAAGTTTTTGGAGGAGTCTCATTTTATCAAAGAAAAGAAGTAAAAGATCTGATAGCATATTTGCGATTTTCAATTAATCAAAATGATGAACAGTCATTCAGAAGAATAATAAATTATCCAAGAAGAGGTATTGGGCAAACATCTGTTAACAAAATAATAACAGTTTCAAATAAAGAAAATTTAAGCTTGTGGGATGTGATTGAAAGGTCTTCTGAATTATTTAATTCCAGGATAAATAATTTATTAATTCCATTCAAAGATTTGATTATCTCTTTCTCAAATTTTTCTAAAAATAACGATGCTTTTACAACTGCTTCTCACATAGCGTCAAATTCTGGATTGTTAAAAGAACTCTGGGATGATAGAAGTATTGAGGGAATTAGTAGATATGAGAATGTTCAGGAATTGCTTAATTCAATAAAGGAATTTCTGGATAATGATGAAAATAAGAATAAAAAATTAGAAGATTTTTTACAAGAAATTTCATTAATGACAGATCAAGATAAAGAAGAGGATAGTAATGAAGAATATATTTCTTTAATGACAATACATATGGCAAAAGGGTTAGAATTTCCTGTAGTATTTATAGTAGGGGTTGAAGAAGATTTATTTCCTTCTCAAATGATGATTTCATCTAGAGAAGATCTTGAAGAAGAAAGAAGACTATTTTATGTTGCAATTACCCGAGCTATGAGAAAATTATATTTAACTTATTCTAGTACTCGATATAGGTATGGTATGCTAAAGGATTGTGAGAAAAGTAGATTTATAAAAGAGATAAGTCCAGTATATTTGGATTTTGATAATTTTAATACAAATCGATCTCTAGTCTCAAACGTATTAAGAGAGAAAAAAAGAAATTTATCTCCAATAAAAAAAATTTCAAATAATAAATCATCTCCTTTTGAGTCAAGTAATATTGATGATTTAAATGAAGGAGTAAATGTAAAACATCAGATTTTTGGAATGGGTACTATTAAAAAAATTGATATTCATTCTAATCAAAAAAAAGCCATTGTTAATTTTAAAAATGTAGGAGAGAAGACTTTACTATTAAATTTTGCTAAATTGAGAATAATAAAGTAATGGAAGTCCTTGGAATAGACATTGGTGGCTCTGGAGTTAAAGCTGCAGTAGTAGATACAAAAAAAGGAAAATTAGTTTCTGAAAAAATAAGGTTTCCTACACCAGACCCCTCATCTCCAAAAATGATATTTGAAGGTATAGAATCTAACTTTATAAATGAATTTAAATGGTCAGGTAAAGTAGGTTGTGGTTTTCCAGGGGTTATTATTAAAAATAAGGTGTTATCTGCAGCAAATATTAGTAAAAAATGGGTTGGCATTAATATCAAAAAAAAATTTTATCAAAATTTAAACTTAGTGTGTAAGGCGGTCAATGATGCAGATGCTGCTGGAATAGCAGAAGTTTATTTGAATAAAAATATTCCTAATAAAGGGACAGTTATGGTTATTACTGTTGGTACAGGTTTAGGTACTTCAATATTTGTAGATGGCAATCTTGTTCCAAATATTGAATTTGGTCATCTAAAAATGTATGGTGATTGTGCTGAAAAATATGCATCAAATCTTGCAAGAAAAAAGTTAGAATTGTCCTGGAAAGAATGGTCTGCTAGATTTTCGGAATATATTGAATATGTAGAATTATTAGTTTCTCCCAATACAATAATTTTTGGAGGTGGAATTAGTAAATATTTTGATGAGTTTAAAGATGATCTAAAATCTAATTGTAAAATTATACCTGCAGAAAATAGAAATAATTCAGGAATTATTGGTGCAGCAATATCTGCCGTTTAATTATTTTCTTCGTACCCTTGATCAATTAATAGCTCTCTTTCTTGTGCTTTATTAGCAAGTTCATCACACCTTTCATTTTCAATATTACCTGAATGCCCTTTTACCCATTTAAATTTTACTTTAAATCTTTTGTACAGTGGGATAAAAGTTTTCCATAAATCAGTATTGAGTTTATTTTTAAAATGTATTTTCTCCCAATTCCATATCCACCCTTTCTCAATTGATTCAACCACATATTTTGAATCAGAATAAATTGTAATTTCAATTTGATCATTTTTTATTGATTGTAATGCTTTTATTACTGCAGTCAATTCCATCCTATTATTTGTTGTAAGTCTATAACCTTGACTGAGTTCCTTTCTTTTATCTTTATAAAGTAATACAATACCATAACCACCTGGTCCGGGATTACCTCTACTAGAACCATCAGTATATATATTAATCATTTTTTTCAGAAAAATACTTTATAGCGGCTTCATATCCCATAAGTCCTAATCCAGAGATAATACCTTTACAAACATCACTCAAGTAACTCTTTTTTCTAAATTCTTCTCTTGATAAAATATTACTTATATGAACTTCTATTGCAGGAGTGGTCACTGATGATATTGCGTCTCTTAAAGCTACTGAGGTATGAGTAAAACCTCCTGCATTAATTATGATTCCATCATATGAAAATCCAACTTCTTGAATTTTTTCAATAAGTTCACCCTCATGGTTGGATTGATAATATTCTAAATTAATTAAACCCTCAAATTTTTTTAATAATGTTTTATAGTAAGAATCAAATGAAGTTTCTCCATAAATTTTTTTTTCTCTGATACCCAGTAGATTTAAATTTGGACCATTTATAATAATTAACTTCATGATTGTATAAATTTAGTTTAAAAAATAGATTTTATGTGGGAACATGAGATAATTGAGTATAAAAACTTTTTAAAATTAGAAAGATCATTATCTGATAATTCTATTTCTGCTTATGTAAATGATATCAATAAATTAACATCATTTTTAAAATTAGAAAACAAAGAATCTATTCAATTTTCAGATATTGACTCTAAAATCATTCAAAAATTTGTAGAATATATTTACAATCTTGGTATATCTTCTTATTCTCAAGCTAGAATAATATCTGGTGTTAAATCCTTTTTTAACTATTTATTAATAGAGGAGAAAATAAAATTAAATCCTACTCAGTTAATTGAGTCTCCTAAACTAGATAAAAAGTTACCTGATACTTTAAATATTGACGATATAGAAAATATATTATCATCTATTGAATTAAATTCTTTTGAAGGTGTTAGAAATAGAGCAATAGTTGAAACTTTATACAGTTGTGGACTAAGAGTCTCTGAATTAATTAATCTTTCTTATCAAAATCTATATTTAGATATAGGTTTTATAAAGGTTATTGGTAAATCTTCTAAAGAAAGATTAGTTCCCATCGGAAGTTCTGCAATTAAGTATATAACAATTTATGATAAAGATTACAGGAAAAACATTAAAGTAAAGGCAGGTAATGATGGTTTTCTTTTTTTAAATAGGAGAGGATCAAAAATTTCAAGGAATATGATTTTTATTATTATTAAAAAAATTGCTCAAAAATTAAACTTGGAAAAAAAGATTAGCCCTCATACATTTAGACATTCTTTTGCTACACATATGATTGAAGGCGGAGCTGATTTAAGAGCGGTACAAGAGATGCTTGGTCATGAATCTATTACAACTACTGAGATTTATACTCATTTAAATAAAGAATATCTTAGAGAAGTAGTCAAAAAATATCACCCTAGGAGTTAATACAATAATTATATTTGTAATATGTATAAGAAATTAGTTCGTCCATTACTTTTTCTTTTTAAACCGGAATCGATTCATAATTTCTCTTTCTTTTTTATTAAATATTTTTTAAAAATACCTTTAATCAAATCTCTAGTTAAATCACTTTTTTCTTATGATAATGAGAAATTAAAGACTTCATTATTTGGAATAAATTTTAAAAATAAAATTGGATTAGCTGCAGGGTTTGACAAAAATGCTGAGTTATTAAATGAAATGGAATGTTTTGGATTTGGTCATGTAGAAGTCGGGACAATAACTCCTAAACCTCAACCAGGAAACCCTAAGCCAAGATTATTTAGATTAAAATCAGAAAGTGCTTTAATAAACAGGATGGGATTTAATAATGATGGTGTTGAGCAAATTTTAAGAAGAATAAAATCTTATAGAGGTAATCTAGTAATAGGTGCTAATATTGGAAAGAATAAAATCACTCAAAATTCTAAAGCTGTAGATGATTATTTGTATAGTTTTAAAAAGCTGAGAGATTATGTAAATTATTTTGTAATTAATGTTAGCTCACCTAATACACCTAACTTAAGAGCTCTTCAGTCAAAAGATAATTTGAATCATCTTTTAGGTAAAATCCAATTAGAAAATTTTTCAAAAAAGAATTCTGTTCCAATTCTTTTAAAAATAGCTCCAGATTTATCGATAACTGAAATTGATGACATAATTTCTGTTACTATAAAAAATAAAATTGATGGAATAATTGCAACAAATACTACAATATCTAGAGAGGGTATAAGTAATAATGAAATAGGGGGACTTAGTGGAAAACCACTTTTTAATAGATCTAATGAAATAATTAAATATCTTAAAACTAAATCTAAAAGTAAGATTAAGATTATTGGAGTAGGTGGTATTTTTAATGGAAATGATGCTAGAGAGAAAATTGATTCTGGTGCTGATTTAGTTCAGGTTTATACTGGTTGGATATATGAAGGACCAATAATGGTAAAGAAAATAAATAAATTCTTATTAAAAGAGAATTAATAAGTAAGGATGTATTGTTAAATTTGAAAAATGGTAGAAAGCTCCTTTAATAATGATTATTATGAAGATGATGGTAGTAAAAAAACAACTATTGAAAAAATTAAAGTTTCAATTGGAGCTATCTTTCTCACTTTTTCTATTTTAATATTTTTATCACTAACATCTTATCTCTTTACAGGAAATTTAGATCAAAGTTTGATTGATTCTGGATTATCTTTTTCTGCACTTGGTGAAAAATCAGAGAATTGGCTTGGAGTTTTTGGTGCTTTTCTTTCTCATTATTTAGTTTTTGTAACATTTGGTATTTCCTCGTTTTTTATTATCCCATTTCTGTTAGTTATTTCTTTTAGGTTACTTTTCAATTTTAAAATTTATTCCATTTCAAAAACTTCAATTTTCACATTATTTGGAATTATTTGGTTATCAACTATTCTAGGTTATTTTCTAAATTTATTTCCTGAAAGTGTTTTTTTAAAGAGTTTTACGGGAGGAATTGGTCAAAACTTATCTATTTTCCTTAATAATTTATTAGGGATATCTTCAATTATTATATTGTTATTGTCTCTTTTTCTTTTTATTGTTTTTTATTTTAATATCTATTCATTTAATATTCCAAAATTAAAAAAAGATAATGCTGAAGATACCTCAGATGATGATTTTGAAGAAGTATTTGATAATATTGAAAATGAGGATGATTTAGAAAAATCACCAAGTGATTCTGAAAATAAAGAAGAAGAATTTGTCGAAGAAATTGATGAAGAAAAAGAGCCTGAGTTTCATGAGAACCTTACTCAAGAATCTAATGATTTAGAAGAGGAAAAACTAAAACTAAAAGTTGAAAAGGGTATAGACGAAAAAAAGGCTAAAGATTTAACAAGTAATGTATATGATCCAGAATTAGATCTTTCAAATTATAAATATCCAAAAGTTGACTTACTTAATGACACAACTGATAAAAAAATTCAAGTTTCGAAAGATGAATTGACGACAAATAAAAATAGAATAATTGATACCCTTAAAAATTTTAAAATAGAAATAGCTAAAATTAAAGCTACAATTGGACCTACTGTAACATTATATGAAATTGTTCCTGAAGCTGGAATTAAAATTTCAAAAATTAAAAATTTAGAAGATGATATTGCCCTAAGTTTATCAGCTTTAGGAATTAGGATTATTGCTCCTATTCCAGGAAAGGGAACTATTGGCATAGAAGTTCCAAATAAAAATAGAGAAACTGTTAGTCTTAGATCTGTTATGAGCACAGAAAAATTTATTAAGTGCGATTACGAATTGCCTTTAATTTTAGGAAAAACAATATCTAATGAGGTCTTTATTGCTGATTTGACCAAGATGCCTCATATTTTGGTTGCTGGCGCAACAGGACAAGGTAAGTCTGTAGGTTTAAATGTGATGTTATCATCTTTATTATATAAAAAACATCCGTCGATTTTAAAATTTGTTCTGATTGATCCAAAAAAAGTAGAGCTTTCGTTATTTAATAAAATTGAAAAACATTTTTTAGCAAAATTACCAGATTCTGAAGAACCTATAATCACAGAAACAAAAAAGGTAGTACATACACTTAATTCACTTTGTACAGAGATGGATGTTAGATATAATCTACTTAAAGATGCACACGCAAGAAATCTAAAAGAATACAACAAAAAGTTTATAAATCGTAAACTTAATCCAAAGGAGGGGCATCGTTATTTACCGTACATAGTATTGGTTATTGATGAACTAGCGGATTTGATGATGACTGCAGGTAAAGAAATTGAAACCCCTATTGCTAGATTAGCTCAATTAGCAAGAGCTATTGGTATTCATTTAATAGTTGCTACACAAAGACCTTCTGTAAATGTTATAACTGGTGTAATTAAAGCTAATTTCCCAACAAGACTCTCATTTAAAGTTACTTCAAATATGGATTCAAGAACTATTTTAGATACAAAAGGAGCTGAGCAACTAGTAGGAATGGGAGATATGTTATTTTCATCAGGTTCAGAAATTATAAGATTACAATGTCCATTTGTTGACACGCCTGAAATAGAAAGAATTTGTGAGCAAATAGGAAATCAAAGAGGATATGTTTCTGCATATTTATTACCTGAATATATTGATGAAAATGAAAAACAAATTGTAGATATTGATCTATCTGATAGAGATCCATTATTTGAAGATGCCGCAAGGCTTATTGTTGCTTCTCAAACAGGCAGTACCTCATTACTTCAAAGAAAATTAAAATTAGGTTATAATAGAGCTGGAAGATTAACTGATCAGTTAGAGGTAGCAGGTATTGTTGGTCCTTCTGAGGGAAGTAAACCTAGACAGGTTTTAATTCAAGATGAATACAGCTTGGAGAAATTACTTAATGAATTAGGTTAACATTACTTAACGATTTAGATTAACTTTATAAATCAATTAAAATTAAATTTATAATTATGAAAAAGATAATAGTATTAGTCAATTTAATTTTTTTTAATTTTTTTTCAATCTTTTCACAAGAGGATAAAATTGCATTGGACTTATTGAATTCTATGAGTGATAATTATAAAAAAATGAAAGGTTTTACTTCTTCTTTTACGTATTCAATGAAAAATCTAACTGAAGATATTACAGACTCATTCTCAGGAAAAATATCAGTAAAAGATGATAAATATATTTTATTTATAGAAGGTCAAAAAATCATAAATGACTCAAAAACAGTTTGGACTTATCTTGAAGATTTAAATGAAGTTACTATATCTGAATTTGATCCTTCCGAACAGGATATATCTATAAATAATGTATTTGAAGTATATAAAGAAGGGTATAAACATAAATTTGTCAATAAATCAAATGGAATAAATTCTGTTGAAATTTATCCTGATGATGAAAATAAATCATATTTTAAGATTTTATTTGAGATACTTGAAAATAACCAGTTATCAAGCTTTACTGTCTATGATAAATCAAATAGTGTTTTTATTTATACAATTGATGATTTTTTGGAAGAAGAATTAGATAATATTCTTTTTTCCTTTGATATTGAAAATTATCCAGATATTGAGGTAATTGATTTTAGATGAATTATGAATTTTTCTGATTTAGTAAATCAAATTAAAAATAAAAAAACATACCTGTGCGTAGGTTTAGATACTGATATTGAAAAAATTCCTCAACATATAAGAGAATTAGATGATCCCATTTTCGAATTTAATAAAAGGGTTATAGATGCAACAAAAGATCTAGTTATAGCATATAAGCCAAATCTTGCATTTTATGAGGCAAAAGGTGTCGAAGGTTTAATTTCATTGAAAAAAACTCTCGATTATATTCCTGAAAATATTTTTAAGATAGCTGATGCAAAGAGGGGAGATATTGGAAATACCTCAAATATGTACGCAAAAAGTTTTTTTGAATCTTTCAATTTCGACGCTATAACTTTATCACCTTACATGGGTAGAGATTCATCAACTCCATATCTTGAATATGAAGATAAGTGGATTATATTATTAGCATTAACATCAAATAATAGCTCTATTGATATTCAACATTTTAAAAATTCATCTGAAAAAAATCTATTTGAACATATTATAGAGGATTCACTAAAATGGTCAAATGAAAAAAACACGATGTACGTAGTAGGTGCAAATAGAACTTCTGAATTAAAAAAGATAAGAGATATAATACCAAATAGTTTTCTTTTAATTCCAGGTGTAGGAACGCAAGGAGGGATATTAAAAGATATTAGCTTAAATGCAATGAATAAAAATTGTGGAATAATAGTTAATGTATCCAGAGATATATTATACTCAAACTCAACAGTTACATTTGAAGAAAGTGTAAGAAAAAAAGCATTAGAATATAAAAATCAAATGGAATCTATTTTAATTCAAAGGGATATAGTATGAAAAAAAACTATCAAATTTTACTTTTTTATTGCTATGCTGAAATTTTAGATCCTGAAAAATTTAAAAGTGAACATCATTTATTTTGTATTAATAATAATATTAAAGGCAGGATTATAATTTCTTCAGAAGGTATTAATGGAACCGTTTCAGGTAAAAAAAAAGACTGTGATTATTATATAAAAGAATTAAAAAGTAAAAAAATATTTTCAGATATTGATTTTAAAACCGAGCCTTATCATAAAAATGCTTTTAATAAGATTAATGTTAGAATTAAAGATGAAATTGTTAATTCTGGGATAGTTGATAAAAAAATATTGGAAAATAAAGGCAGTTATGTTAATACATCTGATTTTAAAAAAATAATAAAAAATAAACCTGAAGATATTACTATTCTAGATGTTAGGTCAAACTATGAACATAATATAGGGAAATTTAAAGATGCTATAACTTTAGATATTGATAATTTCAGAGATTTTCCTGGTAAAATCAATGAAATAAAGAAAAAAATAAAGAAAACAAACAAGATTATTACTTACTGTACAGGTGGAGTTAAGTGTGAAAAGGCTAGTGGTTTTCTAAAAGAAAATGGATATGAAAATGTTTACCAACTTCACGGAGGAATAATTAAGTATGGGATTCAGGAAGGTGGAGAAAACTTTGAAGGTAAATGTTATGTCTTTGATGATAGAATTGTGAAAGAAATAAATGAAGTTAATCCTAAAGTTATAGGAAATTGTTATGTAACAGGTGAAAAATCAGATAGAATGGTAAATTGTGCTAATGTTTTATGTAATAAACATTTTCCACTCAGCGATAATGGCGCTGAAAAATATAAGGGTTGTTGTTCAAGAGATTGTTTAGAAAAAGGAAAAGTTAGACAATTTAACGGGACAGGGTTTTATCAAAAAAAATTGAATGGATATAATCCGTATATTGGATTAGAAAAGTAAAATTTATTGAAATACTACTTTATTTTCAGAATCAAACCAAAACTCATAAAACTGTTTATACTTTTCATCGACTATATTTCTTTTAATTTTTAGAGTTGGTGTCAGAATATTATTTTCAATTGACCACGTATCCTTAAGAATAACGATTTTCTTAATTCTTTCGTGTGACTCAAGTTCATCATTTATTGTATTCATCAATTCCTCAAAACTATTTTTGAGGTCTGATGCAATTTTTTTCCCTTCACTTAGAACCACTAGTGCAATTGGTTGGGTTAAACTTTCACCTACTACACATACTTGTTCAATAAAACTATTTTTACTTAGTTTCATTTCTATTGGATTTGGAGCTACATATTTTCCCTTAGCTGTTTTGAAAATATCTTTTATTCTACCAGTAATTGTAAGATAACCATCTTTATCAATGATCCCTTTATCTCCAGTATGTAAGTATCCGTTTTTGATAGTTTCATTTGTTAACTTATCTTCTTTAAAATAACCTTGCATAATGCAATCATTTTTCATAGTTATCTCTCCATTTTTGGTAATTTTAATATCTGTTTCTGGCATTGCTTTTCCAACAGTTCCAAATTTTATATTATTTGGGTAATTTCCGTGAGAGCAAGCAGAGTTCTCAGACATTCCATATGCTTCATAAATTTTTATTTCAAATCTATTAAACCATTTTAAAGTTGATACTGGAATTGAGGCAGCACCAGTTATACAAATCCTAGATTTATTTAATCCTAACGCTTTCCTTATTATAAGAGAAAAAATATTATTTATAATAGGTATTGTCATAATAAAATTTATCACAGACTGTGGGAAGATTGATAAAATTTTAGACATAAATTTTGTGTAAATTCTAGGCACTCCAAAAAATATTGTTGGTTTACAATCTTTTAAATTTTGCGCAAATGTTTCTAAAGTCTCTACAAAATATATTTTTCCGCCGGATAATATTCCACCGTGCTCAACAAGAGCTCTTTCAGCTATATGAGATAGTGGTAAATAAGATATAAATCTATCTTTTTCATTAAGTGGAAAAAGTAAATCTAAATTTTTTGTTGCTGTTGCGGCTGCTTTATAATTTAACACAACACCTTTAGGCACTCCAGTTGTTCCAGAAGTATATATGATAGTTATAATATCATCTAATTTTATATTATGAATTTTGTCAATAGGATCAAATTCAGAAATTATATTTTCCCATTTCTTAAAATCACATTTTAAGTTGTAATGGCCAAAATTTACTTTTATTATTTCTTTTGGGATTTGATCTTTAATTTGATCCCAATCTGAATCTTCCAACTTTCCAACAAATAATAATTTTGATTCACTATGTTCTAAAATATATTTAGCGGTTTTACCATTTACATTTGCATAAATTGGAACAGATATATTTCCACTCATCATTATAGCTAAATCTGTAATTATCCAATGAGCACAATTTTTAGAAAGAATAGCAATTTTTGATTTTTTAGGAAGATTAAGGCTTTGAATATATTTACACACTTTTCTAGCTTCGCTACCAACTCTTTCCCAAGTAAATTCATGATTTTCTCCATTTATTGGTTGAATTAAAAAAGTATTATTTCCTTTATTTTTTTCCCATTTAATAAAATTTTCAACTGGTGATTTTAATATAGATTCCATAATTAGAAATTAAATTGCCCAGGTTTTACCAACCTCTTCGAATGGTATACACCCTTTATAGCTTCCAAGAACAACTGATGGTCCGTTATATTTTAGAACTTTAGTAGCACCAACTTCACTTCTAAAATAAGATGTTGCTATGGATGATTTTAAACTCATATAAATATCTCGATAAATTTTTTCATTCATATTTTTCTGAAGAGAATTGAAAATTTTTGTTTTTTCTTCAAGAGATGATTCATAAAATGATTTATTAGGATTCAAATTATTCAAATATTTCTCAAATTGATTTAATTCTTTTCTAAAGCTTTGAATTTCATCTTCCTCCTTTACATTAAAAATATATTCTTCAATTTCACTTGGTACTCCAACTGCTAATGCACCAGGAAATTCTGTATTTGGAATTACGACATTTGAAACTTCAGTTAGAAAAAATGCTTCATTTAAATTTAAATATTTTGGGACCCAATTAATTTCTTTTGACGATGGGCTACAAGAATGTAATATAGTTGAGGCAGGTATGGTTAGAGATCCATAAACAAATAAAGATAATTTTTTAAAAGCATCTCTCCTTTTCATAATTATAAATTTCTTTTTTTTAGTTCACTAATTGCATAGTTTACTGCTCTAGCTGTTAAAGCCATATATGTTATTGATGGGTTAACACAACTTGATGAAGTCATACATGCTCCGTCAGTAACAAAAACATTTTTAGCTGAGTGAACTTGATTCCACTTATTTAAAACAGATGTTTTTGGATCTTTACCCATTCTAGCTGTACCCATTTCATGAATTCCATTTCCCATGCTATATAAATTATCATAGGGCTCAACATCTTTAAATCCACATGCATCAAGCATTTCTGCTGCTGAATTTTTCATATCATCTCTCATTCGTAATTCGTTTTCTTTAATTTCAGTTTCAAATACAACAGTAGGCATTCCCCATTTATCAAGTTTTTTATAATCTAGATACATTTTATTATCATGATATGGTAGAATTTCTCCAAATGCTAACAAATTCATATTCCATCCTCCTGGTGTAGTAGCATTATCAATTAAATCATTACCAACTAGACCCTCTTCAGCAGCTCTATACCAACCAGATCTACTAGCACCACCTTGGTACCCATAGCCTCTTAGGAAATCCATATCATTTTCTCTTAAATTTCTAAATCTAGCTAAATAACCACTATTTGGTCTATTCCCATAGTAGTAACTATCATCATAACCACTAATCTTAGCTCTTGCTCCAGCTTTAAAATGATGGTCCATCATATTATGGCCTAATTCTCCAGAATCATTTCCAAATCCATTTTGAAACCTATTAGATTTAGAGTTAAGCATAATTAAAGTTGAGTTAACTGCAGACGCATTAAGAAATATTATTTTAGAATAATATTCAGTCATTTCTAAAGTTTTAGAGTCAATAACTCTTACTCCAGTTGCTTTTTCTTTTTTATCATCATAAATAATTGAATGAACAATCGAATTAGGTTTTAAAGTCATATTTCCCGTAGCTTCTGCAGCAGGTAAAGTTGATGAGTTTGAGCTAAAATAGGCTCCGTAAGGACAACCTCTAATACAAAGATTTCTACTTTGACAAGGTCCTCTTCCATTATGAGATTTTGTAACATGAGCAACTCTACCAATAGTATAAGTTCTTCCAAATTTTTTAAAAAGATTATTTCTAAAATCTTTTTCGACACAATTCATTTCCATAGGAGGAAGAAATTTTGCATCAGGTAATTGAGGTAGATTTTCATTCATTCCACTAACTCCAATGAAATTTTCTACATGATCATACCACTTTTCAATATCACTGTATCTTATTGGCCAATCAATACTGACTCCGTCTTTAGCATTAGCTTCAAAATCTTGTTTGCTCCATCTATACACTTGTCTACCCCAAAGTAAAGATCGACCTCCTACATGATATCCTCTTATCCAATCAAATGCCCCTTTTTTTTCTGTATATGGTTGTTCAGTATCTTTTACCCACCAATGCTTTGTAGACTGTTTTACAGTATATCCTGTTCTTAATTGAACTGGATAATCTTTTCTTTCCTTAGCTGTTAATTGATCTCTATAAGGAAGTTCCCATGAGTTTTTATTCATAGTTGGATAATCCCTGACGTGCTTAACATCTCTTCCTCTTTCTAGAACTAAAGTTTTTAAGCCTCCTTCTGTTAATTCTTTTGCAGCCCATCCTCCGCTTACTCCAGTACCTACTACGATAGCATCATAGGTATTATTTTTTTCTGCTTGATTATTAATATTCATTTTTAGTGTAGTTAATTCAATATTAGTAAAATATTTTTCTTATTAAAAATTTGTAATAGATTAATTAAATTGAATGAGTGATTCATTTTATTTTTAGTTTATTCTTTTTTATTCATCCTGTTTATATTAGTTCAACTAATATTATAATTAGTGATGAAATTCTAGAAATAAAAATTAAATTATTTAGAGATGACCTTGAAGATGGATTAAGAGATTTTCATGGCTTCTCAATTTCGATTGATTCTTCAAATAAAATAGAAAAAAATAAGAGTCTTATTAATCAATATATTAATGATAAATTAACACTTGAGATTAATAATGAAAAAATTAATTTTTTCATTATAGATTATTCATTAATAAATGATGTTTTAGAAGTTTATTTTACAAAGAATTTCACAAAAAAAACTAAAGATATAAGAATAACTAACCAATTATTAATCGAGATATACTCTGAACAAAGTAATATAATGTTCCTTAATATTTTTGAAAAAAAACATTATTATAATTTTACAGCTTCTAAAATAGAAAAAAGCTTTATTTATTGAATAGTTCAATTAAAGACTCAGTACTTACCTTAACTCCTGTTCTTATAGAGTTTTCTATATCAGGATAATAGAATGGAGAATGAAGAGCTGGCAAAGCATATTCTCCGTTAATATACTTATCCATTCTTTCTTTAGGAACAGTCCCTAACCAATACATAGCAGTTGGTATATTTTCTTTGGTACTTCCATATCTAGCAAAATCTTCACCTACCATTTGTGGCTCAACTGAAACAATATTTTCTTCTCCAATAGTTGAGTTAGAAACGTTAGTCATTATATCAATTAGTAACTCATCATTATAATTTGCAGGGGTATATTGTTCAGGCATTATAACTTTAGGCCATCTGGATTTATCTAGTCCCATTGATGCAGCAATTCCATCACAAATTTCCTTAATTCTTTTATGAATTAAGTTTCTAACTTCTTCTTTATATGTTCTGATTGTAAGTTGTAGATTAACTTCATCTGGAATTATATTATGTTTCGTTCCACCTCTAATTGACCCTACAGTTATTACTGCGTCATCTATTGGATTTATATTTCTACTTACTATTGTTTGTAATTCCATAATAATCATTGATGCTGTTACAATTGGATCTATTGACATATGAGGTGCAGCACCATGAGAACCTTGTCCATATATTTTGATATCAACGGATTCAGTATTTGCCATTATATAACCTTTACCAAAGCCAACTTTTCCAGCAGGAATTGTTGGTGAGGAGTGTAATGCAATTCCATAATCCGGAATAGGAAACTTTTCATAAAGTCCAGCTTTAAGCATCATAGCTGCACCAGCTCCTATTTCTTCTGCTGGTTGACCAATCATCATTATGGTTCCGCTCCATTCATTTTTTCTTTTTACTAATGCTCTTGCTGTACCAGTCCATACTGTCATATGCATGTCATGTCCACAAGAGTGCATGGTCCCAACATCATTACCATCAAAATTTTTAGTGATGACCTTACTTGCATAGGGAAGTTTAGTCTTTTCTTCCATCGGTAGAGCATCCATATCCGTCCTATATAATATAGTAGGACCCTCTCCATTTTTTAAAATACCTACAATTCCGTAACCTCCAAAATTTTCTTCAACTTCAAAACCAACTTTTCTCAATTCATTAGCAAGTTTGACAGATGTTTCTTTTTCCATTAAGGAAATTTCTGGGTTTTTATGGATATCAATGTATAAATCTTTAAGGTATGGAATCTCTTCTTCAATATAATTTTCAAACTTATTATTTTTTGATATAAATGAGAATATTAGAATTAGAGGTATTATTAATATAATTTTTCTGATCATAGTTCTTTAATTTTAATATTACGGTAATAAACTTTTGTGCCGTGATCTTGAAATGCAATTGGTCCAGTTTTTGTCTTTGCAAAACCTTTCCAGTCTCTAAATTTAGAGTTATAAATTAATGCATCCCATTCAGGTCCCTCCAATGGATAACTTATTGCTCTATTTCCATTTAAATCTATGTTGCCTACATTCTCATTATAATTTATTTCAATTAAATAATGATTCCATTCACCTGTAGGTTTAGCAAATAATTTAGTTGGAGCAACCATATCATAAAGTGCTCCGTTCATGTGGTTAAAATTAGCTGTATCCTCTTTCCCATAAATATCATCGTCTAATACTTGAATTTCCGCAGCAGATAAATAAGGTACAGAATAATCTTTTGTTTCATTAACTCCCCAGAAAATTCCACTGTTTCCCCCTTTATCTACTTTCCACTCTAGAGATAGAATAAAACTAGTATAACTTTTATTAGATACAAGACCATTATTACTTGTGCCTTCTTCAGGATAGTAGACAAATGCACCATCCTCAACCTTCCATCCAATAACAGAATCTGACAAGTAAGTGTGCCAATTATTAAATGTTTTTCCATCTGATAATTCAACCCAATCTGACTCGGGTTTATTTTTTTTGGATGAACATGATAATGCAATTATTGATATAACTAGGATTATTAAATTTTGAAACTTCATATGATTAATGTTTTTTATAAATATAGATAAATTATTATTTAATAATAAAATCAGTTATTTCCTTAAAAACAAGATCCTTTTCAATATCATTATGAGGTTCGTGATAAACATTGTCAAATAATATAAATTTATTATTAGGGATTAAGCTAGCAATCTTATTTGTTCCTCTATTTGAAATTATTTTATCATTTTTCCCATGGTATATTAATGTTTGAACTTTTATTCTAGATGATCTTATCAATACATCTTCAATAGTTTTAATAATTTCTGAGAAAAGATTTAAAGTAATTTTATCATGAACAAGAATATCGTTTTCGTAATCATCAACAACTTTCTGATTTTTAGATAAATGAGAAGTTATAAGGTTATTACTAAGTTGTAGTCTTGGAATTATTTTTTGAAAAATTTTGTGGATAAATAGAAGATGTTTTGGAATTTTTAATGATGTCTCTATCCATGGAGATGAAATAATTGATCTTTCAATTTCTTTACTTTCTCTATCAATCAAAAATTTTAAACAAACAAGACCACCTAAACTATGTCCAAATAGTATTATAGGTGTATCTAAAAATTTTTTTCTAACATATATAATACCATTTTCAACAGCGTTTATGTAATCCTCAAATAATTTAATATGTCCTTTTTTTCCACTACTTTTTCCATGACCTATAAGATCAATACAAAAAACTCCAATATTTTTTTTTGTTAAAATTTTTGCAAATTCTTCATATCTTCCTGAGTGTTCACCTAATCCATGAACAATAAATATGTTTTTATTTATTTTTTTAGGTAGCCACTTCCTGAGATATAATTTATTTTTAGAATCTATTTGAAGATACGTATCTGAGAAATTCATATTAAGAAAAAGCTTGAATTCCTGTTATTTCATGTCCAAGAATTAATAAATGAATATCGTGCGTTCCTTCGTATGTAATAACGGATTCTAAATTCATCATGTGCCTCATCATCGGATAGTCATTTGTTATGCCCATACCTCCATGAATCTGACGAGCATCTCTAGCTATTTTGAGTGCTATTTCAACATTATTTCTTTTTGCTAAAGAAATTTGGGCAGTAGTTGCTTTTCCTTCATCCATTAATTTTCCTAATTTCCAACATAGTAGTTGTGCTTTAGTAATTTCAGTAAGCATTTCTGCTAATTTTTTTTGAATTAATTGAAATGATCCAATTGGTTTATCAAATTGCTTTCTTTCTAAAGAATATTTTTTAGCAGCATCATAACAGTCCATTGCTACACCAATCGCACCCCATGAAATTCCATATCTAGCTTTATCTAAACACCCTAGTGGTGCGCCAAGACCATCTTTATTTGGAAGAACATTTTCTTTAGGAATTTTAACATTGTCAAAGACAAGTTCACCAGTCAAACTAGATCTAAGTGATAGTTTTCCATCAGTTTTTGGTGCAGAAAAACCATCCATATCCTTTTCAACAATTACACCCTTAATTCTTTTATTTTCATCTTTTGCCCATACTACTGCGATATCTGCTTTAGGTGAATTTGAAATCCACATTTTTGATCCATTCAACAAGTAGTGATCTCCTTTATCTTCAAGTTTGGATATCATTCCTCCTGGATTTGAACCGTAATCAGGTTCCGTTAATCCAAAGCATCCTAGAATTTCTCCAGACGCTAATCGTGGTAGATATTTATTTTTTTGATCTTCTGAACCATATGCCTCGATTGGAAACATAACAAGTGAGCTTTGAACTGATGCAGCTGATCTCATGCCGGAGTCGCCTCTTTCTAGCTCCTGCATTATAAGTCCATATGATATAAAATCAAGACCCCCCCCTCCATATTTTTCTGAAACATTTGGTCCAAATATTCCAGTTTCACCCATCTTTCTTACTATTTCTAAAGGAAAATGATTTTCTTCAAACCAATTTTCAATATTTGGCGAAATTTCTTTCGTAACAAAATCTCTTATCGAATTTCTAATTAGTTTTTGCTCCTCGGTCAGTAGGTCATCTATGTTGTAAAAATCAACTGGTTCAAATTCTCTGATATTACTCATTTTTTTTTATAAAAATAACATATAAATGTCAAAGTCTATAAAAAAGTAATGGAATTTATAAGTGTTTTGTAACTCTTATAAATATGCATTAAAGCTATAAAAAATGCTAATTTTTGATTATTTTTGCAATAGTTAAATCAATCTATATTATGCCAAAAAATTCTGAAGATAATAAACAATATTCCGCTGGTAATATTCAAGTGCTAGAAGGCTTAGAAGCAGTTAGAAAAAGACCCGCAATGTACATTGGTGATGTAGGCGTTAAGGGGTTACATCATCTTATTTGGGAGGTTGTTGATAATTCAATTGATGAGGCATTGGCTGGTCATTGTGATCTTATATCTGTTGAAATTAATGAAGATAATTCAATTACTGTAAAAGATAACGGAAGAGGAATTCCTACGGGAATGCATCCTAAAGAAAAAAAATCCGCATTAGAAGTTGTTATGACAGTTCTACATGCAGGTGGAAAATTTGATAAGGATACCTATAAAGTTTCTGGAGGTCTTCATGGGGTTGGAGTATCTTGTGTTAATGCTCTTTCAGAAATATTAACTGCAACTGTTTACAGAGAAGGAAAAATGTTTGAACAAACTTATAAAAGAGGAATTCCAGTTCATGATGTAAAAGAAATTGGTAAAACAGATGAAAGAGGTACAATTGTGACATTTTCTCCTGACAAAGAGATATTTACTGCTCATGAATATAAATATGACACAGTTGCTTCAAGACTTAGAGAGCTGTCTTTCCTGAACGCAGGAATAAAAATCGAGTTAAAAGATAAAAGGGAATTAGATGAAAATAATGATCCAAAATCTGAAATATTTTTCTCTGAAGGAGGATTAACAGAATTTGTTAATTATTTAGAAGGATCTAGGGAAAAGCTAATTCCAAATCCTATTTATATGGAGGGTAAAAAAGAGAACTTTCCTGTTCAAGTTGCTTTGTCCTATAATATGTCTTATTCTGAAAATGTGGTTTCTTATGTAAATAATATTAATACAATTGAAGGTGGAACTCACGTTGCAGGTTTTAGAAGAGGATTAACAAGAACACTAAAATCATATGCTGAAAAGTCTGGACAACTTGATAAAGTAAAAGTTGATATTTCTGGTGATGATTTTAGGGAAGGACTGACAGCAGTAATTTCTATTAAAGTAGCTGAACCTCAGTTTGAAGGTCAGACCAAAACAAAACTTGGTAACTCAGAAGCTATGGGTGCAGTAGATGTATGTGTTGGTGAGATGTTAGGCGATTTTTTAGAAGAAAATCCAAAAGAAGCTAAGCAGATTATTTCTAAAGTAATTTTAGCAGCTCAGGCAAGACATGCTGCTAGAAAAGCTAGGGAAATGGTTCAAAGAAAAAATGTTCTTACAGGAACTGGACTTCCTGGAAAATTAGCAGATTGTTCAGAAAAAGACCCATCTCTTTGTGAAATATATGTTGTTGAGGGGGATTCAGCTGGTGGTTCAGCAAAGCAAGGGAGAGATAGAACATTTCAGGCTATTTTGCCTTTAAAAGGAAAAATATTAAATGTAGAGAAAGCACAAGAGCATAAAATTTATGATAATGATGAAATAAAAAATATCATTACAGCTTTAGGAGTGAAATTTGGAACAGAAGAAGATGAAAAAGAATTAAATCTTGAAAAATTAAGATACCATAAAGTAATAATTATGACTGATGCTGATATTGATGGAAGTCATATTAGAACACTTGTACTTACCTTCTTTTTTAGATATATGCGCCCTTTAATTGATAAAGGGTATCTTTATATTGCGCTTCCACCTCTATATCAAATATCAAAAGGTAAAAGATCTGAATATGTTTGGTCTGAAGATGAGAAAGATAGAATGGTAAAAGAATTAGCCAAGGATGGAAAAGAATCTTCAGTTAATATTCAAAGGTATAAAGGGCTTGGTGAAATGAATCCAGAGCAGCTATGGTCTACAACTATGGACCCTTCTGAAAGATTACTTAATAAAGTCACAATAGAATCTGCAGCTGAGGCTGATGTTTTATTTTCAAAATTGATGGGTGACGAGGTTGCTCCACGTAGAGAATTTATTGAAAAGAATGCCAAATATGCAAATGTTGATGTTTAGATTTTTTCTTTTTTTATCTTCCTTTCTAATTTCATTTAATTCATTTTCTTATTGGCAACAAAGAGTTGAATATAAAGTTAGTATTGATTTCGATCATAAAAATCATCAATTTACTGGTGAGCAAAATCTGAAATATTTTAATAACTCAAATGATACTATAAAAAAGGTCTATTTTCATCTTTATTTTAATGCTTTTCAGCCTGGAAGCATGATGGATGTAAGAAGCAGATCTCTTCCTGATCCTGACAGAAGAGTTATGGATAGAATTTCAAAGTTGAATAAAAATGAAATTGGATTTCATGAAATTAAAGTCTTAAAACAAGACGGAAAAAGTTTAAAATTTCATTATCAAGGTACAGTTTTAGAAGTAGAATTAGTAAATCATTTAATGCCAAATAAATCAACAGAATTTTATTTAGAATACTTTAGCCAAGTTCCTGTACAAATTAGAAGAAGTGGTAGAAATAATAAAGAAGGTATTGATTACTCAATGGCCCAATGGTTCCCTAAAATTGCTGAATACGATGAAAATGGATGGCACGCTAATCCCTATATTGCTAGAGAATTTTATGCACCTTGGGGTGATTTTGATGTCTCAATTTCAATTAATGAGAATTATGTTGTAGCTGCAACAGGTATTCTTGAAAGTAAAAATAAAATAAAAAACAAAAATATATGGAATTTCAAGGCAAAAGACGTTCATGATTTTGTGTGGGCAGCTGATCCAGATTATGTACATGATATTTTAAAAGTTGATTCTGAAAATCTGGAACTTCATTTTTATTATCAAAAGACTAATGATGAAATGGTTAATAATTGGAAGCGTTTACAGGATGACACTGCGGATGCTTTTAGATATATAAATAAAAAATTTGGAAAATATCCCTATAGAAAATATTCAGTAATTCAGGGTGGTGATGGAGGAATGGAATATCCAATGGCAACATTAATTACAGGAGAAAGATCATATCCCAGTTTATTATCTGTAACAATTCATGAGGTTTTACATTCATGGTATCAAATGCTTTTGGGTACTAATGAAAGTTATTTAGCTTGGATGGATGAGGGATTTACTTCATTCGCTCAGAATATTACATTTAATAAAGAATTTAATGATATTTATAATTTAAACTCTAATAACCCACTTGAAAGGTCATATAATAGATACTATAAATTTATAAAATCTGGTTTAGAAGAATCTCTTTCAACCCATTCAGATCATTTTTCTACAAATCAAGCATATAGCGTTGGCTCATATACTAAAGGTGCAATCTTTTTAATGCAATTAGGGTATATAATAGGAGAGGATAAACTTTTTAGTGGACTTAGAAGGTATTATAATGAGTGGAAGTTTAAGCATCCAGATGAACATGATTTTTTAAGAATAATGGAAAAAGAAAGTGAGATAGAACTTGATTGGTATATTGACTACTGGGTGAAGACTACTCATCAAATTGATTATTCTATAGAGATTATTAAGAAAGAAGAAAATAAATTTTCATTTTCAATAAATAGAATTGGTAATATGCCAATGCCTATTGAAGTTGAAGTCTCATATGATGATTTTTCTACTGATAGTTATTATATACCTCTTTCAATAATGAGGGGTGAGAAAGATAATTCAAGTGATAATTTAATTTTATTAGAAGATTGGGAGTGGGTAAATGAAAGTTATAATATTAATATTGATATTCAGAAAAAAAATATTAAAAAAATTGTAATTGATCCATCAGGAAAGATGGCTGATGTAGATAAATCAAATAATATTTTAGAATTTGATTAGTTATTTTTTAAGGAATTTTTCAACAATTTCTTCTACCTCTTTTTCAGAAATACTTTGAATATCATTTTTATATTTTTCTAGAATATCTTTAGGTATTCCAACAAATGGTTTTTTCCTCTTTTCTTTAAAAATATTTCCAATTTCTGTTCCTCTTACAGCAAGGAAGTAAGGGGGTTTGCCGTATTTTCCTAATCTTATTTGAAGTCCATTATCAAATTCTTTTAGTATATCTTTAGATTTTTCAATTGGTGTATTGACTATTTCAATAGCTTCGTTTGCACTTAAGTTTTTAGGTTCAGGATATTTTTCTTTATCAATCTTATAGTTTTTATCATTGAATCTCAAGTAAAAACCATATCTCCCATTTTTAAGTTCTATGTTTCCTTTTTCATATTCAAAAACGGGAAGAGAATTATTTTCTTCTTTTTTATTTATAATATCTAATGCTTCATTAATGGAGATATGCCTTATTAATTGTTCTGATGAAATATTAAAATATTTAGGAAAACCTTCATCTGAGTCTTCTTTAACTCCTATTTGAATTACGGGCCCAAATTTAGCTACTCTAGCAATCATTTTTTTGCCTTCAAATTCACCAAGATGCTTTTCTAGCTGATATCTTTCTTCAGGTACATTATCAAATAATTTAGAAAATACAGAATAAAACTCTTCAATCATACTATTCCAATTTCTTCCCTTGTATGCAATTTGATCTAATTGTGATTCAGTTTTAGCTGTAAAAGTATAATCCATGAAACTAGTATTAAAATTTTCATTTAAAAATTCAGTAACAAACATTCCCATATTTGTTGGATATATTTTATTTTTTTCAAATCCAGTCTTCTCCTCTTTTACTTCATGAGAAATATCATTTGAAATAAGTCTTAATTCATTACTCTTTATGATTTTACCATCTCTTTCTTCTTTAACCACATATTCTCTCTCTTTAATTTTTTTAATTGTTTCTGCAAATGTTGATGGTCTGCCTATTCCCGAGTCTTCCATTTTTTTTATGAGACTAGCTTCAGAATATCTTGGAGGATGCTTAGTAAAAACTTGTTTACATAATATTTCCTCAATATTTAATGTAGAATCTTTTTCAAGCTTAGGTAACAATTTATTGTTTTCAGAGCTATCATTATATAGTTTTAAAAAACCATCAAAAACCATAATTTCTCCAGATGCTTTAAACTCAAGTTTATTTCCATTATTTATATTAACTACTGTCCTTTCAAAAACAGATTCGCTCATTTGAGAGGCTAATGTTCTTCTCCAAATGAGATTATATAGTTTTTTTTCAGTATCTGTTTTACCAGCATTATCAAGATTGAAATTTGTAGGTCTTATTGCTTCATGTGCTTCCTGAGCTGAATTACTTTTTGTTTTAAAAACTCTTCTTTTATAATAATCATTCCCATAATTTGATTCTATTACTTTTTTAGAGTTTATAAGAGCTTCATCGGATAAATTTACCGAATCTGTTCTCATGTAAGTTATATGACCTGCTTCATAAAGTCTTTGTGCAGTAGACATAGTTAGAGATGGAGAAAATCCAATTTTTCTACTAGCTTCTTGTTGAAGTGTAGAAGTAGTAAAAGGTGCTGAAGGAGATCTTTTTGAGGGTTTCTTTTCAATTTTTTTAACTTTGAAACTAGTGTCCTTACACTCATTTAAAAACTTTTCTGATTCTTCTTGATTATTAAATCTTGTATTTAATTCAGCTGTAAATTCTTCATTATTTAAAGAAAAAATAGCAGTAGTTTTAAATGATGATTCTGGTTTAAATACACTTATTTCATTTTCTCTATCAACAACGAATTTTACAGCGACAGATTGAACTCTACCAGCAGATAAACCTCTTTTAATTTTTTTCCATAGAATAGGTGATATTTCAAATCCAACTAATCTATCTAATACTCTTCTTGCTTGCTGTGCATTGACTAAATCCATATTTATTTTAGTAGGATTTTCAATAGAATTTAATACTGCTTTTTTTGTAATTTCTCTAAATACTATTCTATCATATTCCTCATCATTTAACTTGAGTATCTCTTTTAGATGCCAAGCTATTGCTTCACCTTCTCTATCATTATCAGTTGCTATATATACTTTAGAAGACTTTTTCTTTAAGGATTGTAATTCTTTAATTACTTTCTTCTTATCTGGAGATGGGATATAAGTAGGTATAAACCCATTCTCTTTGTCAATTGATTTATCATCTTTAGCTAAATCTCTAATGTGACCGTAACATGATGTTACTTTAAAATCTTTGCCTAAATACTTCTCTATAGTTTTAGCTTTAGCAGGTGACTCAACAATAACAAGATTTGAACTCATAGTAATAAGATTGTTTTTTAAGTTGCCAAAGATGAAAAAATTTTTTCTAAATTATAATTTCAATTTAGAATAAATTTGATTTATTTTTTTCAATACGTAGTATTGAATATTTTGTTTGTATGAACATACTAATTTCACCAGATAAGTTTAAAGGCTCATTAAATGCTTTAGAAGTTTGTGAGGCCCTTGAAGAAGGGATTAAAATAAATCCTAATGTTAACAAATTCTTTATTTGTCCATTAGCAGATGGTGGTGATGGATCATTGGATATTTTAAATTATTACAAAGATTTAAAACCGAAACAAGTTAATGTTAAAGATCCTTTATTTCGTGATATTAAATCGACTTATTATACAGAAAATGATACAGCATACATTTCTTTGTCCTCGGCATCAGGATTAGAGTTATTAAGAGAAGAAGAAAGAAATTGTATGATTACGTCATCTTTTGGAACTGGTGAGTTAATTTATGATGCATTAAGGAAAGGGTCAACTACCATAAACCTTTTCATCGGTGGAAGTGCAACTAATGATGGAGCTATTGGAATTGCCTCAGCATTAGGTTATAAATTTTATGATTCATCTGAAAATTTATTATCGCCAATTGGTGAGAACTTATCTAAAATAAAAAAAATAGATAATAGCAATATAAAATTCGATTTTAGTAAAACGAGAATTAATGTTATTTGTGATGTTAATAATTATTTATATGGTAAAAATGGAGCTGCTTATGTTTATGCTTCTCAGAAAGGAGCAAATCCTACTCAAATTCAGGAATTAGATAAAGGTTTAAAAAATCTAGAGTCAATATTAATTGATCATAATTTCCCTAAAATCGGAAAAATTCCTAGTTCCGGTGCTGCTGGAGGAGTAGGTGGCGGACTTTTTGCTTTTATGGATTGTAGATTAATTTCTGGGATTGAAACATTTATTAAAATATCCCAAATTGAAAGAAAAATTAAGAATTGTGATTTAATTATTACTGGAGAGGGTAAGTTAGATTTACAAACTAGATATGGAAAAGTTATAAGTGGTATTTGTAGTTTAGCAAAAAAATATAAAAAACCAATTATAGCGGTATGTGGAGATTCAGATATTGGAATCAAGAAAAGCTTAGGAATTAAAAAAGTGTATAATATTTTAGATTATACAGATTCAGTTGATTATGCTATTAAAAATGCTAAATTTTATTTAAAAGAAATAGGTGAAAAAATAGCAGATAATATTTAAATAAAATTTTATTTCTTT
>Ga0315330_10000257_pt1 | contig 31006 bp, 25 predicted proteins | sample M140m34915metaG_FD_203453 | JGI IMG/M metagenome (GOLD analysis project Ga0315330, IMG submission 203453) | Ammonia-oxidizing marine archaeal communities from Monterey Bay, California, United States - M1 40m 34915 | ecosystem: Environmental > Aquatic > Marine > Intertidal zone | place: USA...
ACCAAACTCTGAAAAAGACATCCCATGGAAATTCTTCCTAAAAAGTAAAGCTATTTGGGCACTTTTTATTAATCATTTTTGTAGCAATTGGATACTCTATATGTTGCTCGCATGGCTTCCTAGCTACTTCAGAACTCAGCACGGTCTTAGTATTATGAATGCAGGTCTTTATTCAGCGGCGCCCTACTTATCCATGCTCATATTTGGAAATTTAGGTGGTTATTTTGCGGACTACTTACTTCAAAGGAAAGTTAGTCTCACTTTTATTCGTAAAGCTATGCAAGTCAGCGGCCTACTAGGATCCGCCATTTTTCTGATTTTAGTGAAAGATGTGAATAATGCGTCGTTAGCTATGGGCCTTATGTGCGGTGCACTAGGCTTCGCCGCCCTAATGTGGTCAGGATTTGTACCAAATCACCTCGATATCGCACCTAGATATGCGGACGTTCTTATGGGGATTACGAACACTGCTGGAACACTCCCGGGTATTATTGGCGTCACCGTAACCGGTTGGCTAGTGGAAACGACAGGAAGTTTTTCGTCCGCTTTCATACTTTGTGCCATAATCAATGTTATTGGCGCGATAGTCTGGATATTTTTTTCTACTGCCGAGAGAATAATTGACTGACTGTTCAAATTCGGCCGTTGTTTTAATCGGCACACGAATTTAGCATAATACAGACCGTTACCTAGTAAATTAATCAAGGAGATTACATGATGGCCGAAGCTTTTATCGTCGATGCCGTGCGAAGCCCCACTGGAAAACGCAGGGGAAGTCTACAAGACGTGCATGCCGCGGATCTTGGAGCCCATGTCATTAAGGCAATTGTTGAGCGAAATCAGATCCCGGATGAGGAATATGATGATGTCATTTTCGGAACTATAGATGCAATTGGGCCACTAGCTGGTGATGTAGCGCGTACATGTTGGCTAACTGCTGGTTTTAGCGAAGCGGTGCCGGGAGTTACTATAGACAGGCAATGTGGCTCGTCACAGCAGTCGGTGCATTTTGCGGCCCAAGCGGTAATGTCCGGGGTAAACGACCTTGTCATCGCCGGCGGTGTGCAGGTAATGTCAAAAATTCCAATAGGTTCATCTGCACTGGCGGCAGGCGGATTTGGTTTTAGCGATCCTTTTAGTGACTCACCTGGCTGGGTTGCACGATATGGTGAAGACCCTCCTACCCAATTCAAAGGTGCCCAAATGATGGCAGATAAATGGGGGATATCACGGGAAGAGATGGAAATATATTCTCTCGAATCTCACAGGAGGGCTATCAGCGCGATTGAGAAAGGTAGGTTCGAAAGAGAAATCGTGCCTATGAACGGGCTCGATCATGATGAAACGCCTCGGGAAACTACTTTAGAGCAAATGGCGACCCTAGAACCCATTTTTGGACTAGAAAAAATCACAGCTGCCGTATCTAGTCAAACCTGTGACGGGTCGTCTGCTATGCTCATCGCTTCAGAAGATGCAGTTAAAAGATATAATCTCAAACCTAGAGCACGTATTCATCATATGAGTGTGAGAGCTGAAGACCCCATGATTATGTTAACGGCTCCTATTATGACTACTCAGTATGCATTGAAACGCGCAGGCATGAAAATTGACGATATTGATCTAGTAGAGATCAATGAGGCCTTCGCGCCTGTTCCCATGGCCTGGATCAAAGACATGGACTATGACCCAGAAAAAACCAACGTTAATGGGGGAGCTATCGCACTAGGACATCCAATCGGCGCAACCGGCACCAAACTGATGACGACATTGTTACATGAGCTAGAAAGAACCGGAGGCAAATATGGCCTGCAAACAATGTGCGAGGGAGGCGGTCAAGCCAACGTGACGATTATTGAACGTTTGTAAACGAAAAAATTCGCCGCAATCAAGGAACGGTTGCGGCTTATTTTCGATGCGGTCTATGGAATTTTCGGCCAGCTGAGATGGAAAATAATGTCACTATGATTCAAGGAGCTGGGCAAGGTTTGGGTTTAGCTTTGGCGGCCCATATTCTTGAGCACCAAGATAACTCCGTAGTGGTGGCTACTTGCCGTGAGCCCGACAAAAGCAGCGGATTAGAGAAACTCCAGCAAAAGTATGCCTCTAGGCTGGTAACTCAAAAGTTGGATGTTTCCAGTGAAAAGTCTATTGTATCGGCCTCAGAAAAAATATCGTCGCAGATAGAACATATTTCATTATTAATAAACTCCAGCGGTATTTTACATGATGATTCCATCTACCCCGAAAAAAGATTAGCGGATATCTCAGCCTCTAGCCTAGAACGTTCCTATACGATAAATGCTATCGGACCAATCCTAGTGCTAAAGCACTTTAGATCGCTAATTCAGCGAGAAAAAAAATCTGTTATCGTAAACATGTCCGCTCGAGTCGCGAGCATTGAAGATAATAGTATCGGTGGTTGGTACAGCTACCGCTCCTCAAAAGCTAGCCTCAACCAAATCACTAAGACCGTCGCGATTGAATTTGCTCGTCAATTACCTAAAAGCATCTGTATCGCCTTCCATCCAGGTTCAGTAAATACTAGATTGTCAAAACCGTTTCAAAAAGCAATTCCTAAAGAAAAGTTGTTTGAGCCCGACTACGCTGCGGCTAAAATGGCAGCCGTTATAAACAATCTGACAACTAGTGATAATGGTTCCTTCCTAGCGTGGGATGGCAGTAAGATACCTTGGTAAAAGCGCTTAAGACTTTCACAGGAGAGAAGTGATGATCGGATATAAATTAAGTACCTCTAGCGCATGGTCCGAAGACCAAGTTAGGGATTATCTGGACACAACAGTTTTACCCTGCAGACTAGCCTCGATAAATCAAAATGGCTTTCCCCAAGTTACATCTATGTGGTTTCTTCATAACAACAAATGTATTTACCTAAGTGCTCGCTCTAAATCATTAATATGCGCGAGACTAAAAGGAAATAATAAAGTTGGCTTCGAAATAGCGGGAGAGACTCCGCCCTACTGCGGGGTAAGGGGTAGAGGTACAGCAACTTTGATAAACGCTGTGAGTGAACCTGTTTTAGAAAAGTTGATAGAGAAATACTTAATCAGTACTGATAGCTCGCTAGCTAAATGGCTCCTCTCGCACCCGCAGTTAGAAAGCACTATTAAAATAGTTCCCGAATGGATGACCTCGTGGGACTACTCGAACAGAATGGATTAAAAGAGTAAAAAATTTGTGATGACTGGACAAATACTGATGGTTTTAGGATAGTGGTTCTTTGTAATCAGATAATGTCGTAGTTGTAACGACAATCGAAAAGGAAGAAGGAATGCGCGATATCAAGTTGATCATCCTCTTACTGGCTGTCCATACGAATCTAATTGCCGGTTCAACAGTCGATGATAAATTTCTAGCTAACGAGGGCGATGTAGCTAACTGGGCTGGTTATGGTCGAACATACTCTGAGCAACGATTCAGTCCACAAACGCAGATAAACGATAAGACGGTCTCGGAACTAGGGATAAAATGGTATCTAGATCTTCCTAAGGATCGGTCGCTGACGGGGACGCCTCTCGCTATAGATGGCATCCTTTACTTCAATGGCAGTTACAATGTTGTCAGAGCAGTAGAAGCTAAAACAGGAAAACTGCTATGGGAATTTGATCCCAAGGTCACCGAACATGCCGGGGATAGGCTGAGAATGATGTGGGACTGGAATAGGGGAATAGCTTTCTGGAAAGGAAAAGTGTTCAACGCCACTATTGATGGCAGATTAATCGCATTAGACGCTAAAACGGGAAAACCAGTATGGACTGTGCAAACTTTCGATCCCGAAAAGCCACTCATAATTACAGGAGCTCCTAAGGTTTTCAGAGACAAAGTTATAATAGGCAATGGTGGAACTGAATGGGGACCCGCCAGAGGTTTTGTCACAGCGTATGACACAGAAACCGGAAAAGAGGCTTGGAAATTTTATACCGTGCCCGGTAATCCAGCAGATGGTTTTGAAAATAACGCGATGAAGATGGCTGCCAAGACCTGGACTGGCGAGTGGTGGAAACACGGAGGTGGAGGAACTGTTTGGCACGGAATTACTTACGACCCTGAGTTTAATCAAGTCTACCTAGGAACAGGCAATGGATCGCCTTGGAACCCTAAAATCCGAAGTCCAGAAGGTGGAGACAATCTCTTTCTCTGCTCTATAGTCGCACTTGATGCCGATACTGGAGAATATAAATGGCATTATCAAACTACTCCTGGAGAAGCCTGGGACTATAATTCGAATATGGATATGGTACTGGTCGACCTGAAAGTCAAAGATCGGCTAGCAAAAGTGATTATCCACGCGCCTAAAAACGGTTTTTTTTACATTATTAATAGAGCGAACGGCAAATTATTGTCCGCCGAACCTTATGTTAAAGTCGATTGGGCGACAGAGGTAGATATGAAAACCGGTAGGCCAATCGAACGTGCAGGGGCGCGTTACGAGGACGGGGAAGAGGTTGTTTGGCCTAGTGCTTTTGGTGGTCATAACTGGCATGCGATGTCTTACAATCCTAACACTGGCCTAGCTTACATACCTATAATCGAAATGCCTGGTATGTTTTCAGATAAAAACGTCGATATCATGCATTGGGAATCTCCCTACTTCAAGTTTGATGCAGCCATTGAATTCGGACCTGACTATGTTCCTGATGGCATAGGTACTGGGGCGCTACGTGCATGGGATCCTCTTCGTCAAAAACTAATTTGGGAAGTCCCACTTCCGGGGGTATGGAATCCAGGGACACTTACCACAGCCGGTAATCTTGTTTTTCAAGGTAGAGCCGATGGTACTTTCCATGCATACACAGCGGACAAAGGCGAAGCCCTTTGGAGTAGCGATCTAGGAGTGGGTATTTCGGCCCCACCAATCACCTACAATGTCGACGGCGTCCAATACATTAGCCTGCTAACAGGATGGGGTGGAGTCGGCGCCGCTACTCCAGGATTTATGGGTGCTCAGCACGGATGGGCTTATGGGGCTCATATGAGACGCTTAGTGACCTTTGCCCTAAATGAAAAAAATCAGCTTCCGCCGTCAAAAGGACCCATATATGCTAAGCCTATTCTTGCTGAAGATTTCGTTGTAGATGAAACCTTAGCAAGCCAAGGATCTAAACTCTATACCGAAGAGTGCATGATGTGCCATGGACCAGGTGCGGGGGCGGCGGGCAATGCCCCAGACCTTAGAGCTTCGCCAATAATGCTCTCTACTGATGCCATGCATTCCGTAGTGGTAAACGGAAGTCTGCGCTCAAATGGTATGCCCAACTTTGCCAAATACCAAGAAAACGATTTAATCGCATTACAACATTATGTAAGAAGACAAGCCAATACTCCGGCACCATGTAAGGCTTGTAATGAGGGAGGCTTATAAAATACTTCACGGCTTCATTATTGTAATGTAGGATATTTTGATACGTACGTTGATTTAAGGGGACATCAATATGAAAATCGCGTGTTTTCACCTCATGCCGTATAGAGATCTCGATTCAGATTTTGACAAGAAATACAATTCTGCTTGGTTCACATTGCCATTTGAAGATGTTGCCGATAGGGAGATGGTCTCTAAATATTTTAACTGGACTTTAGACGAGCTGATCTTCGCTGCTGAATCAGGGTTCGATGGTGTATGTACTAATGAACACCATCAAAATGCATATGGTTTCATGGTCAACCCCAATATGATGGGGTCTGTTTTAGCGCGAGCGACGCGTGGAACTAATACCGCTATCATCCAAATGGGCGAAACTGCTGTATTTTTAAATCCTCCAATCCGAGTCGCCGAAGAATACGCTATGCTTGATAGCATCTCCGAAGGTAGATTAGTAGCAGGCTTCCCGGTCGGCTTAGGTGGAGATTATGCGTACAGTTATGGAATGGCCCCGGTAGAGCAGAGAGGCCGATATAGAGAAGCTCATGATCTCATCATCAAAGCTTGGAATTCAAAGAAACCATTTGCTTGGAACGGAAAATATTATCAATTGCCCATGGTCAATATCTGGCCTAAACCGTCACAAAAAGAAAACCCTCCAATCTGGGTTCCCGGAAACGCTAGTCCTAGTACATGGGATTTTGTGATTGAACACGATTATTCCTACTGTTACCTAACATACTTTGGGGCCCAAGGAGCGAAGCATATGGTCCAAGGGTATTGGGATAAAGTAGAAGAGGCAGGGCGGGATAAAAACCCGTATAGAATGACTTACCTAATCCCAGTTGGAGTGTCTGAAACTGACGAACAAGCAGAGGCCGACTACGGAGAACATATTGAATATTTTTACCATAAATTGCTGCATATGCCACAAGAGTTATTACTTCCTCCTGGGCACATGACTCACAGCAGTCTCACACATGTTTTAACTAAAAAGCCATTCCCAGCATACGATGAATTAAATCATCTCCATTATAAAGAATTTAATGATCGAGATTACTTAGTTACAGGGAGTGCTGAAACAGTGACTCAGAGACTCACTGAGATTGTAAAAGAATTGCGTGTAGGCCACCTTTTACTTCTCCCTCAATTTGGCTCGATGCCCCATAACAAAGCGATGGAAAATATTGAGCGTATTTCTAAAGGTGTGTTGCCGCACCTTCGAGGGATCTGGGACGACGAAGGCTGGGAAGATAAGTGGTGGCCGGCTGGTAGCAGCGCTTCTGAGAAAAAGAAAAAAGCCGCTTGAAAGCAAAAAAGGATAGAAAATGCATAAGTTGAAACAACAAGTCGTGCCTGTGCTAGGAGATAAACTCGAAATAACAGTAAATGTAGCGGGAAAAGGTAAACCAATTGTATTCTTTCACTCAGCGGGTGGATTTTATTGGGACGATTTTTTAGACGGCTTAGCCGATAACTACACCGTATACGCGCCATTTTTCCCCGGAACCGCTCCTGGCAAGCCTGATGAGCTAGAGCAATTAGATAACCTTTGGGATGCTGTACTTGCTTATGACGATTTAATGGACGGACTAGGCCTTGATGAGGCGACCGTAATTGGGCATTCTTTCGGTGGATTATTGGCCTGTGAAATCGCCGCGCAAAGACGAGAAAAAATAAATAAACTGGTACTAATTGCACCAATTGGCTTGTGGAAGGAAAGCGACCCTTATACCGTAGCCGATTGGTGCGCGTTAAGTTATGACGCGATTCTTGATGTTCTTTTTTACGACAAAAACAAGCCTCGAGCGTTAAAAAGAATGATGCGTCCTGAAGCTGATTCAGAAGAAGCCGCGCTTTGGGATCGAGATTTTATTTGGACAATCGGTTGTACAGCCAAGCTTGTTTGGCCTATCCCTGATAAAGGCCTTAAAAAACGAATCCACAGAGTAACTGCGGATTCGCTTATCGTGTGGGGTGAAAATGACAAGCTTATTCCTCCGACCTACGCCAATGACTTCAAGCAAGGAATCGTGAAATCTGAAGTTTTCACACTGAGCGAGTGCAGTCACGAACCTCCTATCGAGCAAACAGAAAAATTGTATGCCAAAGTCTCTGAGTTTCTAACTGCTTAACTGTTTCTTTACGTCCAATGATATCATTTGCGTCTTAGTTTTTCTTACAACTAAATAGAAAAGGCAATCCGATGGATTTTGGTGTTACATTCCCGTCAAAAATAAGTGACTACAATTTGGTTATGCTGGCGGAAGAGGTTGGATTTCAACAAGCATGGTTTTTTGATTCTCAAATGATCTATTCTGACGTTTACGCCACGATGGCACTGGCCGCCCATACAACAAAAAAAATTAGATTAGCGACAGGAGTAGCAGTGCCCAGTACAAGAATGGCTCCTGTGATAGCCCACTCTATAGCTACAATTGCTCAGATAGCTCCTGGGAGAGTTGAATTAGGCGTGGGTAATGGAAATACTGCACGCTTGACTATGGGATTAAAACCACTGCCACTCAAAAAAATGAAGAGAGAAATACGAACGATACAGGCCCTGCTGAAAGGTGAGGAATGCCTACATGATTTTGGTGAAAACAAAAAATTAATAAAACTACTTCATCCTGATCAAGGATTCATCAATCTTAAACAAAAGATCCCACTCACTCTTTCAGCGTTCGGAGAAAAAACCTTAGCTTTCTGCGGCGCTGAATGCGACGCACATCTATCTTGGAATATAACTCCGGACGCACTTGTCGCTAATAGGAAAATCATTGGTGAATCAGCAGTCTCACATAATCGTGATCCTAACAATATTCCAACTAAAGCAATCGTCCCTCTCGCCATTTTACAGCCTGGCGAGACTATAGAAAGCGATCGTGTTTTGCGCAGCGTCGGCCCATTTATAACCAATCTTCTGCATGTCCTTTGCGAATGGGATGAAAAGCTCCTTCCAGCTGATAAGACAATTTCGGATCATGTAAAACAATACAAAAAGTATGTGGCGTCTCTTGATCCTCAGCGGCGACACCTGATGCTGCATGAAGGCCATCTCATCTTCACACGCGATGACGAACTAAAATACCTTGTCTCCGAGATTGCTAATATTGCCGCCATGATCGGCACTCCCGCATCAATCATCGAGCAGATTAAGGCACTAGAAGAGAAAGGTTTAAAACATTTTGCTTTTCAAATAACTGACTCGCCTGAACAAGAAATTAAAGATTTCGCAGCTAAAATCATAGCCCGCTATTAGTAAAATTTAGCATCACCAGAAAGTAGTATATTTAACGCGTGTAATGGCGAGCAACAAAAAATGAGTTGGTTAAAAGAAATAAAAAGTATTGCACAACGGCGGAGGCTCGCAAAAGAACTAGGCGGAAAAGCATCTATAGCGAAACACCATGAGCGAGGGAAATTAACTATAAGAGAAAGAATAAATTTGCTCTTGGATAAGGACACTTTCCAAGAGCAGGGGAAAATTGCGGGGGGGGCTCACTTAAACGATGCTGGAGACATAGTTAAATTCACGCCATCTAACTATATCCTTGGATTCGGAAATATCAATAAGCGCTCAGTGGTAGTTGGTGGTGAGGATTTCACTCTAAAAGGCGGCTCACCGAACGCCGCTGGACTTCGAAAAAGTATTTACGCCGAACACTTGGCGTTAGAATACAAAATACCATTGGTTCGATTGCTTGAAGGCGGCGGCGGTAATATTGGCTCCGGAGACGTTGATCCTAAAAAACCACAGACCGTAGGAGAACCAGTGCACTCCGAGCCTAGATTTAAAGTTATAAGCAACTCTTTAGGCCAAATACCAGTAGTTTCGGCTGCGTTGGGCCCAGTAGCAGGTTTCCCCGCAGGCCGGCTAGTAGCTTCTCACTTCTCGGTTATGGTCAAAGGTACCTCACAAATAATGACAGGTGGTCCGGCGCTGGTAAAGCGAGCACTGGGGCGTTCGGTCACAAAGGAGGAACTCGGCGGACATCTGGTCCATGCGCAATCCGGCATTGTAGATAATGTGGCGAATAGTGAGCAGGAAGCTCTGGAACAAATTCGAAAATTTTTATCCTATTTCCCGCAGAATGTCTGGGAGCCCGCGCCACGAGTGAAATGCGAAAATGATTTCGCTGATCGGACGGAAAATAGCCTAACTAATATTGTGCCAGAAGATAAGCGACAAACATTCAATATGTTAGACATCATTGAGCTGATTGTAGATAAAAATTCATTTTTTAGGACCTCCCCTCTTTACGGACCAGAGCTCATCACTGGCTACGCGCGGCTGAATGGCCAATCTGTTGGCGTCACTGCAAACGACTGTCGCTATAACGCCGGCGCAATGACCGCTGATGCCGCCCAAAAAATGCGGCGGATGATTGAGACATGCGAGACATTCCACCTGCCTTTAGTCAACTTCGTTGACGAACCTGGCTTCATGATAGGTCCAAATGCCGAAAGCGCCGCGACAATCCGCTATGGAATGGCCGCAGTGGCAGCAGCGTCAACAGCAAAAATGCCGTGGGCTTCTATTCGCGTTAGAAAGTCTTACGGGGTCGCTGCGGCTGCACACTATAATGGAAGTAATTATATTTTAGACTGGCCTTCATCTGAGAATGGCCCTTTACCACTAGAGGGGGGTGTTGCCGTTGCTTTCCATCGTGAAATTGAAGCTGCGAAAAATCCCGAGTTAAAGCGTGACGCACTCGAAAAGAAATTCGCCGCAACTAAATCTCCGTTTCGTTCAGCAGAATCGTTCGCAGTACATGACATTATAGATCCTAAGGAAACTCGGCCTCTTTTATGCCAATGGGCTAACAATATACAAACAAAACTAAAAAATATGGTGGGTGAGGAATTTTTTTCTGTAAGGCCTTGAACTTGGAATACTACAAATCACTCTTAATAAAAAACTGCGGCAATTGATCCCAATGGCGCACAGTAATGATGTAAGATAAATGTTCTAGTCACCAATTAGCAGAGAAGACCGCCGCAAATGACTGAAAAGTTAAGCCCTACAATTGATTCAAAAATCCAGCCTAATTTTGAGAACATTGCTTTTGATCTCGAAACCACCCTGAATGGAGTTGTGACTCTAAAAGCTTCTACTTCAGAACAAGCGTTCACCGCTTCTGTCCTTGGAACCGAAAGACAAGGCTATGGGGCCCACATAGCAGACTCGGGTTTAATACTTACTATTGGATATCTGGTAGCTGAGGCAGAACAAATTTGGATTACCACTAATTCTGGCCAAGTGATAGAGGGACACTCATTGGCTTATGATTATGAAACTGGATTCGGATTGGTACAATGTTTGGGAGAGTTGGATGCACCGACTATTCCTCTAGGAAATTCGAATCTAATTAAAGAAAATGATAATGTCATTATTGCTGGTGCCGGAGGTAAGGCAGCTGCAATCACCGCAAAAATTGCTGCTCGCGCCGAGTTCGCTGGGTACTGGGAATATGTAATTGAAAACGCTATATTTTCCGCACCCTCTCACCCCAACTGGGGGGGCGCTGCTCTACTAAATAACACTGGTGAGGTTTGCGGTATCGGGTCACTGTTTGTAAACAAAATCGAATCTGACGCTTTGCAACGTGAAGGAAATATGATCGTACCGGTTGAACTATTAGATGACCGTCTGCAAGAGTTACAGCTTTACGGGCAAACACTTTCATCGCCGAGGCCTTGGCTCGGAATCTTCGCCTCCCAAATTGATCACGACTTTGAAATAGTAGGCTTATACAACAATGGTCCCGCAGCACTCGGTGGACTAGAGACGGGTGACGTCATACTAGAAATCAACAACATTAAATCAAATAGCTTGGCAAATTTTTTCCGTAATATATGGAGTATAGGTCCAGCAGGATGTGAAGTACCGATGAAAATAATGCGAAATGGTTCTATTTCAGAAGCTACCATACTATCTGTGGACCGGCGCGATCTTTGGAAAAAACCGCAATTTCATTAAATAATGGACGAGGATGCATACGTTCTTTGTCGAGGTAGAGGATTACAATTATGACTGATGAGAGAAAATCTATAGCTAACCCTACGGCAGATGAAATACGAGAAGCCGCTGACAGACTAAATTTCAATATGGATAAAAATGACCTTGATACCTATGAAGGGTTTATGGGCGGCCTTACTGATAATGTTAGATTCGTAGATGAGCTGGATGAACCAATAGCGGCTCTTAACTTCCCCAGAACTAATATCCACCGACCTGCTGATGAAGACAACCCTTATAATGCGTGGTATTACAAATGCAATATAAAAGGTGCTGAGCAAGGCAAACTAGTAGGTAAAACAATAGCAATAAAAGACAATATAAGCGTCGCTGAAGTACCTATGATGAATGGTTCAGATGTTTACGAAGGCTTCGTCCCAAAAGAGGATGCTCGCGTAGTAGAGAGAGTACTTGAGGCGGGAGGGGAAATTTTAGGCAAGGCAGTTTGTGAGAACTTTTGTTTTTCTGGAGGTAGTCACACATCAGCCACCGGACCAGTGAGAAATCCGCACAACGAAAGTTATATGGCGGGGGGATCATCCAGTGGCTGCGCGGCGCTGATCGTAGGAGGTCATTGCGATATGGCCATTGGTAGTGACCAAGGAGGCTCAGTTCGAATGCCCGCATCCTTTTCGGGTTGTTACGGTATTAAACCTACCTATGGCCTAGTCCCGTACACCGGAGCAGGCGGCATCGAATATTCAGTTGATCATTTGGGGCCCATGGCTGGAAATGTATCTGATTTAGCTTTATTACTTGAAGTGATCTCCGGATACGACAATGGATGCGACCCCCGTCAAAAAAGCGACATGGTTGTCAAAACCTACAGCGAAGAAATTCTAAAAGAGGTAAAAGGTCTAAAAATTGGTATCGTCGCCGAAGGATTCGGCACGCCGGGAAGCGAAAAGGATGTGGATGATCTAGTGAAAGCGGCGGCACTTAGTTTTACAAAGGTCGGATGTAAAGTGCAAAACATCTCTATCCCTATGCACGTACATGGTGGGCCAATAATGATGACGAGTATTCTAGATGGGACGCTGTCAACGTTTACCGATAACGGCCCACTGGGACCTTGTTACGGTGGATACGCGTCAACCGAAACAACTCGATTTTATCAAAATGTGCGCAAACAACGTGCAGACAAAATGCCTGTGACGGTCAAGACAACGCTACTTTTTGCGCAGGTAATGAGAATGCGCTTCGGCAATTACTATTCTGTGAAAGCGCAGAATATTGCGCGTATCTTGCGTAAAGCCTACGACGACGCCTTTTCTGAAGTCGATCTTTTGGTCATGCCTACAACCCCAATGAAAGCTCACAAAATACCCTCGCCTGATGCATCGCTAGCAGAAATATTGGGGTGCTCTCTAGACATGTTGACTAATACTGCTCCTTTTGATGTAACTGGGCATCCTTCAATGAGTGTACCATTGGGTAAATCTGCTGGACTCCCTGTAGGAATGATGTTGACAGGCCGGGCTGGCGAAGATGACGTCGTTTTACGCGCTGGGCATGCGTTCGAAAAAATTGTTTCTGCGTAAGTGTATAACTGGAATACCCTACTCTCAGGCTATTTACACCCGAGACTATTTGCAATTTTATTTTTAGGATTTTCGTCAGGCTTGCCTTACGGGATGCTAATGGATCCATTTAACTTTTGGTTATCTGAATCTGGCGTCAGTCGGGCTGTAATAGGGCTAATGTCACTTATAATTCTTACCTATTCCCTAAAAGCCATCTGGACGCCCTTCATCGATCGACTCAAAATACCAGTTTTATCTAAAAGTCTTGGGACTAGAAAAAGCTGGTTATTAATTAGTCAAATAACCGTCACTCTGACCTTATTGGGACTGGCTACCTGTGATCCGCAACAATCTATATCAATTATGATTGGGCTAGCACTTGCAGTGGCTTTCTCGTCTGCTACGCAAGACATATGCGTAGACGCCATGAGAATCGAGCTACTGACAGAAAAGCAGTTAGGCCAGGGAGCTGCAATGTATCAGGGAGGATGGCGATTAGCCTTCTTATGTACTCAGGTGATCACTTTCCTCATAGCGTCCCGCTTCGACTGGTCAACCGCCTATAGCGTGGCGGCCATAACCATGGCTGTCATCGCCGTTATCACGATGTTATCAGTACCTGAGCCGCTTGAAGTCGAACGAGGCCATATTTCGCTTTTACATAAACCGAAGACCTGGTTTAAAACCTCTTACCTAACTCCTTTCCAAGATATCGCTAAACGTTATACCAATCGTATCTACCTAATTCTGCTACTTGTCCTGTCATACAGATTCAGTGACTTTATCTTGGGTCCTATGGCTATGCCTTTTTATCAAGAAACAGGGTTCACAAAAGATCAGATAGCCCTGATTACTAACGCGTTTGGCATCAGTGTCAGTCTAGCTGGGGCATTTATAGGCGGGCTATTGGTTTTCCGTTACTCTACAATAGTAGCGTTATCAATTGGTGCTTCATTGGTTGCACTCACAAACTTAACATTCGCAGCGCTCGCCCTTATAGGAAACGACATATTAGCTCTGACTATCGTGATTATCTGCGATAATTTAGCGCAAGGAGTTGCGACAGCTGCCTTAATCGCTTACCTATCTTCTCTAACCACAGAAAAGTTCACGGCGACGCAGTACGCGTTACTATTCCTGTTAGCAACACTTCCAGCAAGATTTATAGCGAGTAGTTCTGGCTTCGTAGTCGACGCTGTTGGCTATTTCAACTTTTTCATCTACGCTGCCCTAATGGGCTTACCCGCGATATTCATCAGCCTGTATTTTTGGAAAAAAGAAAAAAATTCAATCTTGTCCTAGTGCGTGTGAACCAAACCGTTCAACGCGAGGCCTAGTCCGATCAAAATTATCTGAATAGTAGTCGCTGAAAGCCCTATTTTTGAGTTCAAAGTAGGCATGAGATCCGAAACTGCGACATAAATAAAACTAGCGGCGGTAAAAGTCAACAAATAGGGGATGAAATTCGAAAATTCACTTAACCAAAACCATGCCAGCGTTGCTCCAATAATCATAGCGACCGAGGTCAGTAAATTATAAAAAAGGGCGCGACTACGAGTGTAGCCACTTTTTATTAGAATAGCGAAATCGCCTAATTCTTGTGGGATTTCGTGGGCAATAACTGCTAAGGCTGTCACAATACCGAGTGAAAAATCTGCCAGAAAAGCAGATGCAATCAGGACCCCATCTAAGAAATTATGCACAGAATCACCAACTAGTATGAGGGATCCGGCATGCTCCCCTGACTGTATTTCGTCTATTTTTAAACACTCTGTGTGCGACTCATGATGGTGGTGATGTCGCCATATCAATCCTTTTTCCAAAATAAAAAATGCGAGAATAGCCGACACTGCCACCCGCATTATCCCATGGACACTATCTCCCGCCTGCTCAATTGCCTCAGGCAGCAAATGCAGAAAGCTCGCACCAAGAAGCATCCCAATTGCAAAACATATTAAATAGTCAAGAGTCTTTTCTCTCAGCAGCTTAGGCAGCAACAAGTAGGCACCAGCCGCTCCTATACTAATCAGGCTCCCCAATAGGCACACAGAAAGCACCCAAGCCAACGAACTAGTCACAATAAAATCCATCAAATATAAAACCTCATACTAGCATATAAGTGCTACTTGAGAACTAAGACGAGGTGGCGTGACTGATCATCTTGTGAAATTCACAAATTAGATATAGTCTAAATTAAAGCGTAAAGGGAGCTTGCTGAAAACCACTCCCCGTAAATAATTTGGGGAGAATTTTTTATGACCCGTATTCTAGGAATAGATGTTGGGGGAACATTCACAGACTTCGTTTCTTACGACTCAAAAACGCAAGAGCTAGAAGTTTGGAAAACCTCATCCACCCCTGATGATCCAAGCGACGGTATCCTAAATGGAATGGCACAAAAACTTTCCGAACAAGTCGAATATATGCGCTTCGGAACTACAGTAGCAACAAACGCAATACTAGAAAGAAAGGGTTCGACAGTTGCCTTCGTCACCACTCAAGGTTTCAAAGACGTCCCATTTATTCAACGCGGCAAACGAAAAAGCCACTACGATATTACTTGGATTAAATCTAAGCCGCTCGTTAAAAGAAGAGATTGTTACGAGATCGACGAGCGAATAACTCCCAGAGAAGGGGTTTATAAACCGTTAAATGAAGCGCAAGCACGAACAGTCGCAAAGTCAATTAACTCCGATCCCGATATTGAAGCAATCGCGATATGCTTACTGTGTTCATATGTGTTCCCAGAGCATGAACGTCGGCTTAAAGCAATTTTTGAAGAAGAGTGCCCCACGAAGCCGGTATCAATCTCCTACGAGCTTTTGCCTAAATGGAAAGAACACGAGAGATCGTCAACTACGATTGCTGATGCTTACATCAAGCCAATCGTATCGCAAAATCTTTTGCGACTCCAAGACCGACTAAACGAAGCAGGTGATATTAAAAAAGTTGCTGTCATCAAGTCGAACGGAGGCGAAACCACACTTGAAGGAGCGCGACAATATCCTATCCACTTAAGTCTCTCTGGTCCAACCGGCGGCGTAATAGGAGCCAAATATATTGCAGGCTTATCGGGAGTGGGCAATTTAGTGACTTTAGATATGGGCGGTACATCAACTGATGTTTCGACAATAGTTGGCGCTCGTGAAAGCTTTACGACGAGCTACGAAATAGAGTTTGGAGTACCTATCCAAATTCCCATGCTAGATATCAGAACAATGGGGGCTGGTGGTGGTTCGATAGCGTGGATTGATAAGGGAGGGATGCTGCGCGTGGGCCCTCAGAGTGCGGGCGCACAACCCGGGCCCGCGTGCTATGGCCGCAGTGGTCAAGAGCCCACAGTGACCGATGCAAACGTAGTATTAGGACGTATTAATCCGTCGAATTTCCTCGGCGGTACGATGAGTTTAGACGTGGATGCGGCTAAAAATGCCATCAAAAGCGTGGCCGATCAAATTGAAGTTTCCATAGATGAAGCAGCCATCGGAATCGTACAGATCGCCAATAATAATATGGTAGGAGCTCTCAGAATGGTCCTAACCGAAAGAGGATTAGACCCTAGAGATTTCACGTTGCTTGCTTTTGGTGGTGCGGGGCCCGTCCACATAACTGATGTGATGCATTCGGCCAGCATTCCTAGTGGTATCGTACCAAATTTTCCAGGACAATTTTCTGCCTTCGGTTTTATCATGACTGATGCACGAGTTGATCTGGAACGAACAGCTCCGATGACCTCAAAAGCATTTAATGCCGAACATGCTAGTCGCGTTTTATCTGATCTCGTCACGGAAGCTAAACAATCACTATCTACTCAAGGTTATCAGGAAAATATTGAAATCTATCGCTCACTAGAAATGAGATATTTCGGGCAAAACCATGAATTAGAAGTTGCGGTGGAATTCGACTCTTTTGATGAGCAAACAATTCTAGACGTATGGAAGCAATTTCACTCAGTGCACAAAACTCGCTACAACTTCGACATACCTGGAGAAACCATCGAGCTTATAAGCATTAAAGTGACCGCAGTATCTCTCACGCCGAAGCCCAACTTACTCGAGATTGAAAAATCTACGGGCACCGTGATAAGCGAAGGTACTCGCCTTGTCAGATACGACTCTGGGCATATTGAAACTCCAATATACTCTCGGGAACTCCTCAAAGCGGGAGATAGCTTTAACGGACCGGCAATCATTGAGGAAGGGGCTTCTGTAACAATAATCAGGCCAGAGTACGAGGTGAAGATAGATCTCTATGGAAATATTTTAATCGGCGAAATTGCAACCAAATAATTTGCTAAGGATAGAAAATGAAATTTTCAAATAATGGCTACTATATTGAAAAATATATTAAATGCTCAAATTGTGGAATGCTACTTTACTCAGGAGGAATACAATCAAAATCTTCCGAAAAAGAAATATTTTGTTCGCAATGGTGCGTGGACTGGTCATCTGCAAAAGCTCAAGGTATAGAACAACCAAAATTGCCTTTCGGGCACGAAAAAATACATGAAATAGGTTAATAACCCGTCACGATAATTGGCGAGTCGTTCAAGGAGACATAGTAAATGGACATGATCAACATGAACATAGTCGAATCAGCAATGATCGCTATAGCGCGCGAGATGGGGATAAACGTTCAGAAGACAGCCTATTCGACTATCTTTAGTGAGGGAGAAGATTTCACATGCGCTCTAGCAAATCGTAATGGAGAGCTAATAGCAGTCGCCGACTTTTGTCCTTCTCAGATCGGCGGCGTGCCGTTGTTAGTGCGTTCCATGATAAAAGAAATCCCTCTATCAGAAATGAGTGAGGGAGATGTGATAATCCATAATGATCCATATCGGGGAGGATTACACACACCAGAACATACTGTCTTTAAGCCTATTTTTGTAGAAGATGAAATTGTCGCTTTTTCTGTGTGCGTGGGGCATTTCGTTGAAGTTGGGGGAATGGTTCCAGGTGGCTTCCCGGGTGAAGCTACAGAGATATTCCACGAGGGCTTACGTGTTCCACCTATAAAAATCATAAAAGAAGGTGTGGATGTTCCAGAAGTTTGGAAGATGATGCTAGCCAATGTGCGAACCCCGCGAGGTAACTATGGTGACATGCGAGCACTAATTAGTGCTGTGGACCTCGGCGAAAAAAGACTTAAAAGTCTGATTGAGAAATACGGCGCGCAAACCTTCGAAAGTACAGTACAAGATCTAATGGACTACTCTGAAAAACGCATGCGCGCTGAATTAGAAACATTTAAGGATGGCAAGTACACGTTTGTTGATAAAGTTGAAGATGATGGGATTGAAGAGAAAGAGTATGAAATTCATATTTCCGTCTATGTTCAAGGAGGAGAGGTAGTCGTAGACTATACCGGCTCTTCTAAGCAGGCAAAGGGGCCTATTAACGCTACTTTGGGTGTCGCTTGGTCGGCTGCGTTCAACGCCATATTACATATGACTGACGAGACTATCCCGCTAAATTCCGGATGCTTCCGGCCTATACGAGTAATAGCGCCCGCCGGAACGGTAATGAATGTAGATTATCCGGGCTCGGAAGTAGGAGGAAATACCGAGACACACCCTTTAATTGTTTCTGCCATATTTGGGGCGATGGTGGAGTGCGTCCCAAACCGAGTCATGGCATCAGAAGGCACTACGCATGGCTGTTTTGTGTTTGGCGGACACGACGAGTTGAATGATGAGCCTTACGGAGGCTTTGACTTTAGCTACGTTGGTTATGGGGGTAGATCATTTGCCGACGGGAACGACGCGACCGACTCCATCAACGGAAACTGTGCCAACACACCTATGGAGGTTTTCGAGACTCGCTTCCCATGGATCGTTGAAGAATACGCGTTAAGACCAAACTCGGGAGGAGCGGGAAAATTTCGAGGCGGACTGAGTAATGTTAAGCAGATGATGTGCACCGGTGAAATGCTCGTCAGCCAGATGACAAATAAGCACAAACTATGTGCTTGGGGATTGAAGAATGGGGGTGGGGGCGCTCTCGGCGCGACGTTATACAAAAAGGCGGGTGGTGATAAATGGGAAACTACTGTTGAAGCTTATGGAAAAGTTAGCCCCAGTAAATACTCAAACATCCCAATGAATCCTGGAGATCGTGTGAGAGTTCTTGCACCCGGCGGCGGAGGCTTCGGAGCGCCGACGGATAGATCGCAGGAAGCAGTAAAGGAGGATCTACGCGAGGGCTATATCTCGGAAGACCAAGCTAGGGAGATCTACAACTTCCGAGGGTGACACAAAGCGTGAACCTAGCGATTAGCTGAGTTTAATCAAACTCCTCGTGTTTAGGTAAATCTCCTGTGATTGAATAAAGAGGATTCTTCGAACCCACCCAAATATGCCGTTCCGTCTCAACTGGGTGTTGCGGGTGACCCGTATCTAAAGTCCCTGGAGTAAACCATACTAAATCAGGTTCCCAATCGACATCTATATAAATATGCGCGCCACATCCTGAACAAAAATGTCGATGGACCTCGGGAGTCGTTAAATGAGTAGTGAGGTTATCTTTGCCCTCCTCTAATAGGAAGTATTCTCTTTGTATAGTCGCATAAGTACCAAACATTGACGCATGACACTTGCGACACATCGAGCAGTGACAATGATGTAACTCCCGACTTGGCGCAAGAAGTGAATAACGAATTTTCCCACACTGACAAGACCCTGTCGCTATTTGCTCAGCCATTTCTCCACCCTCATATTCGTAACGTTAAATTTTGATAATCTTCCTCTAAATCTCTACTCAATTTCTATAAGCGGATAATCTATATCTAGTCCCCAATAAGCCTGCGCTACGCTAGCAAAACGGCTCTCTGACCCAAAAGCGTGGTGAGAAGTGACCTCTGCGTCTCTTAATGCCCTTTCAATTGGAGAGCCTTTGTGAATAGCAGCTGTCCCTGACGCTCTCGCCACTTCCCTCACAGCTTCCGTGCAGCTTTGCAGAACAAATGTACTCGCTAAAACTAAATCTGCTTTAGACTCATTACTAAATTTTAAATTTTTTTCTGCCATGTCGTAGCTATATCTCAAACATTCATGCATGTAACTTCTAGAAGCCCGATACATAGACAACGCTCGACCGTAATGCAGTTGTGCTAAATGTTTATGTTTTAAGGTCGAAGAAGCTCCAAATGGAACCCGATGCTCGACGATATCGTTCAGGCATTCCAAGGCAGCTCGAGTAGTCCCTAAGCTAACCGAAGCGATACCTACGGGAACTACTGCAGTCGGCATCCTGTAAAGAGGCCCCAAAAACCGTGAAGTATTTATAATTTCGCCCGAGATATCTATAGCTCGGTGTTGAGGAACAAAAACATCCTTTGCGACCACTGTATTGCTTGAACTACCGCGAATACCTAACGTATCCCAGTCTTCTCGAATCTCCAAAGTACCCGCGGGGTGCACCGTCAGATACATTTTTTCACCTATAGTTGTAGTATGCGCAATCCATTCAGCAATTTTAGAACCGCTTGCAAAAGGTGTATGACCGTTTAATAGGAAACCACCTTCTACTCTTTCACCATTCATCGGTTTATTATAAGTATCGGCTATAATGGGCACATCAGCGCTTGCAATTATTTCATCGACCAGATCCTCGGATGCGCTTCTTAAGACGAGCCAGCTTGCAGCCACACCGTGCATGATCCAAGCTGCGGACGCGTCAGCTGACGCGATCATTTCTGCCAGTAGCGCATAGGCTTCGGGGTCACATTCGTGCCCACCGATAGTTTTTGGCCTCCACAGGCTTAGCATACCCGAGTCTCTAAGCGCAGCCACGGTTTCAGGCGCGAGCCTACTATTGACTTCACCTTCAGCAGCGTGAGACCTAATGATATCTAACGTCGATTCAGAAGCTTCGCGAAGACTCTGGAACGCATTATCCCTTTCACGCATAGTTACTCCCCAATTATGCTGTGACATGCTCTAGTCTATCAGACATTAGTTTGTGGCACTGTGTTTATCGCAGTAGTCAGGCACCGAGAGATATACCTCTGTCTTAGAAGCCCCAAAAATGCTAAATTTTGCTTTTCACGAAACTGATTTTGAAAAATACGATGAATTGTCGGAGACATACTGATCATGAATAAAAAATCCCTGCCTACAACCGCTCGTGCCATTGTGATAGGAGGCGGTATTATCGGATGTTCAACCGCCTACCATCTTGCCAAGCTCGGTTGGGAGGATGTGGTTGTTCTTGAGAGAAAAAAAGTAACTTCGGGTACGACTTGGCATGCGGCAGGCCTTGTCACGACGCTCAGAGATACCGAAAGTCAAACTCGTCTTGCCCAATATTCTCTCAAACTATATGAAGATTTAGAAATCGAGACAGGACAAGCAACTGGATTCATTAAATGCGGGTCAATACAACTTGCTATGACTGAAGATAAGGTGGAGGAAATGCGCCGTGGCTGTGCTCTAGCTCGCACATTTGGTGTCGAAACCAAAGAAATTTCCCCTCAGAAGGTTCAAGAGTTATTCCCGCTAACTTACGTAGATGATTTATTGGCCGGCTTCTACTTCCCAGATGATGGAAGGGTAAATCCTGCTGATGTTGCACAAGCATTGGCAAAGGGAGCCAGACAGCGAGGCGTAAAGATTTTTGAGGATACGCCTGTATTAGAGTTAATCATAGAAAATGGACGAGCAGTCGGAGTCATCACGGAACAAGGAGAGATGCGATCAGAAGTGGTCGTCCTATGTCCTGGTATGTGGGGGAGAGAGTTCGGCTTAACAAATGGAATAGACATCCCGCTGCAGGCAGCAGAACATTATTACCTGATCTCCGAACCGATCGATGAAGTACATAATCAGTTGCCGATACTTCGAGACCCAGGGAGAGGGGTCTACGCAAGAGAAGAAGCTGGCAAGATACTACTAGGATTTTTCGAGCCCGTTGCAGCGCCTTGGGCTACTAATGGTATTCCAAAAGATTTTTGCTTTGATGAAATTGATCCTGATTGGGATCGTATGCTGCCTCACATAGAAAAAGGCATGCAGCGTCTTCCAATCCTCAATGACACAGGTATCCGGCAATTTTTTTGTGGTCCCGAATCATTCACTCCTGATCATAACTATTTGATGGGGAAAGTCCCCTATACAAAACAACTGTTCGTTGCATGTGGCTTTAACTCTCTTGGGATCTTGTCTGGTGGTGGCGCTGGTAATGTGATGGCTCAATGGATAAATGACGGCGTTCAGCCAATGGATATTTGGGATGTCGACATAAGAAGAATGCAGCCATGTCAAAACAATAAATCTTTTATTGTTGATCGCACTATTGAATCCCTCGGTATCGCCTACAAAATGCACTGGCCTAACCGACAGTGGGAGACTGGAAGAGGTATTAAAAAGTCAGTTCTACATGAACGTCTGGATCGAGTAGGAGCTTGTTTTGGAGAATCTGCCGGCTGGGAACGCCCAAACTGGTATGCATTGCCAGGAGAGGTAGCTGAATATGAGTACGATTTTGGCAAGCAAAATTGGTTTCACAATAATGCATCAGAGCATCAGGCTGTAAGAAACGCGGTAGGGATTTTTGATCAGTCGTCTTTTCAGAAGATTTTAGTACAGGGCAAAGATGCGGAAAGCGTATTAAACCGTATCGCAACGGCAAATATGTCAGTCGCAAATGGAACCGTTGTTTACACTCAGTTTTTGAACCAAATCGGAGGAGTCGAAGCTGATCTAACCATCACTCGATTACAAGCTAATGAATACATGGTTGTAACTGCAGCATTTACCGCCACTCATGTGAAAGCGTGGATTCATGAGCATATGCGCGATGACGCTAATTGTGTACTTACTGACATCAGTAGCTCATACGCCATGCTTAACATCCAAGGGCCCAATTCGAGATCTCTGCTCGCAAACATCTCTTCCTCTAATTTCTCAACCGAATACTTTCCATTTGGGACAATGCAACCAATAGAGATCGGATATCAGAACGCGCTAGCTGTGCGTATATCTTACACGGGTGAGTTAGGCTGGGAGCTCTACGTCCCAACCGAGATGGCACTCTCGGTGTACGACAAGATCATTGAAGAGGGCCAAGCACACGGTCTAAAACACTGCGGATATCACACCCTTAATTCTCTACGAATTGAAAAAGCTTATCGCGAATGGGCGCATGATATGGGCCCCAGAGAAACCCTACTTGAAGCTGGCCTTTCATTTACATGCGATTGGAATAAACACGGAGGTTTCATTGGTAAAGAGGCATTAGTCGCGCAAAAAGAGAAAGGACCGATTAACACTAGACTAGTACAGTTTTTACTAGAAGATAGTGGTCCGATACTGTCGCACAATGAGTCAATTTTACGTGATGGAGAACGCATTGGATATACCACGTCGTCGGGATACGCTCACACCTTAGGGGCATGCGCTTCTATGGGCTACTTGAAAAATGTCGAAGGAATTACTCCCGAATTCTTATCAACAGGAAGCTTTGAGATAGAGCAAGCTAATAGGCTGTATAAGGCTACCGCATCACTGGTACCAATGTATGACCCAAAAAGTGTAAGAACACGAAGTTAAAATTTCATGTTTCATGCTAAAACAGATAACAACAAAATATGTTGGTTGTCCTACCAGTTAGATAATAATTTTTATCAGCACAGCATCAATTAATGTAGCGTTAACCTAGAAATATATGCATTCTTCGGCACATTTTTATTCCGATTTGCGTTAGAATATTTTCAAACCATAACTTACAAAGAGAGCCATAGTGACTAATTTTGACCAACAACTAAAAAAACTAAGCAGCGAAAATGGATTTATTGCAGCACTTGATCAAAGTGGTGGGAGCACACCAAAAACATTAGAGATCTATGGCGTTGGGAACGACGCATGGTCCACTGAACAAGAAATGTTTACGGTTGTTCACAAGATGAGAACTAGAATCATGAAAAGTCCCGCTTTTTCTGGGGAACACATTCTAGCGGCTATCCTTTTTGAAAATACTATGGATAAAAATATAGACGATATATCTACCCCGGAATATCTCTGGAGTAAAAAAAATGTGGTACCAATCCTTAAAGTAGATAAGGGTCTTGCTGATGAAGAAAATGGCTGCCAACAAATGAAGTCAATACCTGATCTAGATAGCTTATTGCTCAAAGCTAAATCAAAAGGGATCTTCGGGACAAAAATGCGCTCCGTGATTAAAAAGCCAAATCAAAGCGCTATTGTTGGTGTAGTAAAACAACAGTTCGATATAGCTAAAAAAATTAGTGCTGCGGGACTTATACCGATTATCGAACCAGAAATCGACATCCATAGCGAAGAAAAACTTGCTATAGAGACTATCCTTAAAAAGGAAATTCACATTGAATTAGATAAGCTAAACGAAAATGAAAAAATCATGCTCAAACTTACACTTCCGGAGACAGATAATTTCTATCAAGGCTTTACCAGTCACCCAAGGGTGTTAAGAGTTGTTGCTCTATCTGGCGGATATCCTCGTGAAGAGGCTAATGGACGGCTCAGCCGCAATAATGGCGTAATTGCAAGCTTCAATAGAGCGCTGACAGAAGGGCTCACGGTAAATCACTCCGACGCCGAATTTAATACATTGTTGCAAGCATCTGTCGAAAATATTTACTCCGCGTCTATTACTTGATCTGTATCAATTCTATCTAGGCTTGGAACTGTCTTAAAAATGGAGAATTAGAGATGAAATGTCGCGCGGCTGTTTTACACACTATAGGAGCACCAGTCCCCTATAGTGACTCGAAGCCTATCAAGGTTGAGGAAATAGAGTTGGATGCGCCCGGTGATGGAGAGGTGCTGGTGAAAGTAGCTGCGGCGGGTCTCTGTCACTCAGACTTATCAGTGCTGAATGGTTCTAGACCACGCCCAGTGCCTATGGTTATCGGTCACGAAGCCGCGGGTGTCGTAACATCTATTGGCCCTGGTGTGAATAATTTAGATATAGGGGACCATGTCGTATTTGTTTTTGTGCCTAGTTGTGGGGATTGTATTCCATGCGGAGAAGGAAGACCGGCGCTGTGCGAACCGGGCGCAAAAGCAAATGTTGCGGGTACGCTACTTGGAGGAGGACAACGCATCTCATTAAATGGAGAGCCGGTCACCCATCATGTGGGCGTCTCTTGTTTTGCCGAATACGCCGTCGTTTCTCAATGTTCTTTAGTCAAAGTTAGTAAAAATCTCCCGCTTGATCAAGCAGCACTTTTTGGGTGTGCTGTAATCACAGGAGTAGGTGCGGTTGTTAATACAGCTGAAATGAAAATGGGTTCAGTCGCTGTAATAGTGGGACTAGGGGGTACAGGGTTAGCTGCTCTGTTAGGTGCAAAAGCGGCCGGTGCAACCAAAACGATCGGAGTAGATCTGTTGGATAGTAAGCTCGAGCTCGCTAGCGGACTGGGTTGCGACTTAGTCTTTAAAGCAGACGATCCAGAAATCATAGAAAAAGTAAAAGGCGTTACAAATGGCGGTGGCGATTACGCATTCGAATGCGTTGGTTCCGAGCATGCTTTACAATTAGCATATTCACTGACTAAACGAGGCGGTATGACATGCTCTAGCGGTCTATCCCATCCAAACAGTCAGTTCTCGATATCACATCTAAGTTTAGTAGCGGAAGAAAAAACTATAAAAGGAAGTTATCTAGGAAGCTGTGTACCAAAACGTGACATACCCCGCTACATTGAACTATTTAAAGCTGGCTCGCTACCTATTGATTCTTTGATGAGTGAAAAACTATCACTTGACCAAGTGAATGAGGGATTTGACAAACTCGCGAGTGGTGAAACAGTAAGGCAACTTATCACCTTTGACTAATTAACTAGTCGGCGAGAATATATGACAAATTTTTCCATTTGTTTGACGAAGCATACGATGAGTTTTCCGCCGCATCTCGTCGCCCAGGAAGCCGAGAATAGAGGCTTCCATTGTATTTTTCTGCCAGAGAATAGTCATGTCCCGATCAATCGAGATAAGACGATCAAAAAGTTTGATGACATAAAACGTCTATCAAAGTTTTACGATCCTTTTATAGCTTTAGCCGCCTGCGCCGCCGTAACTAGTAAAATAAAACTAGGTACTAGCGTTTGTTTGCTCACCCAAAGGGATCCGGAACATACAGCTCGAACGGTCGAATCGCTCCAAGCGATCAGTAAGAACCGACTAATACTAGGTGTAGCAGGCGGTTTTGTTCGCGAGGCTATGGAAAATCACGGGTCTAATTTCAGTAGACGGTGGGAGATTGTGAGACAACGGGTGCTGAAGATGAGAGACATTTGGCAGAAGAAAAATGAACGCAACTATCCTGGCAAGCCTAAAATTGATCCTCTTATTTGGATAGGGTCCAACTCCAACAAGGTTCCCGAAAGAGTAGCAGAGTATGCGGATGGTTGGTTGGCAAGAGGAGATGTGTATAAGGGTTTTCCACCTTTAGATCTAAAACAGGCGTGCGAGAAACAAGGAAGAAATATGAATGAAATCACTCTGTCGCTAATGGACCCTCCAACCTCCCTAAAAGAGAGTAAAAAAGCTATCAACGATGGTTACCAAAATTTTGTATATTTCGTTTCAGAAGACACGAAAGAACAAATACTCCATAAACTAGATGAGATATCTAAACTAATTGATAGGCTCCGATAAAAAAGCATGACTCATGAAAAAAACGCAATACCCCAAATTGCGATCCTGTTGGGATATAGTGGTGCGTCGCCATTCGTAGCTCTTACAATTCTAAGTATTCTTTTTGAGGAATCCTTCTTTATAGAAGGGTTAATTGTATACGCGGCAATCATACTCTCATTTTTGGGGGGAATATACTGGGGCGCTGCCATGAAAAATCTATCTCAAAATGAATTCACAGCAAGCCTGAAAACTAACTTGAGTATTAGTGTGACTCCCGCCCTTCTGGCGTGGGGAATCCTGCTTATTAAAAACCTTAAAGTAGCTATCATACTTTTATCGGTAGGTTTTCTTGCGCAACTCATTGTAGACGTAGTCGCGACTAAAAATGAATATTTTCCTTATTGGTACAATGCGTTACGTATTCCCCTCACTGCAATCGTTCTCCTGTGCCTATTCGTTGCCTATACATATTACGGACCACTATAAATTTAAGCTGTTTTACTGACAACTTTCACGGGAAGGCGCTTTATCCCAACTAGTCTATTATTCGGCGTCCATTCTATTGGACCGTCAATGCTCAACAAAACATCTGATGCGAGAAACTCTTCTAAGACGATCTTTAGCTCTAAGCGGGCCAACGAAGCACCCAAACAGAAATGTGCGCCAGCCCCGAACCCTAGATGTTTATTCGGCTCCCGCTCAATATTAAACAAAAAAGGGTCCTCAAATACTTGTTCATCTCGGTTGGCAGACATTTCCCAAACAGTAACCTTATCTCCGATTGCGATTCGACAATTCTGTAACACTGTCTCAGACTTAGCAGTTCTCCGTTTGTAAACGGAAGGTGTTGTCCATCTGACTACTTCTTCAATAGCACTTTTTACGAGCGTTTTATTTGCTCTAAGTTTATCTAGCTCACGTGGGTTCTCTATGAACGCCTGTATAGCTCCAGTTATTGAACGAGTCGTTGTTTCCGCGCCCGCAGGAAACAGGAGAGAAAAGAATGAACCGAGTTCATAGTCAGTTAATTTAGAGCCATCCTCCTCAAATTCCGCATGCACGATTCTTGAAAAGATATCTAGCGTCGGCCTATCTCTCTTAGTTTCAATCAAAGACTTAGAGTAATGACGAATTTTTGAAAGATATTCAGATGCAATGACAGAAGTCGAGGCAGCCTCTATACCCAAGTCAATCCATTCGCACAGATCTTTCCTATCTTTTTCGGGGACGCCTAAGACTGTACAAATAGCTTGCGTCGGAATCTCAGCAGAAATACTGGCTGCGAAATCCAGCTTATCGCCCACTTTCAACTCACAAAAAATAGTTCGTGCTTTTTTCCTAAGTACATTCTCTAGTTCTTGAACTGCCTTTAGCGTGAACCCTTTCTGAACGAGCGCTCGCAACCTCCGGTGTTGCGCCCCATCACTTTGATTTAGGAGTTTTCCGGCAGTTTTTTCGTCCTTAATCCCAGTTCCACCACCAACTCTTTCTCCCGCTTTATCGGACGAAAAAATTCTCGGATTACGGAGTACGTAGTTAACATCTTCATAGCAACAGACCACCCAGAAGCCTTCCTTGTCAGGTGTAACTTGCGTGGGCTCATGCCAATAGATGGGTGAATTTTTTCTTAACCATGTAAAATATTCGTGCGGAAAGCCTGCTCTGAAAGATAGATCATCAGACAAATCTAAAGGTTCCATTTTCGTTCCTATTATCAGCTACAGAACCATGGTAAAGAACATACTATTTCACTAATGTATATCCTTCATAATTATTCGCCGCCACATTGTCACATCTCTCGCGGTATAAAGGTGAACCTCCTGCGTAAAGGTACATTTGTCTTTTTTTACCCGGTATATTCGCCCCCATAAACCACGAATCTGCCTCAGGGAAAAGGGTTCCCTTAACTACTTCCTGTACGTGATCGGTCCATTCGTCTTCGGCATCTTGATTTACCTCAATGCGGCTTATCTCATTTTCAGTCAGGTATTTTATACAATCACTCACCCACTCAACATTTTGCTCTATGCAGCGAGGGATATTACAGAAAGTTCCACCGTTAGTAGGTCCAACAACAGTAAAAAGATTTGGAAACCCAGCGGAACCCATACCCAAATAAGTTTTTGGCCCATCTATCCATTTATCCTTCAGAACCAGTCCCTCAGAGCCACGAATATCGATGCGGTCGAGACTTCCCGTAACTGTATCAAAACCAGTAGCAAGTATTAAGATATCAAACTCAAATTCTTGCTCGGCAGTTCTAAGGCCCCCTTCAGTGACCATTTCAATCGGGGTACTTTTAATATCTACTAGTTGTACGTTGTTTTGATTATAAACTTCGTAATAACCATTTTCTAACGGTACACGCTTTGTTCCGAACGGGTGGCCTTTGGGACACAACATTTCGGCTACTTGAGGATCATCTACTCTCGTTCTAATCTTATTCCGGACAAATTCCGCGGCAGTTTCATTGGCTTTATGATCTGTTAGTACGTCTTCATAGGTGCCTAGCCAAAAACCGAAACCAGGCTCTTTCCATAGTTCTTCATAGCGAGCTTCTCGCTCTTCAGGCGTCACGTCGAAAGCTGATTTCTCCTCAAAGTCTGCTAAGAACGAGCCGAAAGTTTCGCGACATCGCTGGAATATCTTGGGATAATCTTGCTTTATCTGAACCTGTTCCTCCGCTGTGATCGGACGATTGCCTATGGGCTTACAAAAATTAGCCGTCCTTTGAAAAACAGTTAATTGCCCCACATTTTTCGCAATTTCAGGAATTAATTGAACAGCGGTAGCACCTGTTCCAATCACTCCGACACGCTTGCCTTCGAAATTTATCTTCTCTTTGGGCCAATCGGCCGTATGCCATGAATCCTTCTTAAAATTCTCAAGACCAGGAATTTTAGGTACGAAGGGTGTAGATAAAACACCTACAGCGGTAACCACGAATTTACACTTAATCGAATGATTACCGTCTGTTTCAATATGCCAAAGATTTGTCTTATCATTGTAATGTGCCGAAACCACACGAGTATTGAATTCAATATTAGGACGTAAATTAAATTTATCAGCGACATATTCCAAATATTTCAAGTTATCTGGTTGGGGTGAAAAATGCTCGTTCCAATTCCACTCTTCCAATAACTCATCTGAGAACGAGTAACCGTAGCTGTAACTTTCAGAATCAAAACGAGCCCCAGGATAACGATTCCAATACCAAGTCCCCCCTACTCCACTACCCGCTTCAAATACCTTCACATCCAAACCCAATTCATCGCGTAACTTATGAAGCTGGTACATGCCAGATATCCCCGCACCTATAATGACTGCGTCAATGGTCTCTCTATCCGACATTTATCTCTCCTATAATAAATTTTTATTGGTCTTCTAAATTAATGATGAGTATATCATTTAACAGCATATGAGGTCACTACATCGTCTAAAGTAAAATAAAATTAATATTGGTACGTCATCACTGGATAGCGCTCCGCTCCAATCATATACTTGATAGCACTGTAACGGAAAATCCGAGTCTTTCGTTTCGAGCGAGAGTTGGGCATAACAAGATAATAGCAGAGGATCTTCACTATTCATTAACCAAGAATTTGGTGGCTATGGGTGGACTTGAACCACCGACCTCAGCATTATGAATGCCGCGCTCTAACCAGCTGAGCTACATAGCCGAATTCTGAGAAATATTTCGCCGATTTTTTCGGAAATTTTTTTTTCTGAACAGCAAGAGAAAATTACCCCGAGATCATCGTAGTTCATGTGCAGCCTGTCAAGATCAACGTTAAATTAAGTCAGTATACTATCGTGAAAACTAGAAAAAAATAGGAAAATATCATGCTACCTGTGAGCGGGATTATCACCACCGAGGCCGAAGTTTTAAAGAAATGGATTGATTCGAATAGACACATGAATGTTGCCTATTATTTAATTGTATTTGAAAAAGGATTCGACAAATACAAGGACTTAATCGGTATGGATATTAATTACATAAGAACCGAACAACGTTCTACCGTTTCACTTGAAGCACACATTTGCTATCACGCAGAAGCCATGCTTGGAGATGAACTAAGAGTTGAAACTCGTATTGTCGATTTTGACTCGAAACGAGCACACGTCTACCAAGAGATGTATCATGATGACCGCTTACTCGCCACGCAAGAAACGCTATCCATTAGCTTTGATATCAAAAAAAGAAAAACTTGTGCTTTCGATACGAGATTTATCAGACATTACAAATTTCTATGCGAGGCTCAGGTGTTGACGCCAATTAAGGGAGAGTTAGGCAAGTCAGTAAAACTATCGCTGGGTAAATCAACAAATTCAGGTTGATTTTTTTCACTTTTACTTTTTGCAAATTTAACTAAGACTAATAATTATAAGTTAGCGCATATTTTTAGAAGCACTCTGGCTTGGTTCATAGAGTAGAAATGTAACTTGGGAGCGCCGCCTGAAATTAG
>Ga0315330_10000258_pt1 | contig 31001 bp, 42 predicted proteins | sample M140m34915metaG_FD_203453 | JGI IMG/M metagenome (GOLD analysis project Ga0315330, IMG submission 203453) | Ammonia-oxidizing marine archaeal communities from Monterey Bay, California, United States - M1 40m 34915 | ecosystem: Environmental > Aquatic > Marine > Intertidal zone | place: USA...
TTGTTATATCTTCGAGCTTTATATCCCAAAGACCTATTTCTTTCCAGAATTTTATTGATGCGTTGATCTGTGCTTTATTAACAACAGACACTTGTCTCTCAGCTTTGAGCCAGTGAGTCAATGCAAACTCTCCAACAGTCATTGCATCTTCTTTTGTCACGAGCTTTAGAGAGTCTCTAGTGTTAAGATCATCAACAATCTTCTTGCTAAAACGATCAGCTTCAGCTTTTGTCTTCTGAACTTTGCCATTCTTAACTTGTTTAACTCCATCTTTGTCAAAGACCACATATCTTGGTCTCCAACCAATAGATCCAGATTTATAATTTATCTTCTGGCTTCGATATACTTTTGCTTCTTTCATTATTTCTCCTTTTAATAGGATAAATAACCATTGGAACTCGATGAGAAAAATGCACACGAATGCACACAAACTGCACACAGACTTTGAGAACTGTGAGAAGTATGAGACATAAGATAAACAATTGACCAATAAATCACTGGCAATTTATAATTATGCAAGAGTGTTAGTAGGAAAGAATCCCTTGCCAACGAGAGTCTCTCGGTTAAATTCTCAAGAGCTCGTGTGCAGTGATCTTTCCCAAAAACCCATCTGTTCTTGGTTAATATCATTAATTTATATTATAACGAGAAAATTCCGAGAAGCTCGTGGTTAATAAAAACACCTAAAATGCACACAGAATGCACACAGATTTTCAGTTTATAAGAAAAACCCTAAGAGAATCAACGCATTTTGATGATGGCTGATCACAATAATATTGATCTGAATCTTCGATATGTTTTAAGATCGAATGACAAGACTTGCATCTGTACTTGTCGGAGTTCAACCTTTTCTTCTTCTTTCTGGAAATAAGTCACGCACCTTTCGATTGTTGTGCAGTCCTTTTCTTTGAGCTGGGATAGTTCCACCCCAGACACCCTCTGAACAATAGTTTTTAATCGCATAAGCAAGACATTCAGCTCTGACTGGACATTGCAGACAGATGTCGATTGCTTGTTTGTATTCCTTGTTTAAGGATCTACCTTTTAGATCTCTTTCCATAATGAATAGGGAAGTGTCACTTGATACACAAGCTCCTTGCTCTTTCCATTGATATTCTGGATCTGAGATCAATTGTTTGACTTCAGACAATGTCAGATGATCATTTGTCATAGTGGGCTGTCCAGAATCGAACTGGATCTTTTGTCTGGACTTTCTGAGTTCTCGATTCAAAAGAAGACCATCTCAGCCCTGTTGCCCTCAAGAATGGGATCTGAGGGGCTTAAAATGGAGCATCTTGCTCCTTTATCTCGATATGGACTTTCGGCAATCTAAGGATTGCATCGAGAAGAGTGTTTAATTGTTCAAGATCACTGCTCTCAAGAGTTTTATGAGCTAGATCTCTTAAATCACGATAATTTGTGATCTGAGCTTCTTTATTCACTGCATACTGCTTGACTTGAGCTTCTATCTTCCACATTGCATTTGCAGTCACGAGTTCATCTTCATCAGTTGGAAGTTCTCCAATAACTTCTTGACCATTAAGCCATTCATTTGCATCTCTGTATCTTTGCAAATGGCTATTGTTCAGCCATCCAACATCTTGAGCTATCTCATTCAATAAGACATACGCATCAACAACTTTCTTCTTGAGCTGTTTTAATTGATCAACTTTCTTCTTGTGTAGATCATCAAGAGCTTCTTCTTCTGAATTAACCAAGATCGGATCTGGTTGAGCCATATAGTCTGAAACTTTTCCAAAGTAGCTCATTTGATCCTCCCAGCTTGAAATTCTTCTCCAAACCACTGATCAAAGTTATCATCGATCATTGATTTTCTATTAAGTCCCAACAATCTGACATTTCTTTCATTGATCAGATCATCTGGCTCAATTGTTGTTCTACTGAAAGCAAGTCTTTGATCATTTGCTCTGACCATTGCTTTTCTATTCATCACAAGAGCTTCGACAAGATTGTTCTCAATGTCTTGCAATTGTTTTAATTGATTCGCAGATTCGAAATATTGTTGCTTATTAAAATCCCATCGTTGATCTATTGATACAATCTCAACTTGTGGATAATGTGTATGAGCATACATCATTTCTTCTGTTTGTTTTATTGGGGCTGGTTGAATATCTTCTGCCATATTCTTCTCCTATTTAAAATGGAACATCCTTATGATCTTCCTCTGATTTTTTGTCGAATGGATCTATTTCAACAGTGTCTTCTTTTGGAGCTGGAGGGACTTCAGTCTTGATCCAGTCTTGTGGAAGATCCTTTGAATTAAGCCACCACGACTTTCTGAGCATTCCATATTGACCTTGTTTTCTACCACTGCAATCAGTGTTGTTAGAACAGACAAAGTCTGGGCTCTTCTCTTTATATTCCCCAGATCTCTTTTGTGGTCTATTGTCAAAGACTTTAGATTCACATAGATAACAGACAAGGTTTTGTCTTGGGGGAGTTGTCTCTGTCACTGGAATAACCTCATTGATCATCTCCACTGGATCTGATGGTGGCTCTTCCTCGATAACAGATGGCACTTCGTTTTCTTGTGTTTGCAGTAGTTCAGCCAAGATCTTCTCAGCTTCATCAATTGCTTGTTTTGACAGCTCTATCTTTTGAAGAGCTTGATCAATATTTATGTTCATATATCCTCATTTCTCATAATTTCTGAAACTTCTAGCAAGATTGATTCAGACCAGTCCAGATCCCAGAGGTTTTCATAATCTGCATAAGTGAATGGCTCTTGCTTCCAACTATTCAACTGATCTTGCAGTGACTTCTTCCAACCAATAGGGAAGAGCTTCTTCAACTTTCCCTTTGTGTGATATGTCTGATCATTAATTCTTGGAGATTGTTTGATCCGATCTTTCAAGAAATATTGTTTGCAGTTCTTTTCTTTGCAATAACAAGTCTTCTTTCCAAGTTGTATTCTCCACTCTCTAAGCATCGGAGCTCTCTTAATCACTTCAATATCATCAAACTTTTGATCAACAATCTTTGTCCCATATTTCTTAAAGTTTGGATCTACTTTCAAAAGTATCTGCAAACAAACAGAATTGAACTTTCTTAGTACTTGAAAGATAGATGTATTTCTGACCTCAGTTTCACTTGGAACTTCATTGATATATTTGGATGTGGCTCTTATTGGATCACTCATAAGACCTCCCACATCCAGCACAAAACTTCTGATCAATAGGAACTCTTTTATTCTTTAAGTCACAAGAGTCGATCTTGCATTGTTTTGATTCATATCGAACAGCTTCTCCATTAATCATTGAGACACATTGATCAGCTATCTGACCAAGTTTTTTTGTTATATATCTACGATTTGAAAGTTGTTTGTTGAAGTTCTTGTCATAATTGTCTGGAGCTGTCTTAGATCCAGAGACAGATCTCTCAAGTTTCATATTCGATAGTCTTGGACTTCCGATTTCTTCTGAAGCTGTATAAAACGAAATAATTGTTTTGATGTGCTCTTCAGCTTTCTTAGAGATTTTCATTATAGATCACCAACTGCTTTCTCTAATCCATCAGACATTTCGCCACCATCTTCTTCAATCTTGTGTCTTATAAGCTCAACCAAAGAATCAAATCCTTGAGATCTGGCATATTCTTTTGATGTCATCCAAGTTGATGGATCTTCATCTGGAGCTTCGATCTGTCTTTCAGCAAATTGCTTTGTGACTTCATCTCTGCACATAGACATTAATTTGGCTGGAGATGGCTTTCGAGACATCCCTTGAGTCAATTTCAAAACATTGAGAAGCACAGAGCTGTTGAATTGTCGAAACTCTGGAGCAATTGTCTGGAGCTGTCGATCAGAGAACTTGTAGTCGTGCCAGTTATCAATCTTCATCAAAAATTCCTCAATAACAAACTTCAGATCACTCATTGCCATCCTCCATTTGTTCGATCCATTTTTTCATCTTTGCTTCACGAGATTTCTCTTCGATCTGTTTATTGACTTCACCTTTTGGAATTGGCATCAATCCAGTTCTAAAACGATTGAAGTGCTTCACATAAGCAAAAGGGGATGGGATGTGATGAAAGTGTGCAATATAAGACTGCTGGGCAATTTTCATCTCATCAAGACTTGGCTCTTGTGCTACTAGATCCCAATAGCATTTCATAAAACCAGACTTCTGCTGATCACTCATTCTCATATCTGTATTAGTGAGAAGAGCAAGTTGCTCAAATATCTGATCCTTAATAAGTGGAAATATCTTTTCACGCCAAGAAGAGTCAGACTGAGATTGAAAAGCTGATAATTCTTTTGACATTATAAATCTCCCTCAGTCTGTTTTCTCTTCTTATCACGATCAAGTTTCAGAATGGTCTGACCAATTTTTTTCTCCCAATCTGGTAGGGACACAGTCCCATCAACTTCATCGATCCACGAACAATCGTGCAATGCTTTATATATCTGATCACCATCTAAATCCAGAGCCATAATGCTTGGGAGATGGTCTTTTGTGACTTGTAGCTTTCCAGACATAAGGATTCCTTTTCCATCTGGGAAGTCAGTTATTGATATAGACCACAGTCTCACTAGAGCTCCTATGGTCTCATTAATTGTGATCCCAAGTGTTTTTGCTATGTGGATCACTTCAAATTTGTTGAATATCCTTGAATCAAGTTGAAACCAAATATCTCTCTTCGCCATTATTGATCACCTCTGATCAACGACATAAGAACAGATTTTTCAACCCTTAAAGGTTTAAGTTTGGTTGATGATCCAGTCGGTACAGCTTGAAGCTGTCCAGTATCAATCAACCGATAAGTTGTAGCTTTGCTCCAGCCAGTGAGTTCAACAATCTCCTTGACTGAGAGCAACAATTTGCTGTCTTGCATATCATTCCTCTTGGTCTTGGAGAAGTTTCAAAAATTCTATGGTCTCTAAAGGAGACACACAGCCCCATCAAATTTTTCAATCTTCTCTTCTTTCCCTCTGGGAAACTATTGACATAATTATGTCTCTATTTTCCCAAAAGATTTGTTCTAACTATATCACAGCTGTGGAATTTGATGGGAAATAAAAGACAAGTATTTTAATTATTTTTCCCAAACTCTTGACTTAGAGAATCGATGATTTATGATTAATAATTATGAGCAAAGAAATAATGAACAACGATTCTGAGAAGCAGAGCTTGTTTGCATATGATATTGATGCAAACTATCGTGATCTATTCTTTTCATTAAAAGACAAGAAAGTCAGAAGTCTATTTCAAAAGAAGTGGGACTCTGTTTTATATACTGGACAGACTGGTGGCTTCTTAAATACTTTTCAGATCCATATGGATAAAGACATTATGTTTCCAGAGCATAAGTTCATTCAAGATGACTTCAAGGTTGCTCATATAAATAATTTTTTTAATAGCATTCCAAACTCTGATCCAGATCCATATGTTGAGCAGAATCTTATTGATTTGAGAAAGTCCACACTTGCTGAAGCAATATTTGTTGGAACTCTTAGTTCAGAGGATCTATTTAGACCATCAGCTTTCTGGAGTTATGATCTTGGACAGAATTTAGCTGAAAAGGGGATTGCTAAGAAATTGAAGACTGATGTCTTTTATATAACTGCAATCGTATTCCAACCAAATCAAAGTGTTCAGTTTGTTTGTTTTGAGACAGTTTATTCTTATGCACAATTAAAAAAACTAGCAAAGAATCTTGATCAACCATTTGGAGAATCATTGTTTGGACTTGATAAAAGAAAAAACAATTTTATTGCTCATATAGATCAGCTCAATGGATTTTTGTTGTTGTTGAATGATGATGACACTGCAATATGGAGTGCCGATAGAATTGAAGCTACTGAGATAATTGATAGATATATTTTTATAAGAAAATTTTGTGCAAACCTTTCTCATCATCACTTATCAACTGAATTAGCTAGAAAAGGAATTGCAACAGATCACAAAAGACTTGCTTATTGGGAGAAGTCTGAATCTAAGACACCAGCATTTGTGAAAGATCAGAATTTATTTAAAGCATTGATCAAGGTATTAGCAGAAAGATCATTTGCTTTGTTTGAATATTATTTGAGGGATTCAGTGGGAGAAGATCTTGTCCCATTGCATAAGATTGAGACTTGGATCAGAGAATTTGTATTATTTGGAAGAGATTCATCATTGATCGACATTCCAGAGTTTATAGATAATTTTATTTATTTTGATGATGGGGAAAAGAAGAACTCAGTCAAGAAAGAGTATGAACAAGTCTTGATGAAAACCAAACTTGATAAGAGTCTCAGAGAGAATATCAATATCTGGTCGGCTAGAGATTTGGATGATTCACCAGTACAGATCATTCAGTTCACAAATATGCTTGGACAAATGTCTGATGCTGATGTTGTTGAGTGGACAGAGGATTTATATCAAGATGATCAAGACAAATATGAAGTGTTTAAACTTTGGAAGTTCTTAAATAAAAGAATTGGGGAGTTCCAAGAATTAGAGCCCCCCTTTTAATTCTTAATATATAAACGATCCAACTACGATCAGAGAAGTCATTATGATCCCTAAAACTGAATAAAATTCTTTCCTAGAGACTTTATCATTCAACAGATCAGAAATCTTTTCATCCATCTGATCAAGTCGATCAAGTATCATCACGAGCATCTCTTTCTGTGTGAAGTCGTTATTTTTTGACATTGTAGTTCTTCACTACTGTCTTCAGCAAAGCCAAGACAGATGCAAGACCACCGACAAAAGCAGACTGCAAGAGATCATTGTCTCCACCAGTCATTGCTTGAGCTGTGATCATAGCCAAGAATGTTTCGAGAAATGTTGCCACGCAACGCTCCCCAAGATCTTTAAAATCAATATCTTTAAACATTTTCTTTCTCCTTAATGTTGATGGGAATATGCTTCGAGATAAGCAATTCGATCTCTTAAGTTATCGAACTCCCAGCTCTCAAGCTGATTATTCTCCAAAGTTGTTATCTTCTTCAATAAGTCTTGCCATTCCCATTTCATCAACTCATATGACTGAGAGTCTTGTGAGGGATTGTTGAGATCAGAGATATATCTGTTTTGAAAGTCATCAACTTTCCATTCCAGATCACTGAGTCTTTTGTCTAAGTTTTGAAATTCAGCATTGAGATAAACGATCTGATCTCTAAACTGATCAGCTTCATAGCTGATTTGTTCTAACTGATTGACTTTCTCATATAGTGTTGCAATATCATTTGAAACCATAGTTTCAGATCGAAGCTCTTCAAATCTGTATTCGATAGAGTTCATTCTTTCATCTATGTTGCTCAATGTGGTCAGAACAGCACCAAGACTTTGAATCCCAGCACCGATAGATCCCATCAGAGTGATTGCAGTCACTACAATTGCAAGATTATCTTTTATCTTTTGAAGCATTATCTGTCACCAGTGCAACAACCATTGCCACAGCAATCCATTATCCACCTACTTTGAACAGAATTTCACGAATGACTTCTTCGATGATTATTAAGTTTTGATTGAAACCAGATATGCTTTCTTGATAAGCATTGACTTGAGCTTTTAATGTTGCAACTTCTTGTTGCATATCATTAACTGTTTTAAATAACCAAGCCACTAATCCAGCGAGACCACCTTGCAATATTTGATTAAGATTGACTGTTGCTTTCATAATTTGTTTTGACTCCTTTAGTCGTTAGAGTCCAGAAGAATCCTCTCCAAGTGATCGTGTTATTGTCATAGACCACCAGCTCTGGATGAAATGTGTTTTTCTTTCGATCTACAACTAAAGTCACAAATCCTCCTTGCCAATCTGGATGTTTGGAATATCCCAAACCTTTTAGATCAGCAAGTGTGCCAGTTTCAATTGCAGAATATAAATTCATTTCCTCGCCAGTCCAACGAGTTTGATGTGTTATTGCAAGTCTGTGAGTATGTCCCATAATGATCGATCCATTGATTCTTTCAATAGATGACAAAGCACTCATTCCAGCTTGTTTTCTTAATGCAGATCCAGAGTGAGTTGCAAACAAACCTTTGACAACTTCATATTCACTATGAGGATAAACATCTGATGGTTTGTCCCAATAAGTCCATCCAAGATCATTAAATCTCATTAAATTAGCCAAATGAAGAACAGACTTCTCATCTTCACTGACATCAGCTCTCTTGATCCCAAACAATTGAGGAAGTTTATCGATCAGAGCTCTTCTAAGTCGAAGCTCGTGATTTCCCTCTAAGAAGATCAGTTCATCTTTCTTTGTTAGACCAGCTGAGTCTCTCAGATCTCTCAATGTTGAATATCCTAGATCAACTCCCTTTTGCACAGTAGAAGTGAAATCTGGATTCGTTGCAAACTTTGACAAGTTGGGGAAATCAATTAGATCCCCAATATAGATCAATCCATCTGGACTGACATCTTGCAAGAAATAGTGGGAGAGCTCAGTCAATTGCTTGTTTGCAAATGGAAGCTGTGAATCACCAAGCACAACGAGAAGCTCTGGTTTGCTTTTAGCTTTGAGAGTTGGTTGAGGACTGAAACCATTCCCACCCAGAGATTCTATTGACTTAATGAACTCTCCCAAAAATTTAGGTTTTTGCTTCAGAGTTGCTTTTGTCTGCTCCATTAATCTTTTGCCCCCATTAACATCTGGAGCTTCCCATTGATTAACAGTCAGACTTTGGATTTCCCATTGATCTGGATCAAATCCTCTTTCTTTAAGCATTGACCAGACTTCATTTATATCTGATGATCCAACTGGTAGAGTTGCAGTAGCTTTGCCATCTTTGACTTTGACAGCTACCTTTTCAGATTTGTCTGATCCTTTCACGACTTTATTCTCGTGATTATAATTTTTAAGAGATTTCTTTGGCACGATTGCTCAACCACATTCTGATTGTGTGTGTTTTGATCTTGATCTCAATAGGAGATTGATCAATCAACCACTTAGAAGCAACAGTTGGGGAGATGCCATCTTTGACACCTTGAATTGCTTCTTCAACTAACTCTTTCAATTCATCACGATCTAAAAATGATCTCTTTGGATTGTGATGTGCTGGATTATCCTCAGCATATTTTTTCAATGATACTTTTGCCACTGTTATCCTCTTTCCTCATTTCACAAGCACAGCTTTGATTGTGAAAATTAATTAATCGTATATTTTTGATTGCACTTCCTACAAAAGAAGCCACCACCAATGTTCACTCGATCATTCTTTTGATCAAGATCCTCTTTTGGTTTGTGATCATAATCAATCACATTGATCCAAACTTCATCACCTTTGAGAAGAGCATCTCGGATCACCTTATATGTTCTCAAATAGTTATTTCGAGAAGCACCAACCCAGCCAAACTCTTTGATCTGATTGTTTGTTTGATTGTCACCGATAATGACACATCCACTGGAACTTTTCGCACTATTGCCACTATGGATCAAGACATATGTGTATTCTGCACCAGAATAACCTTTCACATCTTGAAGCTCCAGCATTCCTTTGTGATACTCATCACCATATCTTTTCAAATAACGAGAATGAAACCCACCAACTGCACGAAACTTGATCTGATAACGACCATCAGCAAATCTTGTGATGTGTTTGACTTTCTTTTCTCGATATGGATCTTCTACTGTATAAGCCAAAAAATCCTTTGATCCATCTTCATTGATCTTTGATAAGATCCCAGAAGTTGAATCTTTTGTTGAGCTAAATCTTAATAATTCGATTTCCATTATGCCTCCGAATACTCTATGTTGTTTTTAATATCTTTGAATAAAGACTTTGGTCTTCTTCTGTGGATCGTATTAAATAAAGATCCAGTTCCTCTTTGCATTGATGCCAAGTTTGTGTTTTCTCCAAGCCACATTTTTAAACTCTCTGGAGCTGTGAACTTATGAAGTCTCACACGATCAGAGAAGACAAGTTTCATATGTGGTTGATTCTTCTTGAATACTGCTTTTGTGTCATTCATTTTTTCAAAAGCATAAGCAGAAGACAAAGCTCTTGGAATTTGTCCAATATTCAACACTGCTTCAATATTTCTGACTTGATCTAGTTCAGAAGTAGTCTCTGAGCTTTGAAGTCCCATTAAGTACATTTGAAGATCTACTTCAGCCAGAAAAACATATGGGACAATATATTGAAACTGAGCTTTGCTTGGATCATACCAAGTCTCTTCTCCAGTGACATTGACTGTGTCAGCTGACCAGAGAAAGTTGTCTCTGACATCATTTGAATGAGCTTCAAATCCATCAAATAAATAACGATCACTCACTTGATCAAAAATCCAAGTTGGACTGATCTCAAGATGAAAAGGGGATTTTATAATTCTGATTCTTGAGTTGTAGTCTGCAACAACTGGGCAAGGAGCAAGAACAGTTTGCTTTTCTGGATCTCTATAAATTGCCGATGGAGTTGATATGTTTGGATGGAGTGTCCAATATACATCAATGGATTTATTTTTCCTCATAGTTCTCCCACCACTCTGGAAGTGAGGGGAGTTGGTTTGATGAAAGATGTGTTTGCACACCATCTGGATCAGCAACAGCATCATTGAAATTGTTCAATGTGTTTGTGATCCAATTGTCCATCTCTGTCCTCGTTCCGAAATAATACAATCCATTGTGAGCCACAACATTAATTGTGACTATCTGTTCACCGACTTCTTCTCCAGTTAGAACATTGATCCATTCTGGAACTGTCTCTTGAAATGAACATTCTTCAATTCTTATTGCTACCACTGGCAACTTTTGTTCACCTTGATAATCATCAGCTCTGTTATCGAGTATCGAATCAGAGTCATCAAATCCAAAATTGTGAAACCAATTTCTGTGATTCTCATCCTCTGGATTCATATATGCTGTTAATGGCATTAATATCCTCCTCCAGTTAGTGTTCCTCCAGATCCAGCAGAAGATCCAGATCCTCGACCAGATCCAGTTGATCCACCAGCAGATGTGATTGATCCAGAGTTTGTGAAAGTACCATTGCAAGTTGCAATTAGTATTCCACCACCAGATCCACCTCCACCTCCACCAGAGAGTCTTCCAGTTCCACCAGTTTGTCCACCTCTTCCAGCAGAAGAAAGAGATCCACCAGATGCAACTGTGAGATTTCCAGAAGCATAGATCACAAGTGATCCACCAGTTCCAGTGTGACCACCATATCCAGCTCTCGAATCAGATGGATTATAAGAGTTATTTGATCCACCAGATCCTCCACCATTTCCAGTTCCACCAGTTCCTCCAGCATCACCAGTCCAGTATGACCATTGAGTGTGTCCAGATGCTCCACCATTTCCACCTTGTCCAGCGTATGAAGTGGCGTTTCCACCACCTCCACCACCTCCTGAATAGTGGTTATAATATGCAACACCTCCAGATCCTCCTCCTCCAGATCCTCCAGAAGCTAAGTGTCCAACAGCACCAGATCTTGATCCTCCATAAGATCCAGATCCACCTTGACCACCACCTCCAACAGTTAGAGCTGAAGCAGTAGATGATCCATTTGTATGTGCTGAAGCTGATCCAGTCATTGATATGACAGTTGATCCAGCAACTTCATTTGCTGATGAGTTCACAGCTAAGTTGCTAAGACCACCAGATTTATATCTTCCCTTGTTATAAGTTGAGATTGATCCATTGACAGTGAGATCACCATCAACAAATATATAAAATCCTTGAGTTGTGCCAGATGTTGTCAGAGTGAATCCAGCAGAGATTGTCAGATCACCATTGATCCTAAGAAGAGCAAGTTTATCTCCAGAAGTTCCAATATTTCCAGCTCCGAATGTGTTGTTGCCATCATAGACAATAATGTTTGCATCGTATGTTGTGCCACCTACATTGATCCCATTTGACTCATAACCATTTCCAGTTGTGATGTCATAATTTGTATTGAATTGAGAAACTGGGATCTTCTTTAGATGCCAAAGCAGATCAGCTGAGACATTTGTCCCCTCATATTGTGCTTCGGCTAGTCCACCAATTAATCCAATTTTTGCAAAACCTATCGGCATTTAAAATCCTCCTAAGACATTTTTAATTGTGAGAAGACATAATAATTTGTCCCATCAAAGACAACTGTGACAATATCGATTGCACTTGCATCAGTTGTCAAAGTTAGTCCACCAGCTCCAACAGTTTTGAAAGCTGTTGAGTTTATCTGTGTGGCATTCATTAATCTTGATCCAGTTCCATCTTGTTTGAGGATCACTGTGATCGTTGTAGCTTTTCCAGATACTAAGTTGCTTATTGCCCAAGTTGTGACATTGTCATTGAGTGTTATATCAAAAACATTTCCATCTTGAACATCAAGAGTCAAAGTGTTTGATGTGAAAGAAGTTCCAGAATCAGATGTTGTTGCAACATCCTCTGCATAATCTTTTGCAACGAACTTTGTGATCTCTTTATCAGAGAAGTCTGTATCTCCTCTAATAGTTCCACCATCTACTGAGAAAGCTCCAGCTGTGAGTTGTGAATCTCCACCCATCCCAGCGTGGCTTGTGCAATAGACATAGAGTCTTTCTGGAGTATCAGCTTTGACTTCGATCTGTGTATAAGCTCCAGTTTGTCCAGCAGTTCCATTTGTTGTGACATTATCTGTGAACTCTGATCCAGATGCGTGAGTTCCATCTTTTGTAGTTGAGAATCTTAATGGATGTCCAGAGTTTGAAGCATTGCTTTGATCAAATCTGTATTTGAAGCCAGTAGTCAAGTTGATCACTTGATCTTGTGCTCCCTCAAAGAAATATTCGTTTTGTGATCCAGATCCATTATCTGCAACAGTGACAGCAATGTCAGTTCTGATTGCAGTCGTTCCAGCTGTGATGTTATCAAGTGCAGTTTGAGTTGCACTAGATATTGGAAGATCGTTCAATGTGATCTTCTTCTTTGCATTTGAATCAGTCACATCAGAGATCAACATTTCATCAGCTGTTTGTGGAGTGACTGAGCTTGATCCATTGATGTCCACTTCAAGAGTGACATCTCCAGAAGTAGCTCCTCCAGATAAACCAGATCCAGCATTTGTGATGATTGCAGTTATGTCTCCGAGTGCAACAATATCACTGATCAGAGCTTTCTTTGTGCTGTTGTCTGTGACATCGTGTAGAACTATATAATCCGAAGATGAAGCTGTGACAACAGACAAGTTGTTTGCATCCATCAACAATGTTGAAGTGAATGCTCCAGAAGTTGCAGTTGATCCACCAGACAAACCAGAGTTTGTTGCAGTTGTGATTGTGACAGCTGTGATGTCTGCTCCACCGAGCAGTGCTACCCAAGAAGTCGAGTCTGCATCATATCGATAATATGACTCTGTGTCTTGAGCAAAAGCAATCTGTCCATCCACAGCTGAAGTGATGTTGTTTTGGATTGCTGTTAGGTTAGCAAATGAATAAACTGCTGAATTGACTAGCTCTTGAAAGACAGTCGCATCAATCAGATCACCAGTTGCCCAATTTGATTTGTATGCCATTGAATAATTCTCCTAATATCTACCAAGCAAGGTTTGTTGATTGTCCAAGTTTTCCAGATCCTAAGATCCACGCACCAACTTCTGATCCAGCAGATGTGGACAAGCTATATGTCCAAGTCTGGTTTATAGCATTAATCTGCTGAGATATTTTCTCAATGTGAACATCAAATTCCATTGTTGTTGATGCTGGAGTTGGGATCTTGATTGTGATCTTATCTCCAAGCTCTCTGTTTAGAACTTGAGCCCATATGTTTGAATCGGCTATTGGATTAATAATTAATCCCTCGATCCTTGAAGTTGTCCCTTTGAAACTTGCAAGTCTTTGTTCAGCAATAGCGAGAGCATCTGAATCAGAGACATTCAATGTCCCAGTCAATGAGTTCTCTCTTGCACCGAACTCTGCAATTGATGAATCATTTGCAAGTCTTTGCTCTGATCCACCATCTCTTGTCACAGATACAATGTTCACGATCCTTGAGTCATCAAGTGTTGTGATCACATCTGAAAAGGGGAGTTCTCCAACTCCATTCCCAAAAGTTGCTTGAGAAGTGAATTGTTGTCCTCTTTTATAATTTCGATCTCTGAATACAACATCACCATCTGCTCCAATAAAGAACTGACCTTGTTCTGCTGTCTCGACATCTTTTAATGCAGTCAGCAAGTTTGTCTCTAAAGACACACCAGCTTTGACTTGTAGATCACCAGTTGAAATATCTCTTTGTGTAGAGCTCCAGCCAAAAGCATTGAGGAGTCTTGTGATCCTTGCTGATGACAATTCTTGTGCATCTACATAACCAAGTCGAGTTGATTGACCTATGTTAGAAAAACCACTTTGTCCAAGATTCCAACCTCTTGATCCGATTGTGTTTAGATTAAAGATCTTAAAAGCATCAACACAAACAATTCTGACACTTGAATCTGCACCTTGACCACCAAAGGATTCTGGATAGCTTTGTATAAATCCACGATATAGAACTTTCGTTGATCCAGAATAAGTTGCACTGATCTTGATCTGTTTGAAAGGTTTTATATTTGGATAATAAGCTGATGAAGTATTCAGTGGATTAAATCTGTCATCTATGTTGTTCACAAGTACAGTTGCAACACCAGTTTGAAATTCATCAAGATCGTGTTGTCTTCCTCTATCAATACTGATCTCACGAACATATGAAGATATATCAGTGAATGTTTGTGATGAGTCGAATGGATCTGATGCAAACCCTACTTCAACAGTCAAATCAATATCACTGTTGAATGCTACGCTCACAAAAGCACCTTCTTCCCTTGCTTCTGCAAACTGATCAAAGCATCTTGTGTCACAGTTTCAAATTTCTCGTGTCCAATGTTTAATGTTGTGAAAATCTTTATTGGTTGAGCAGATCCACCAGCTGATCCACCTCCAGATCCACCTCCACCTCCATCTCCATTTGATTCAGCAAAGGATGGAGCTTCGACAATTTCTGGATTTGCACCAGAGCTGTCTGGCACAGTGAAAGCATCTTCAGTCAATCCAGCATTCTTGAATGCGTTCTCAATCTCTGAAATCTTTCTACCAGTTAGCTTTGCAATCTCTTCAAGAGTTTGTTTAAAAGTTTCACCCTCAAATGATCCAAATGCTTTCTCTAATTCTTTAACAGCAAGAGCTTCAGTCAATAAACTTTCAGCAGAGACCTTTGTTGCTTCAGCAAGATCTTTCTTTGCTTGGATCTGTTCTTCACGAGCTTTCTTCTGATCCTCAATAGCTTCTTTGAGATCTTCTTCAGCTTTCTCGACTTTCTTTAAGAAATCGAAATGTATTTGATCAACTTCTGTTGCTTGAGAGGTAGCTTCAGCCAACTCTCTCTTTGCAATAATAAGTTCAAGCTCTTTCTCTCTTGATCCATCTTGTGCATCAGTTAGCTCATTGACAGCTTCTTGAAGTTTTAATATCTGGAGCTCTTCTTCTTCTGAAACTAGAGTCCCAATTTTTTGAGTCTTGGTTGCCATATCTTGCATTTTTGCAAGATGTTGTTGAGCTTTAGCAACACCAATGTTTGCTTCTTCTAGCTCACCAGTAGCTTCATCAAGTCTCTCTTGTTCTCGTTTTCCTCTTTCTTGAATACCAGTCAAAGTTTTGATTGATGAAAGAGCAGACTTAATTGATTTAGTGTATTTGTCGAACTCAACTGCACCATATTGGAGTTCATCAGAATTGTCTTCGATTGAGTCTGTGTTATCTTCGATCTCATCAGTCAGATCTTCTGTGGCTTCAGTTAGATCCTCAGCTCCCTCAGTATTTTTTCTATATTGAGCAGATCGTTCTTCTCTTCTTCGATTGGCTTTCTTTTCAGCTTCATTCTCAGCTCTAATGCCATTTGCAATGTCATTGAGTGAATCGAGGAATCCAGCTCCATCTTCTCCAAGCTGTTTAAATATCTTGGACAAGATCTTGTTGTTTTTTATAAATTCTATAACTCGTTTAATTGCTTCACCAACAATCACACCGATGTCTTTGAATGCTTGAAATCCTCTTTGTAGTCCACGAAGAATGTCATCACCAAATTCAGCCATAAATTCTCTGACAGCTTTAACACCATTCTGGAACATTTCAACAAGTCTTGGAAGAACTTTCTCTGCTAGATCAGAAATCACTGGAAGCAACTCTGCCACTGTCGGCATAAGAGCTTCACCCATTTCTGTTGCAGTTTCACGAAGTTCAGCTTTTAATCTTCTTTGAGTGTTAGCAAAACCATCAGATGTTCTATCAAGATCACCAATTGCATCAGCAGATTGTTCTCTGATCAACTGAAGTGTTGCTTCAGCTTTCTCCATCTTTGTGAGTTCAGAGACAGCATTCTTGTTTGTCATTGTCAGAGCTTTTTGTTGAACATCGGTCTCTTTGATGATCACGCCAACTCCCTTTAATGCTTCCCTCTCGCCTGTTAAAGCAGAAGTGATTGCACGAAGAACTTGTTCTGGATCTTTATTTCTAAGAGATCCAATATCACCAGATAATTCAGCAACTTGTTTTGAGAACTCTGCTGAAGCATCAGCTGATGCTCCCATACCATTAACAACTCCACCAGTGAATGAAAGTAGTTCTTGAAGTTCTGCTGTTGTGAATCCAGCTTTTGTAGAGAATGAATCGACAAACTTGTTCAGTTCATCAGATGCAGATTTAAAAGTCACGCCAAAAGCGTTTGCACTTTCTTCACTATCAGATGCAAGATCAATCAATTTTTTAGATGCAAAACCTACTGATCCAGCCATTGCAGTTCCTAGAACTCCAACAGTTTTCAATCCACCACCCAGAGCTTTCAATCCAGACTTTGCTGTGTCACCAGCTCCACCAAGTTTTTGAAATTGTCTGATTGCTCTTTTCTGTCCAGCTTCAAGCTGTTCAGTGTTCAGAGCAAGATTGACATTGATTTGTGAGCCACCTCGTGCCATTATCTATTCCCTATATATTCCGAGAGCTGATCAAGATATTCATTGATCTCTCCATATGTGAGTTTTTCTAAATCCCAAGCATTGATTCCAAAGAAGTGACTGAGAGCTGGAAGATGCTTCCTATAAGCTCTCCTTAGTCTTTTGGGATTTCTTGATCCAGTTCATCTTCAGTTGTGATCGAATCAATTGTGAGTTTGCCTAATATGTTTTCATATTTGACATTTTTGTCTTCTCGCTTTGCAAGAATATAGACAACTGAAGCAAGAGCTTCAAAGTCCATCATTGATGTTTGAGCTATCACTTCCATTGAGTTGAGACCAGTTAGTTTTTTGATCTCTCTCCATTCGATTCCAGTTATGTCTGAATAATCAAGAAGATATTGTTCATCTTCTATCACGACAACTGGAAGATTTGATTTTTCTTCAGCCATTTGTCCTCTTCTTATTTTTTCTCTGTGTCTGCATAAAAACCATATAAGTTTTTGATCAGACCATTTAGTTGTTTGACATAGTCTCTTTGTATCTCTGGCAGTCTCTTCCTAACAGATGGGAATATGAAATATCCCTCTGGTCTAATAGGTTTATAGAGTCTCCTCACTCTGCCACCGACACGAGAATATGGATTATATCCACCGAACTCAACGAGTCTTGCATATCGAACTTTCTTGTTGTAGCCAACACGAAATGATGCACCTTGTTTTGTTCTTGTTGCTCTAACAGATCCAGCAAGAGCTCCAGTATCTACTGGAATCCTTGATCTGACATCTTTTGCAACTTTCTCTGCAAAACCTTTGTTGAAATCTTTGTAGAGATCAACTGCATTTTTGCCCAAGAGCTCCACGAGTCTGATTTGGTTGGCAATATCCACGCCACTGACTTCGATTAGAGCTCCGAGACCTTTGATCTGTCTCTTCAGAGATTTTTTTCTTTGTCGAGACATTATTGTTTTAGACAGTCCCTCGTGTCACTGCACCTGTCACGATTAAAGAAAAACTGAAAGAAATTTTGTCAGTTGCACTTGAATCGATTGTGTAGTTTGTCACGAAAGCATTTCCAGTGTATTTTGGTTGAGATGATGTATTGTCTGGTCTGTATTCAAAAGCTACTTGTGAGCCATCGAATAGTCCAGCCATAGTTCCATCATTTGTTGCATCCCAAGATCCAGATCCAGAGATTGACAAACCCTCAACACCTACAACGAAAGTTGCTTGGTCTGAGCCAAAACTTGTGGTCTCAAGAGTGTTCACATCTCTTGAAAGAGATAGAGAATCAACATAAGATGAAATATCAGTCCCATCAACACTAAAGAACGAATCTTTTCCTGATTTGAAAGCCATTTTTATTTCTCCTAAATTAAACGATTATTTTAGATTATGAGCATAACCAACTGAAAAGGTTGCAGATCCACCAGTCACAGTGATAACCAGTCGAACATATCGATTGACTGTGTTAGTAGTTGCAATTCTTTGAGTTGTTGCTCCTGTTATAGTTGTGAAACTAAATCCAGAGACATCAGCAAAACTTGAGTTGTCTGCTGAAGACTGGATCTTCACGCTAATGTTTGCAGAGCTGTGAGCTGTGCAATGAATGTGTGCTTGTCCTCCTAATGTAGAACTCGCACCAAGATCAACAGCAGTTGTGTTTGCTGTTGCACTTGTATTGGTTAGAGCATAAAGACTCTTCCCATTTCCAAAGTTGTCACCAGTGAAAGTTGCCGAGATCCCAACTGGATCTTGAACACTTGAATCAATAGTGTAGTTTTGGATCTTTGAGTTCAATAGAATAACTTTATTCCCAGCAGTGTCTCCACCTTGATAAATAGAAAGGGGAGTATCAGTTGCAGATCCAATGACAGCTTGTAGCTCTTCATCTACTGCATCACTCCCACCATCATAAAAACCAGATAGAGATGCTGATGCAGTTTCTATTGATCCAATATATGTTGCTTGGTTTGATCCAAAGACTGTTGTCTCACTGACAGCTTGTTCTCTTGAAAAACTTGCTGAGTTGAAATAACTTGTCAGATCATATGCACCAAACAAAACTTTGTTGTCTTTTCCAGCTAAAAATGTAGGCATATTATTCCTCTTCTAACTTCTTGAATTTATCTTCTGGCAATACAAGTCCTTGAAGTACCATCCAACGAGGGACAGATACATTGACTGGATCTCCAGCTTTAAATTCTTTCTTCTTGATTTCGCAATCTACGACTGCAATATATTTAATTTTTGACATTTTTCTACTCCGATAATGTTGCTTCTGCTTCGAGACTCATTTCAATCAAACAAACTCTTCCCTCATCAGACAATGTGTTTTCAACATTGATATTCTGAATTGAAGCTACGATGACAGCTCCATTGACAGTTGAGTCATCATTCAATTGATCTATGATCTCATTAGCTAGAGCAATAGCTCTGCTCTCGGTAGTTCCAGCAACAGAATCACCAGCTCCAGCTCTTAAAACATATACGAAGATCTCAAGTGATAGATCTTCTTCATAAACACTTCCAAATGCTTGAAAGTTGATTGTTGAATCTGAATCTCCAAAAAATATATGTTCTTTCTTTGCAGATTCGATTGGATTGTATTTGCTGATCGAGACTCCAGATAGACCAGCTCTTGCTGAAAGCTGAGTATGTAGATTATCTCTGACAGTCTTTAAAACTGATCCGATAGCCATTAAACACCAAAGACCTTTTCTGAGTTTTCATCGATCCATTGATTGACTTCTGGGATTCTTGTTGGATTCTTAAAGTTTCCTCCTTGAGTCACCAAAGAAATATTCCCAATTTCATCATTGAAACTTGTTGCACGATCTGGAATGTTTGAACTAATGATCCTATCAAGTAGGAGCTTCAAAGCTATTCGATCAACACCATTTCTGATGTAGTCCCAACCATATTCGTATTCCACAACAATTGGAAGTGGATAAGCTGATGTTGGCTCTGGAAATGATCCATCTATTCTATGAATAAAACCAGCACCTTTGTCAATCTCAAAGTTAGTTGTTGCAATTGTCTCACCTAAGATCTTGACTGAGATCAATTTATTTATGTGAAAGTTAGGAAGACTGATCATTCGATCTTTCTCACCTTTCATTTTCACTAGATTATATTTAGGAGTCCAAGACACTCCAGTCCACTGTTCAAGTAGATCTGTGATCTTTGCTCTTTCTTCAAGGATTGTTGCATCTGGATAATCACTAGCTGAATCCAATTGAGATATATCAAAAGATCTTGCTTGTGCTTCAGTGAACAATGGAAAGCCCATCACTTCGTGATTTGTTCTAAGTTTTTGACTGACACTTTCCCAAGTACCAGTCCAGACAGCATAAAGTTTTTTCACATCAGCTGTGTTTGAAATTCCTAGATCATAATAATAAACACCAGTCGATTCTTTAGTTGCTGACTGACTATTGATGACAGTTGCTCCAGCTTCATCGGTCACTGTGACTGTGACTGATCCACTTGCATCTGTCAGTGTGCCATCAACATAAGCATTGACATAAATTCGACCTTTTGAGTCTTTAAATAGTTGTTGAGTACCACTACCAACTGAATATCCGATCATTATCTTTTCCTTGATCCCTTAGTTTTTTTCTTTTTTTTCTTTGACCAATACGAATTTGAATCGTGTCTTGGCATTAAGATTTCTCTTTTCCAGCTGGAGAATCAGCTTTCTTCTTTGGTTTTGGAGCAGACTTAACTGCTTCAGCCCAACCCTTTTCAATAAGATCAACAGCATTGTTTTTGTCTGTGTCCCAGATCTCATCTTTCTTTGGGATTGGTTGTCCATTGTATAGTCCAGTCATATCGACCAGCATCTTGATTTTCATTATCAATCTCCTTAAATTCACCGAGAACTCCTCAGACAGCAAAGAAATATCGAAACATTACAAACGATATTTGAAAGAGTTCTCAGTCAATGCTCTGTTGCCAGAGCAAAGACTTTTATCTGTTGCCAGATAATAAAATTATGGTTTAACCCATAACCATTCTCTTGACAGCATTTGTGTCGAGTAGATCACCATCAGCACGATATATTGCTCTGAAAGTGACTAAGTCGTTTGCAAACGCATAATCAACAGAACGATCCAATTGGAAACCTTGAACTTCACGAATGAAATATTTGCTCATATCTCCGAAAGCCATAACTTTCTTAGCTGTTGCAATTGTTTCAATGTTAGGATCAGAAGCAACTGGAGATCCAAGAAGTGAATCTGGATTTCCTAATTGCAAGGATGGTTGCCACAAGTATTGGTTGTTTGAATCTTTTAGTTGTCTAACTTCTTTCAAAGTAGCATCATTCATAATCCAAGCACCATTCACTCTGTATGGACTTGTCACTGCGTGATATAGATCAATAACTTCATCAGAAGTGATTGCTGTTGCACTAGCACAAGTCACACCAGTTGATGTTGCATTCATTATGCCATTTGGTTTGGAAGAGCCATTTCCGACTGCAAAGTCAGTTCCAGCTCCATTTCCTAATGCACGACCAATGTCTTGTGCAAGGAATCCCTCGATGTCCACGCCCTCATCAGCAAGAAGCTCTGAAGACACTTGAACGAGATAAGCATATTTGAAAGCTCCTAAAGTGACAGAAGCACTTGTTGGATCGCTTTCACCGATTGCTCCACCCTCAGCAACTAATGAAGCTGAACTGTGAGCTGTTATTTGTGGGAACTTAATGTCTTCACCAGAAGCAGTTGAGACAACTGTTGCAAACTGTCTCACGACAGCATTTTCATCAAGTTTCGCAATTATTTGGTCATAAAAACCTTGAGGAACTAATCCACCATCGCCACCTTTGGTCAAGTCTCTTTTCTCGAAAGAATGAGATCTGACTTCACCAGTAGCCATTTTTCTTAAGATAGAAGCATCAGTTTCAGCTTCTTCCTTTTCGATAACTGGGGCATTTTCAGTTTCAAAGATTGCTCTTGATTCTTCTGATTTTTTGTTTGCTTCTTCAACAGATGCAAGTTCTTGAACTCTGGCATCGATTTCTGACATTCTGTCATTCATCTTGTCCCATTGTTCTTTTTCAGAAGCATCAAGTGATCTTTCCTCTTTGATCTCACGATCATTGAGTTCTTTCATTTGCTCCCAGAGACCAGCTCTCTCTTCATAGAGATTATCTACGATATTAGCCATTTTTTATCTCCTAAGATATTGGACAAGTGAAGTCGTTTCGACTTGTCCGAGTCGTATGTGTAGAAAAGCAGACTGATTCATCATCGAGTTTGCTTAAAATTTATTTATAAACTTTTATTTTTCAGCAGATCAAGTCTTCTCTTTCGAGCATCTGCATTGAAGACAGTTTCTTCTTCTTGTTGCAATAACTCTTTAAGAGTTCCCTTTTCATTTGCTTCAACGAGATCTCTTAGATCTAGTCCACTCATATCTGCAAGACCTTTGAATGATCTTTCAGTTGAGACAGTGGAATCTTGATATGCTGGGAAAGGAGTTGGACTGACTTCATAAAGTCTTGTCTCTAATACTTCTCTCAATACTGGATCATCAGAGCTTTCTGGCACTGACCATCTTTCTTCTATCACATCAAATCCAAAACTTGAGTTTGTGACATCTCCTCTTTCAATCATCTTGAAAGCTGATCTGTGATGTGTGATGTCCAGATCCAAATCAACCTCATAGTGAAGTCCTTTTGAATCTTCTGACAATTTCAATGTCCCAGCTCTTTTAGATCCAAGAACAAGATCAGTTGAATGATTAAAGAGAGCTTTTATGTCATCTCTTGAGGTTTGTGTCCCTCTTTCATTAAGAGTTTTTGTGAAAGCTCCTCTTTTGATCTGTTCAACAAAACCACCACCAAGCACTTGTGAAGATCTGTCAAAGATAGAAGCATATCCACTGATCACAGCTTTCGATCCATCAAGGGATCTAGCTTCAAACTCATTGACAATATATCTCACATCGTGAGCTGGAGTTGGTCTAACTTGTTTCGGCTCTGAGCTGAATATTTTTTCTTCTATTTTTTCCAATGTTCTTTCTCCATCATCTAATTTGATTATTTCTCGATCTGCCCAAGCAATTGTCCGATCAGCTCCATCGAGCATAGATCCAACAGATATTTCAGCTGATCCAGATCCCCAGAGCCAATGTGCAACCACACCAGCTGAGATCTCACCATCTTCAACTTGTTCAGATTGAAGATCACCACGATGTCTTTTGATCCACGCAGATAATCTTCTTAGTTTGTCCTCTGTTATTGATCCTCTTGCTAAAGCTCTGGCTTCAGTGATAGTTTTTTCAACTAAACCATCACCAGCTTTGTCCAAATTCTCAAGACCTCTTTCAGCATTTGCTTGAATATAATCTGGAACTGAAATATGTTCAGATCTTTCCTCTGATCTATCTTCATTCAGTTCATCGTATTCTTGATGAGTCTTGCAAGGCATATAGAAAACATCATCACCATCTTCCATAGTGTGAAAAGATGTATCATCGATATAACAACCGATGACTTTTGCTTTTGCAAGTGCTTCTTCTTGAGTACCAAACAAATCTTCGTATGGTTTAGCCATTATCTTCCTATATATATTTCTTAAATAAACGATCAGACCATTTCGAGTTTGGATTAATCGATCTTATCTTCTTTGGATCGAATATGTGTCTTGACTTGATATGATATTCACGATCAGAAGAATTAAACTTTGAAGTCAATTCTTCTATTGTGTAGATCTTTCTCTGTTCAATATGATCCAAAGTAGGAGTCCAGATCTGTCCAAGTTTTTGAGTTTTATATGATCCATCAGAATATGCAGTTGGATATATAAATATCTCGAAATCTATAAGACATCGATTTCTGAACTGTGGTTTTGCATAAAGTCTGATCTTCTCATTGTGTCGATCAACTCTTTCTTGGAATCGTTGATATTTTCTAAGATCTTCATTCTTGATAGAACTAGATCCTTTGACTTCAATGAACTTATTCTTCAAATAAGGAGAATCAGCTTCATTCTGAGTCCAGTAGCAGACAAAGTAGTCTGGATTAAAGAACTCATCGTTCCACATAAATGAAACGACATTTGGAATAGGGGAATTGAATGGATCAGCTCCTAATGTTTGGAAAGCTCCAGAGCAATCTTCAAATTGCATCCAGTTCCAGTCACCAGAGATCTTCTTGATCCCATTCGTTTCCATATCAAATTCAAAACATTCAGCACCATAATCTTGTTGCTTTGTATTGTTTTGAAATCGTTTTGCTACTGATCCAAAGTCACCAAGCATTGATCTTGTGTTTTGTTCAGATAGCTTATCTGGATCTCGTAGATCCCAGATTTCTTTCATTATAACTCTTCCGAATTATCAGCTTTCGTTCTGAGTTTGGTCATCTTGATCTTGAACAGATTGTTGATTCAAGTTTTGCAGATACGAATCTCCAATTTCTTGATCTACTGGCTCAAGATCTTCTTTTGCTCTGATCTCATTAACAGAAAGGAATCCAGCATTTCTTCCCAAGTTATATGCTTCATATCGAGCTTTGATATTTGCTCTTAATAATCCAGATACATCAATTCTTGCAAATTGATTTCTTGGAAGCATCATCGTGAGTGCTGTCTCGATTCTGTTGATATAGGGGAGAAGAGTTAGTTCATAAAAAACTCTGTTTTGCTCCTCAATACTAGATCCGAGCTTTGTAGTTTCTGAGAGATCACCGATCATATACGCTGGAACTCTAAAGAGTCCACAGATTTCTGATTTAGTGTATTTCCTAGATCCCAAAAACTGCATTTGTTCGTGGTTTAAAGCCATAGGTTTCCAAGAAGCTCCCTCAGTCAATATTCCGATTCGATGAGACTTCTTAGTTCCCATATGTTTTCTCTCAAAGCTCTGCTTCAAGATGTTGAGTGATTCTTCTGTTGGACTTGAGTCCATTTCGATCACTCCAGAGAGAACAGCTCCATTCTGAAAGAATCTTCCAGCAAACTCATCTTGTGCAAGTGCAATTCCAATTGCTTCTTGACCAGCTTCTATTGGAGAAAGTCCCAAATCAGATCCTTGTTCAAAGTTCTTGATGTGAACGATCTCTCCAGCTGGATTCATAGATGTGTATCTAGTGAAAGTCTCTTTTCCATTGAAAACATAAACTGCTTTCCCATTTTTTCTTTGGATCTCAATATCATCTGGATGCAAGTTATAGATCTCAGATGGAAAACCATTTCGATCTCTAGCTGTGATCAACCAGTACGAATTGCCATAAAGACAAAGTGAATTGATTGATCTGTGCATCCAAGTGAATATATCTGTCTCTGGATTTGGCATTCCATTAACAGCATCCAAGAAAACTGGAGGAGTTGTGGATTCTCTATAATCTTGAGTCTTTCTAAATGTTTTGACTGGCATTGTTGCAATCGAATCACTTATCAAAGAAATACAAGAATAAACTGTTGCAGAAGTGATTGCAGTTGATGGATCAACTATCTCACCAGATGCAGTCTTTCCAGTTCCATCCATTCCCAAATTAAATAAAGAAGCATCCATATCTCGCTTCTCAAATGGTTGTCTATTAAATAAATCTATTAGTCTCATAATCTCTCAAAGTCGAATAAAAGTGAAATAGCTATCAGTCCAGATCCAAGAACAAACAGTCCAACAGTTGTTGAGACAAAGAATGCTGAGACACAAACACTGACAAATCCCACTGAAAAAATAATTAGGTTATTTATCATCAAACTCCTAAATTGATATAAATTCTGGAGACTTCTGATCATCTTCTTCTTGTGGTCTGATTAGATCTGACCATCTATCGAATGCCATTATTGAAGCAATAGCCAAGTCGATCTTTCTTGCAGATGATTTGTTGATCTTTGTGACCAGAGTCCCTTGAGGAGTCTCTTTTGGGACACAGTTGATCAAATGTTGGAAAAGGTTGAAATCTCCATCGTGTGAAAGTCCTTGTTCCATAACAGCTGAATAAAACCTTGAGGTTGCTTCAGCCATTTTCTTTCTATAATTTCCCTCAAAATAAAGGATCATATCTGATCCATACTTGTCTTCTAATTCATCAAGTTCTTGATGCCAACCCATAGGATCAACAACAAACTCGACAACTTCATAATCTCTAAAGATCTGATCTATTTTTGCCAGAACTTCATTTCTAGGAACTTTCCAAAGTTGGTTTTCTTGAACTGGTCTTTCCCAGTGTCCCAAGACTTGAATGTGTGGTTTTTCTTCAACTGAAATCCCCACCAATGCTGTTGAGTCCCTTGAATACGATCCATCAAACGCCAATATGATTTTTGATTCTTTCTCGATGGTTTTTTCGGCATAACATTCCTCCCACACACCAGCTGGAAGCCATCTCTCAGCTGTTGAAGTCCATTGATTTAAAAAATATCTTCTAAATTCATTCTCTGGTATCTGATGAAAAGCTCTTTCAAGCTGTTCACGATCAACAAAGTCATCAAGAGCTGGATTGCTTTGTTCAAGAGCAAGTTGTCTTTGATCGAAGTTATTGATGTCCAATTCTTGATCTGCTTCGTATATTTTAAAATAAAATCCCTCATCTTCGATTTCACCAGCTTCAATTCCTTTTGCATATTTATAAAGTCTATAAGCAAGACTGTTCTCAACTCCAGCAGTTGTGATGTTGATTCCAATCGTGTTTGCTCTTTTCCTAAGTCCATTCTGGATCACCAGATGAGCTTTTTCCTTGTTGCCAGTCATCTCGTGGATCTCATCAAAGATTCCAAAAGGAGCTGGTCTAAGACCATCATTCTGACCAGCAACACAAGGAACTCTTAAAATATAAGCATTGGGATTGTCCTTGACTATGATCTTTCGTTCTTGAATATCAACAAAGTGCTTCAATTCACTGTTTTGGATCATTGCTTTTGCAGATGAAAAGACAAGATCAGCTTGATCATAACTTGATGCAACAACTGGAATGATCGGACTTGGATTTCCAGATCCTAGCAGTCCATAAACTGCCAACATTCCAGCAAGTTCAGTTTTTCCATTCGACTTTGGAGTCGATATATAAGCAGTATGATGTTTGAATGATCCATCTTCTCTAAGTTCAAAGAGTTCTCTGATGATCTCTTTCTGCCAATCTCTTAAGACAATAGGTTGTCCAAGATAATCTCCAGAAGAGTGAACACAATATCGTTCAATGAACTTGATAACTCTATTCCCAAGAGTTTTCATTATTCTTCCTCTAGTTCTGCATTAAGATCAGCAAGACTTTTCTTTGCTTGACCTATTGAGATCCCTAGAGACACTCTAGCTTTCGGATTCATTCCTATTCTGTCCTCAAGTTGTCTGATCTCAGCATCTAACTTCAACATTGCTGAATATAGAGGATTAATCACGACTTGACCTTGTGATCCTACGACCAAACGATCTTTCTTAGCTTGTTTATAGATCCTCTCTCGTTCATCCATCAGTGTTGCAAGTCGATAAATGATTGATTGATCTGATTTCTCATCAATTGCACTAGCAAGATCACTTGTCCAGAATGCTTCCCACCACAATTTCGTGTTTTTTAAATATCTTCCAGATAATTTCGGAATATTTCGTTTTTTATATGCAGACATTTCGACCAGCTTTGGTCGTATTCGATGTTCTCTTTGATCAAGTGGTTTAGCTCTAGTCATAATAAAAAAATATTTTTTTTGAAAGTTGTGAGACTATACATCTCTCTTTCTTAAGGGGCATCGGGAAAGACACGCTGTCAGATCTCTGCATTTTTGACCTACCCCTACCAAATAGAGTTCTGATCAGAACAGTTTTTGTCTGTTTTTGCACACTCCCAAGCACTTATCTCAGCATATAGAGTCATTTCTACTCACAAAAGTTTTCAGATTGTTGCTTGTTTGGAGCTGTTGCAACTTCGACAAAAGATTTCCAAAGTTTGATAATCATCCCCACCTTTGCTTGTTGGTATAGGATGATCAGCTGTCAGATCAGTTGAGAAGTGTGGTTTCCTTTTATATCCAGAACACACATATCCATATTGATCAATGTGTCTTTGCACAGCTTCTTTTCTATATTTTCTCTGTGCGTATGTGACAGTCTTTGGCTTCTTATAATATTTCTTCTTGATCCTATGCTGTGGACACTTTCTTTGATCCGAAACTTTTCCACAGTCATAACAGAAAAACTTTGGCACGATCTCTTTTCCTTAGTATTAATAAAACAATTAATATTTCAATCAAGGAGATAATCTTCGTTGAATCTCAACAATACGATCTTCCATTGTGCTCAGTTGCCATTGATAGTTCAGATACTTCTCATCGATCTGAGTTATCAGCATCGTATGTTCTTTATCTGCTTTCTTTAATTCTTCAATTGAAGTTTGTAGCTCTTTGATCTCGTGCATCATTAAATTAATTTCAATATGCGTATGATCTAAGTTATTGATCTGATCTTGTATTGCTTGGAATCTCTGATCAGTCTGTTGTTTATTCTGTATCAGTACAAAACAAAGAATGATGATTGAGATAGTTAATGCAATCCAACTTATATATTTCATATAGTCCATATCTCATAGGGGATCATCATATCTTGTTGCAAGAACATAGGGGAGTTCTGATCTTCTACTCTTTGAGTTATAACATCTAAGAACAAGAACTCTCTTGCTTCTGATGGTTTCATATCTTGATTCCCAACTAATTGGATCACACATTGATTGAAGTCATAGACTGCAACTGATTTCTTTCCATTCGTTCCAATACCAATGAAAGCTGGAGTGAACTCTGGAAGAACTATTGCTTCTGGATTTAAAGAAGCTAAATGTGAATAACTAGGATGGTCAATTGCTTTAATCATAAGATATTTATTTCTGAGATAGAAATTGGATTATTGGTATAACTATATCAGCTAAATGGAACTCAATTAAAAATTTGCCCATATTTCTTGATTATTTTAATTCTCACTACTGATTGAATATTTCTGCTTTTATTTAAAGCAAATAAATATTATCTTATGTTTTCTTATCTTATCTTCTCTTATCTTATGTCAGAATTTCCGACTGCTTTCCGATGGAAATCCAACTGCTTTCCAAAGAAAGTCGGTGGAAAGTCGTAGGAAATTGTCTCACATTGTGATTAAATTAAAAGAACAATGGGGAATGCTTTAGATTATAACGACACACACGAGCCACGAAGATTGATAGATTGTGACAATTGTGGCAAAAGGTTTCTTAATTATCCAGATAATGTCCCAACTTGTTCTGATTGTTTGCAGAATCCGACAATTAAGAGACAAAGATCCAGAAATTCGACTCCAGTTGCATTTTTATTCGATATTTAAAATATGCGTTTAAGTTTTTTCCAAACCTTGATTTCATTGAGGATTTCAGAAAATTTGCCACAGCTCCTCATTTTTAACACATAGACCAGTCATAAGTGTGTTCAAGTTTATCCAACCGATACAAAACTTGTGGCTGATCAGTTGGCACGAAAGACTGGTCTGCTTTCATTATAAAACCACATTGAACAGCTCTGAGTATTTGTTATAATTTTAGTTATTGCAGTAGTAGTTCAGTGGTAGAACGCCTCGTTGCCAACGAGGAAGTCGGGAGTTCGAATCTCCTCTACTGCTCCACTAATCTTGTTCTGGTTTATAACCCTTATCAAATGAATCAGCCATTCTCTTCTTTAGATCCATATCTTCTTTGATATAGTATTCACGAGTCACACGATCATTCTTATGTCCCAAGTGATTTGCAATATCAGTTGAACTCCAACCAAGACCAGCAAGAACTGTTGCTGATGTGTGTCTTGTATATTTAGGAGACTTGAGTGGTCTTTCAATACCAACCAACTCTTGAATCCGAATAAAGTTCTTTCTGAAATAATCTAAGTTGATCAGATGTCCGAACTTATTAACAAAGAGATATTGATCTTCGTGATATACACCGAGAAGATCTAACTCCACAGCTAACTGTTGAACATAGTCAATGACTGCATCTGGACAAGATTGTATTCTCTGAGATGAGGATTTGACCTTTGATTCATCATATACCCATCCAGTTATCTCTCCATTTTCATTGTTAGATGCTTTCTTTGAGATAGCTTTATTGATCACAACTTCTTTATTGATGAAATCAAAGTCACTAAACTTCAAAGCCATAAGCTCTCCAGTTCTTAGACCTAGATAAAATCCAAGACAGAATCTTCCATACCAAGTGATCGGAGGAATATTTCCAGTTGAATTTCTCATTTCAATATGAGTTCCAGTGTCTCTTGTGACCTCGACTCTAGTCTTTGGAATGTGTCGGAGCTTCTCAAGATTTGTGTGGATCTCTTCTAGTGACCAAGTTTCATCTCGCATCTCATTAAAGATCCTCTCATCTCTCTCTTGTTGCTCTTGAGTTCTTCTCTCAAGTTTGACATCAGTTAGGGGATTAGCATTGATCTGATTCATTGTTCTTGCTAGATCAAGCAGAGTCCTCAGTTCTGTCTTATAGTTTTGAATCGATGCTGGTTTCAATCCTCGATCTTTTAATCTTTTGAGGTATTTATACATCATCGAACTTGTTATATCTTCGAGCTTTATATCCCAAAGACCTATTTCTTTCCAGAATTTTATTGATGCGTTGATCTGTGCTTTATTAACAACAGACACTTGTCTCTCAGCTTTAAGCCAGTGAGTCAATGCAAACTCTCCAACAGTCATTGCATCTTCTTGAGCTACGAGCTTCAGAGAGTCTCTAGTGTTAAGATCATCAACCATCTTCTTGCTAAAACGATCAGCTTCAGCTTTGGTCTTCTGAACTTTGCCATTTTTAACTTGTTTGACTCCATCTTTGTCAAAGACCACATATCTTGGTCTCCAACCAATAGATCCAGATTTATAATTTATCTTTTGGCTTCGATATACTTTTGCTTCTTTCATTTTTTCTCCTTTTAAAATATATCAACCAAGTGGAACTCGTTGGAAAAATGCACACGAATGCACACAAAATGCACACAGATATTGAGAACTGTGAGAATTATGAGACATAAGACAAACAAAAGACCAATAAATCCCTAGTGTTTTATAATTATTCAAGAGAGGTAGTAGGAAAGAATCCATTGCCAACGAGAGTCTCTCGGTTAAATTCTCAAGAGCTCGTGTGCAGTGATCTTTCCCAAAAACCCATCTGTTCTTGGTTAATATCATTAATTTATATT
>Ga0315330_10000259_pt1 | contig 30993 bp, 23 predicted proteins | sample M140m34915metaG_FD_203453 | JGI IMG/M metagenome (GOLD analysis project Ga0315330, IMG submission 203453) | Ammonia-oxidizing marine archaeal communities from Monterey Bay, California, United States - M1 40m 34915 | ecosystem: Environmental > Aquatic > Marine > Intertidal zone | place: USA...
ACGATTTGGGAAACCTCTGACGCGGGCATCCTTCCTGTCCGCGTCAGCGAATCCAGCATCGCACGAAAATCGTAGCGCGGTTGCCAGGCCAAAGCCTCACCGAGGTGAGCGGCGCCGCCGGTGATTGAAACTTTCTTCATGTGACTCTAATCAGGTCCACGGTTTTAGCTGAAGAATATGGCGTAAGCTGAGCTTGCTTTAGTTAGAGTCGAGCTCGAGCCCAAAACCGAATCGAGCCAACAGGTTATACAATGGCGCGAGAATCAAACCGGCCACGCAGCCTGTAATAGCAAACAACAGAGGCATACCAAGCAGTGCGAAAAAGGCGAGGGCAGTGCCTGAGTTAGGAGTACCAGTACTAAGCTCAAACAGAAAGCCGCCCACACTGTAAACAATGCCCACCAGAAACCCCAGGCGAGCCATCAGCAGTGCAAGCAATCTCGCCAGTGAAACTGCCCCAAGCCTGATTACTCCGGCCATTGGTTATCACCCAGCTGTCTTGTTGTTAAATGCGGTCTTAGTGTAGGTCCAGCGCCATATGTAGCACGCGCGCTACATGAAGCGCCTCGCGTCCGCTGCCGTGTTGAATCTGACTGCGGCAGCTGGTGCCATCTGCCACAATGAGTGTCTCCCCATTAGCCTTTGCGACAGCGGGAATCAGACTGAGATTGGCCATCGCCATGCTGCTTTCATAGTGCTCCACTTCATAGCCGAATGAGCCGGCCATGCCACAGCAGGAAGACTCGACTAGCTCAACCTTGAGTTCAGGAATGAGTTCCAGCACCTCACGAGCCGACCCCATCACAGCAAACGCTTTCTGATGACAATGCCCGTGCATAAGGGCCTGCTTTTGTGGGAGCGGCTTGAGTTTCAGCGATAAGCGAGCGGCCTGGTGCTCACGGAACAAAAACTCTTCAAACAGGAATGCATTGTTGGATAGCGCATCAGCCTGTTCACCGGGCAGCAAGGCCTGATATTCGTCTCGAAGTGTGAGCAGGCAAGAGGGTTCCAATCCCACCACAGGTACGCCGCGCGCAACAAACGGCGCGAGGGCTTCGAGCGTGCGCTGCGCCTCTATCCTGGCTTCATCCAATAAGCCAGCGCTGAAAAAAGTACGACCACAACACAGCGGTCGCTTGTGATCTTTTGCTGAAGGGCAATGGACGTGATAGCCCGCCGCCGAAAGAACAGCCATAGCCGCGATCGCATTCTCAGTTTCAAAGCAGCCATTAAAAGTGTCTACCAAGAGCACAACTTCTTTCCCGCCCTCAGCGACGACCGCATCTTCAACAATGGGCTTGAAATGATCCTTACGCCAGGTCGGCAGTTTGCGCTGCGCCGTCAACCCCAGCAGCTTCTCTGAGAGTTTCGCCATAGCTGGTATTCGGTCGCGCAGGTTCATGAGGAAGGCAGCACCCTTCAAGCGATGGACATAGCGCGGCAAATAAGCAATCAGCCTCTCTCGCAGCGGCAGGCCGTGTCGGGCGCGATAGTGATAGAGAAACTCCGTCTTCATCTTGGCCATATCGACGCCAGTTGGACATTCACGCTTGCAACCCTTGCAGCCAACACAGAGATCCATGGTGTCGTACAGGGCATCAGACGTGAATGCATCCTTCCCCAGTTGGCCAGTGATTGCCAGGCGCAGCGTGTTGGCACGACCGCGGGTGAGATGCTGCTCGTCACCGGTCACACGATAGGAAGGACACATGGTACCAACCTGTGCTTTGCGGCAGGCACCATTGTTATTGCACATTTCGACGGCGCGTTCGAAGCCCAGCCATTCTGACCAATCCAGCTGGGTATCGATAGCAATCGGCCCATAGCCCGGCTGAAAGCGCATGATTTGGCGATCATCCATCCTATGGGGATGAACGATCTTGCCTGGATTAAATGTTCCCGCCGGGTCAAATAGCTGTTTCACTTCCTCAAAGTTCTTCACCATGCGCGTGCCGAACATTGACTCATGGAACTCTGAGCGGGAAATACCATCGCCATGCTCGCCAGAGTGGGAGCCTTTATACTCACGCACTACTTCTAGTGTTTCTTCAACAATTGCGCGCATCTGGCTAGCCCCTTCCTGCTCCTTCAAATTGAGTATGGGGCGTACGTGCAGGCAACCGACAGAAGCATGGGCGTAAAATGTTCCGCTAGTCCCATGTTTTTCAAAAATCTCTGTGAGCCGATACGTATATTCCGCAAGATCTTCCAGCCGCACGGCACAGTCTTCGATGAACGAGACAGGTTTGCCGTCCCCCTTCATGGACATCATGATGTTGAGGCCAGACTTGCGAACCTCCCAAACAGCATGCTGAAACTCGTGGTCGGTGGCCTCGACTACGGCGTTTGGGAAACCCAGGTCACCCATTAGCTCCCCCAACTGCTGCAAGGACTGAAGCTGTTCGGCACGGTCCGCGCCGGCAAACTCTACAAGCAGCAAAGCCTGAGGTTCGCCCTGCACAAAGCGGTTCACGGTGGGGGCGAATATCGGGATATCACGCGCCAGATCGATCATGGTGCGGTCTACCAGCTCTACTGCCGCTGGTCCCAACTTTACGATGTGCTGCGTGCTATCCATCGCCGCGTAAAAAGTCGGAAAGTGACACACGCCCAGTACCTTGTGTGATGGTAATGACTGCACGTCAAGGTGCAGGCGCTGAAAAAATCCGAGGGTCCCCTCGGAGCCAACCAGCAACTGACCAAGATTTGGCTGCTCCTCAGTTAGCACGTTAATGTTGTATCCCCCCACTCGGCGCAACAGGTCCGGAAAGCGCGCTGTGATTTCCCGGGCCTCTCTTTGGCCGAGTGACAAGAGACTGCTCAGCAACTGCTCTGGCACTGCAGGCTGCGGCGTCGAACCGTTCAGCTTGCCAAAATGGACCCTGCTACCGTCTGCTAGCAACGCTTCAACTGAGCGCACGTTGTGCACCATATTACCGTAGCGAATTGAGCGTGCTCCGCAGCTATTGTTGCCTGTCATACCTCCGAGAGTCGCTCGGTTGGCAGTGGAGACATCCACCGGGTAAAACATACCGTGGGGTTTGAGAAAGCGGTTTAAATGATCCAGAACCAAACCCGGCTGCACGCTGATTGTTTGTGATTCAGGTTCAAAGTCGAGAATTTTGTTGAGATGGCGAGTGCTATCGATAAGCAGGGCTTCACCAATGGCCTGTCCATTCTGCGAGGTACCGCTGCCGCGCGGCAACACCGGGATACCGGCGTCCGCGGCAATCTGAACTGCAACCTCGACATCATAGTCATCTTTCGGAATGACTACTCCAAGAGGCATGAGCTGGTAAATTGAAGCGTCGGTGCTGTAACGCCCCCTGCTGAAGTCATCCAACAGGACATCGCCCTTGATTTCCCGCCGCAAACGCTGACCAATGTCACCCGGGATACCCTTCATTAAAAGAGTCTCCAGTGGCTGTTCACGCCGCAGGTGTTTGTGGTGAGAGTCATGAGTCAGTTCCTGTTCTAGTCTTGCGTGCCTCTCAGATAGACTGTCGGATTTACTAGATTGCTTCCTGTAAACGACGCCAGGTGAGAGTGGCAGTAATGCGACCCTCGGGATTCTTTATAGACAGCCTAAGCAAGTCACGATCAAATTCGTAGTGGCGAACATTGTCGCCACCGACCCAACGAGGCACCATGGGGGAACCTTCTACATGGTGCGTAACGATGCGCTCTTTGCTATCGATGCTAACTTGCCCCCAATAGGCGAAACCACCTATTACGCGGTCGCCGCCTGGCTGGGATGCAGCCTCTTCCTGGGGTAAATCGATAGGCATGCCCAGACCGGACATGTTGCCAAACTCATCGTAGCTGAGCCGGCCGATATAGTGCATATCTCTGGCGGAACCCTGCTCGGGAAAGGTGAGGTAGCTGACTAACTCATAGTCACCAATAAACCGTTCTTCATCAGACATTATCTGGGCAACACTTACAGGCACGATGGCAAGCAGGAGCAGCGTACCAGCAAATACCGCACCAGCATTCTTAAGTGTGCCAGCCACTTCTGCATACATATCAGTTCTCCAAATCAGTAACCGACCGCGCCACCATCGCCGCGACGCGAGTCTGACGCGCCCAGAAACAAGTTCTGTTCACGATCGTAAAATACGCCCATTGCTGCACCTTGGGATCCACGTTCACGAATCTGGTGCCCACGGGCCTGAAAGCTTTCCAGCGTGTCGGCAGAAAGAGAATTCGATTCAATACTGGTAAAATCAGGCAACCATTGATGATGAATCCTGCCTGCTTCAATCGCCTGGGCGATATTAAAGCCATGGTCTATGACATTCAGAATGACCTGCATAGTGGTATTGATAATTGTCTTGCCGCCAGGGCTACCGATAGCGAATACAGGCTTACCGTCTCGCGCCACGATGGTAGGCGACATACTGGACAGTGGACGCTTTTCTGGCGCCACCAAATTCGGCGCAGTCCCAATTTGGCCTCTCTTATCTGTGACGCCTGGCACTGCATTAAAATCTCCCAGCTCGTTATTCAGCAAGTATCCACCACCATCAACCACAATTGCTGAGCCGTAGCCGAATTCCAGCGTGTAAGTCATACTGATCATATCGCCATCTGCATCTACAACGGAAAAGTGTGTGGTTTCCTCTGACTCATAGGCCTGTGCAAACAGCTCGGGGCTACTCTCCGATTTGCGAGTCATATCAATGGACGCACGCAAGTCCGCTGCATAGTCCTTGTCCATCAGGCGATCCAGAGGCATAGATTCGTTAAAATCCGGATCGCCCAGATGCTCGGCGCGATCAGAATAGGCACGACGCATGGTCTCAGTCAGTACGTGCAGATAGTCGGCCGAGTTGTGCCCCATTTCCGCAAGGTCGAATCCCTCAAGAATATTAAGCATTTGTACGATACCGACACCGCCAGAACTGGGTGGCGGCATACTTACAATCTCATAGCCCCGGTAAATGCCGCGTATGGGTTCACGCTCACGGGCTGCATAAGCAGCCAGATCTTCTTCGGTAATCAAGCCGCCGATATCTGCCATGAAGCTGGCCAGGCGTTCGGCATTTTCACCTTTATAGAACCCATCAGCACCATTATCGCGGATCAGCTCAAGGGTATGCGCGAGGTCTGGCTGTACCCAGGTCTCGCCCAGCTTGTAGTAAGAGCCGTCGGACTTGATAAATTTACGCTCTGACGCTGGATACTGTTTAAAGCGACTGGCGCTGCGCTCAAACCCGGTCTGCAGGGAGTAGGTGATTGGAATGCCCCCGCGTGCTAACTCAACTGCGGGCTGTACCAGGTCCTCCCAAGGCAAGGAGCCGAGACGCGTATGCGCAAGGAAGAGTCCCGCTACAGTGCCGGGCACCCCAACGGCCAAAGGGCCGAAGTGGTTGGAATTGTTAACAACCGTGCCATCCAGGCCAAGATACATGCGCTCGGTGGCGGCCATAGGCGCTTTCTCGCGGAAATCAAAGGTAGTGGCCTCCCCATCGTCACCGTGATAAACCAGGAAGCCACCGCCGCCTATATTGCCTGCAGATGGCCAGGTTACGGCTAGAGCGAAGGCCGTAGCAACCGCCGCATCCACCGCATTACCGCCCTTCCGTAGGGTTTCCGCGCCCACTTCCGAGGCCAATTTCGAGGCACTGCTCACCATACCATTCTTGGCATAAATCGGAGTACGACCGCCTTCCGCGAGGGATTGCGTTACCAGGGAGAGGCTGAATACAAACAGGACTGTTTTTACGATGACCTGGGAAGTTCGGCCAAAAGCCAGTTTTTGAGCGTTGCTGCGCATAGTTAACTCTTTGAAAAAAATAGGTTATAAAAGTAGAAACTTAGAAATTTTTACCTGATAGTACAGTGTATTCCACCAAGGTAGGGTTGATCAAACTCCCCATTGTAAAAGCCTCTGGCGCAATGCTAAGTTGATCACTCTAGAACCGGAAAACCTGGATATCGGGCAATCTCAATTCACGCAACAACATTCCTTCGGAACCGAGTACGCTATGTCTATTGTCAGCAGAACTATCGCCCTCGCTTTAACAACAACCTTTCTCCTTAGCTGCAGTGAATACACCGAAACTGCTGTCAGCCCTCAGAGCCAGGAACCGATGGAGATTGCTAAGGGCATCCATGAGCGGGTTATCGCACTCGACACTCACGCAGACATCAACACTGAGAATTTCACCTCCGAAGTTAACTATACTCAGGACCTCGACACTCAGGTGAATCTACCAAAAATGTATGAAGGCGGCCTGGATGTCGCCTTCTTCATCGTATATACCGGACAGGATGATCTGAGCGCACAAGGTTATCGGGAAGCCCATGCTAACGCGATGGATAAGTTTAATGCGATCCATCGCCTCGCCGAGGATATAGCACCGAACCTAATTGAAATTGCTTATGATTCGGATGATGTACGCAGAATCATCACCGAGGGTAAAAAAGTAGCTATGATTGGCGTGGAGAACGCCTACCCAATCGGTGGCGACCTATCCAATATCGAAAAATTTTATGACCTCGGCGGTCGCTATATGTCGCTGGCACACAATGGTCATAACCAGCTCTCGGACTCCAATACTGGGGAGAGCGATGGCGTGTACTGGCATGGAGGCCTCAGCGAGTTGGGCAGATTCGCCATAAAGGAAATGAATCGCCTTGGTATGATGATCGACATTTCTCACCCATCCAAAGATTCTATTATGCAAACCCTTGAGCTCAGCCGTGCACCCGTCATAGCCTCACACTCATCCGCGCGGGCGCTGACTAACCACTCGCGCAACCTGGATGACGAAATGTTGCTGGCTCTGAAAGAGAACGGCGGCGTTGTACAAACAGTGGCATTTGGGACTTATGTGAGCGAGCTGAGACGAGCGCATTGGGCCGCAGGTGCCAGCTTCGCCGATGCGCCACCGGCAACCGTATCCGATTTCGTTGATCACATCGATTATATGATTGATCTGATAGGCATTGAACATGTAGGAATCAGTTCAGACTTCGATGGCGGTGGCGGCCTGTCAGGTTGGAACGATGCCTCAGAGACCTTTAACGTCACCGCAGAATTAGTGCGTCGTGGCTATACCGAGGAACAGATTACCATGATGTGGTCCGGCAATCTGCTTAGGGTACTGGACGATGTACAGCGCATTGCACAGGAAATACAAAACGAGGCCTGAGCCTGCGATACCAAAAGCTGGGAACCCTTAAACGAGAGCAGATTACTGACGCACTGGTTCGAATCAGCACAAACCAATTCTTCGTGGAAGTGACGCATACGCCTATACTCAATCTTATTGGGAATCATGAATACCATACTGGTTTTGCTTCTTCTTCCTTTGGCACCGGGAGCGGTCGCGCAATCAGGGTCTAGCCGCGAATATGCAACTGAACTTTGAGACTAGCGCTATTCGCGAGGGCAGTCTGCAAGTTCTGTCTGGTGACCAGTTTTGGGCCACGCCCCTTGACGACCTAGTAAGTCGGGGGATGGTAGAGTCAAATCCTCTACACGGCCAATTATTCAGTTCAACGGTTTGATTTCTAATCAGATTGGCGCCAAACTGAACGGAGCCTTTATAGGCAACAATACATGAGCATCTGTGGGTGGTTTTAATTACCGGACGCCCACAACTCAGCCAATGTAATCAAAGGGCTCTATAAAATCGCGCGTTAATACAATAACAACATTAACGAAATGGACAGCAGATGGTGCCGCTCTTTTCGTTAGCGTTTCCCGCCCTTGATGAGCACCGGCCAAGCTCAAAATAGATGACTCAGCATTGCAGGGCATTAGAAGTCTCTTCATACTCAAACTTATATAGTACTTAGGTTACACTCTAAGCTAGTCGCGATGGCAATTGATATCGCCAAGATCTAAAGTAAATGCTATTGCTAGCTGAGATACTCTTCCATCGCATCACAGCAGGCAAATGCGGAGCAAAGGAAAACGGGTTTGAACATGGGCAATGACAAGATAAAAACACAGCCTCTTGCGTTCAATCTCCAAGCCCAGGGTGAGATGCAGGAATCAGCCAGCAACTTTTACAACATGGTGCGCTCGCGAAGAACCGTGAGGGATTTTTCCAACAAGCCGGTACCTAAAGAAATTATCGAAAACTGCCTGCGAGCTGCCGGCACTGCGCCCAGTGGTGCCAATCACCAGCCCTGGCATTTTGTGGTAATCAGCGACCCAGAACTGAAACACAAAATTCGAGAAGGCGCCGAAGAAGAAGAAAGGGAGTTTTATGAGTCAAGGGCGCCACAGGACTGGCTTGACGCCCTCGCCCCATTAGGTACCGATGCCAACAAACCGTTCCTGGAGATCGCTCCATACCTTATTGTGATCTTCGGTGAAAAGTTCAGTTTCGATACCGAGGGTAACAAGCTAAAAAATTACTATGTCAGTGAATCTGTAGGTATCGCCACAGGTATTCTGATTACAGCATTGCATAATGCAGGACTCGCGAGCCTGACCCACACCCCGGCGCCCATGAAGTTTCTCAGCGAACTTGTTGGAAGGCCCGCCACAGAAAAGCCCTATATGATTCTGGTTACCGGATATCCGGCAGAAAATGCCGAGGTCCCGGCCATCACCCGAAAATCTCTGGAGGAAATCGCCAGCTTCAGGGGTGACGACTAAAGCCGCAGTCCCGGGGGATCGGCGCGAAACATCTTGATGCAGCTGGAACCCATGTCTTATTAGGAATTTCCTAATCTGATAAGGTTAATGATTTGCCTTACCGGTTCTCACCCCGCAGCTTCGTACTGGTATAGTCGGCATAAAAAAGCCCGGATACTTTTCAGTATCTGGACTTTTTTAGGCTAGCAAAGTTTATTGCGGAGGATTACCGATTGGTGTGCCTGCCTTTCGATATTCGCCGTACAGATATTCTTCAGCGAACTCTGCACACTTGAATTCCAACAGCTGATAGTTTTCCGCCACATGACGATAGAGTGGGAGGCTCACTGTCCAGGGTTGCGTAAAGGTATTGGGGTCAGTGATGGTTGCCTCATACTGGATGTGATTGGGTCCCATCGGCGTGTAGCGTTCTTCGACTACCATCTCCCAGCTGTGATGGTTACCGGCGCGGTCAAACCAGGTATCCGGCATCTGGCCAGTCACTGTCACCACTAGGGTATCGCCATCCCAGCTCGCGTTTGAGTGGCCCATCCAAGCATCAACCTGCGATTGAATCTCGGGCTGATTTACATAAAGAATGCGGTTCGCTTCGGCAAACTCGTAAGCGATGAGGATTACATCGGTAGACTGCACAATCTGAAACGGGAATGGCAGATAATTCGCCCGTGGCACGCCAGGCATATAGCACTTCGTCAACGGGTCATTATCGATGGAATTGATGCGATTTTCATCACGTTGACGCAGCGCGGTTACGGTGTAGGGAATACTGCCGCCATCCACAATGCCCTGACTGCCTGGGGTCGCTGACAGCGCTCCCATCCTGTCGGGGTGCGGGCCGTAGGCCGCCGCATGGGGCTCTACATCGTAGTGCGCCTTGGTCATAGCCTGCCAGATTCCGCTGAAATCCGGCTTGCCCGAAGGTGTGCGTGGAAACGCATCCAGTTGAGCCGTCGCATTTGCTGCGAATAGACTGATTATCAACACACCCATCAGTTTCTGTTTGAGATATTTCATTGCTAACCCTTAATTCTATAATGCTTAGTTAATTCTATTAGTTGCCTTCCGCAGACTCACGCTGCTCTGTCATGCGCTCGCCGCGGAGAATATTCACCATGCCATAGTTACCTTCATGACAGGCGTACTCATAGATCTGCCCTGCAACCTTTGTCATAGGAACGATCGCCGTAATCTTATCGGTAAATGTCGCGGGATCATCGATTGTAAATTCGTAACCCACAGTATCGTAAGCAGTGCGTGTAAAGCGCTCAGTTAGCACCATATCGTAATTAGCACCGGTACTGGCGAAAGTCTGACGATCGCCATTGAAATTTCTGGTTTCCACTACCAGGGTGTCACCGTCCCACCAACCGCGGGAATCGCCCGACCACATGCGAATATCCTCATCTAGCGACGGCCTATCACCCATATGGACTATGCGGGCATCGTGAATCATCTCTGTAAATATTACCGCAGTATCGCGATTTTGAATGATCTGCATATTATTGTTATACAGACTGGGTACAAAGGGGGGGCCCGAGTTGAAGCCCACGATGCAGCGCTCTGACAGGCCGCGATCCTCTGGACCGTCTTTGGCGATGCCACCCACGGTATAACGAACAGGCCGTGTGCCGGGAATGTCGGGACCCAGCCCACCGTAGGCACGAGGCGCGCCCTCCACAGCCTCCGGGACGCGGCCATTTTCTGGGTAGACAATGTGAGAAGTCCGAACGGTGTCGCCGATACCGGCCGATTCTATCCAGAAATCATTGTAACCACCTGGGTTATTGGACACAGGGGGCGCATCCGGATCGACTACTCGCGCTGCGGCAGCAGCTTCGGCCGCTTCTCTTGCAGCCTCCTGGCGCGCGATAGCAGCCTGAATTTGTTCTTGAGTCAGGAATTCCTGGGTGCCATAACGAGTAGGTCGCTGCATCGGCGTATTGGAGCTAAAGTTCCAGACGCCCTGAAGATCCGGTTGTCCCCATTCGGTGCGCGGCACGTCATAGTCTGTCTGGGCCTGCACAGACAGCGCCAGCAGCGAGCCGCAAGCTATTACTATCAGGGGGTTAACTGATCGCTTATTTTTAACAAACATAATGTTACCAAAGGCTCTCATAGCAGAACGCGTAACTTAGTGGTTTGCTTACTATTAATCAATAGAGGGGCGCTGGTTCTGTCGTCTCTGATCGCACTTTCGACGCACATCTACTAATTACCCGAATATGGCAGTTCTGTGGGGTTAGCGACGGGTGTAGCGCGTCAAGAGGCTGGAGGTATCCCAACGCCCGCCGCCAATCTGCTGAACCTCCTCGTAAAACCCATCGACCAGTGTGGCTATTGGTAATTCAGCACCATTTTTTGTGGCTTCGGCCAGAGCTATGCCCAGGTCTTTGCGCATCCAGTCTACCGCAAACCCGAATTCGTATTGGTCCTTTAACATGGTCTGGTAGCGGTTTTCCATTTGCCAGGAGCCGGCTGCGCCTTTTGAGATAGTCTCGATCAGAGCCTCACCGTCCAACCCCACTTTCATGGCGAAGTGAAGTCCCTCAGTCAGCCCCTGCACTACACCGGCGATACAAATCTGGTTAACCATCTTCGCCAGCTGGCCATTTCCAGCAGGGCCCAAAAGCCTACTGAATCGAGAATAGGTATCGATAACGGGCTTGGCAGCAACATAGCTTGCCTCCTCACCGCCAATCATCACGGTGAGCGCGCCGTTTTCAGCACCGGCCTGGCCGCCGGATACCGGCGCATCAAGAAAATGTTTGTTCTGGGCTCTAGCAACTGCATCCAACTCTCTTGCCAGCTCCGCTGAAGCCGTGGTGTGATCAATCAAAATTGCGCCTTCTTTCATAGCCGTTAGCACACCTTCATGTCCCAGCACAACCTTGCGCACATCGTCATCGTTACCAACGCAAACCAGCACCACGTCACAATCTAAGGCTGCTGCTGCTGGAGTAGGTGCCATGTCGCCCCCGTAGTCCTTGCACCATTGAACTGCCTTCGGTGCCGTGCGGTTATAGACGCAGACTTCCATCCCAGCTTTCTTTACATGACCCGCCATGGGATAGCCCATGACACCAAGTCCGATAAATGCGACCTTCATGTCGACTCCTTAATCTGTGTTAGCGTTGAATATTGACTTACCGCGGGCGAAGGTTTCCAATACGGCCACTTCGCCCAGCTCGGAAGTTTCTACTGTCAGCGGATTATCTTCCAAAATTACCAGGTCCGCCCTCTTGCCCACGGTGATGCTTCCCTTCTCGTTCTCTTCAAAATATTGGTAGGCTGCCCCGAGGGTTATTGCATGCAGCGCCTGCATTACCGAGGCGCGTTGGTCCGCACCCAGCACGAAGCCGCTGCGAGTCTCGCGATTTACTGTAATCTCAAGCAATCGCATCATGTCTGGCGGTACGATAGGTGAGTCGTTATGGACAGTAAACGGGATGTCCCTAGCTATGGCTGCCTGCACCGGTGAGATAAAACTGGCCCGCTCCTCCCCAAAGCTAAGCCGATGCCAGTCGCCCCAGAAAAAAGGATGCGCTGAGTAAAAGGAAGGAATAATGGCAAGCTCCGCCACGCGATCCAGTTGATCCTCTCGAATCAACTGGGCATGAATAATCACCGAACGGTGATCAGGCACCGGACCTGCAGCGATAGCATTTGCCACCCCATCAATCATCAAATCGATAGCGGCATCGCCGTTGGCGTGAGCTAAAACTGGCACCCCTCTCTCTATTAGCGGGCCAATTCGATTCAACCAGGCATCGGGATCATAGCTGGGGTATGCCACATAGTCCGCCGCTGCGCCAGGCGGGCCCACATTATAGGGTTCAGACATCCATGCTGTACGCCCCTGTGGTGAACCGTCCAGAGTGAACTTAACGCCGCCGTTGCGGACACCGCCCGTATAGTTGGTGTCTACTGCGACAGTAGCCAGGACGTCGTCGGGAAGTGGATTGCCCATGACGAAAGTCACAATGTCGGCGGCATACTCCTGTTCCAGCCCCTCAGCTTTTAGCTGGTCGACATATGCCTGACTTACGTTGCTATCCTGGATAGTGGTAATGCCATACCCGGCGTAGATCTGTATCGCTTCCCGGCGCAGTTCACTCTGCCGCTGGGGCCCAAGCAACTCACCTGTGCCAGGAAAAAACTGCATGGCAGTTTCTTCCATCACTCCATCAGGCTCATTACTGCCGGTGCGACGCCGGATTATACCCCCGGCAGGGTCTGGGCTATTCGCACCAACTCCTGCGTCCAGCAGTGCCATCGAGTTGACTCCCAGTAGATGACCAGACACGTGCCGAATGACGATAGGATGGTCTGTGGAAGCACGGTCTAGATCGTCGCGATCCGGGTGGCGCTGTTCTGCCAGCAAAGAGTCATCATAGCCGTAGCCATACACCAGTTCACCGGCCGGAATATTGAGGTTTTCAATGCGGCCCTTTAGCTTGCGAACAATATCATCAACGCTGGTGACGTCGCCCACCGGTGGCGACGACAGGTCGAGCATATCCACATAGCGGGCCACACCAGCAAAATGACCATGGGCATCGATAAAACCGGGCAACAGCGCGCGCGCGCCTAATTCGATCACACGGGTGTCTTCACCCTGGAGTGCACGCGCGTCCTGTTCGGAACCGGCCACCACAATACGATCTCCGCGCACTGCCACTGCGGAGACGTCACTTGCGTCCATGGTAATGATGTTCTGGCCGAGAAAAATCAGGTCCGCATCCTGGGCTGCGCCCAATGTACCGAGGCTACTGAACCCGATTACCAGCAAGACTTTAACAAAGGCAGACCACTGCATATTTACACTCCAGTCTCTATTTTGATTTTCGTTCTATTTTTTACCCTGCCCTATATATCTGGTCCAGAATTGTCCGGGCAAACCCTTGACCTTCAGATTTAGCGCCTTAATTAGTCTCTTCTTGCAAAGCGGGATAACTCGGTTTGCCAATTCTGCTGCAGAAGTATCACCATTTCTTCCATGGATTGAAACCTGTCCTCCGGGTTCTTGCTAAGGCATTTCATTGCCACATCACTAAGCAGGCGCGGCACGATTTGAGAAGACACTTCGGCCGCTTCTGGTGGCTGGTCATTGATGACAGATTCCACGACCTCGTGCATCTTCTCACCAGCTGCAGGCTTGTTGCCGCACAGTATTTCGTACAGCACAGCTCCAAGGCTAAAAATATCAGTGCGGTGATCAATGCCTGGATCAAGGTTTAGCTGTTCCGGCGACATGTAATGTATTGTGCCCTGGGCCTTCCCGTGCCCGGTCAGGGTGATATCTTCAATGTGCGTCCCTTTGCTGGGCCCGCTATCGCCCTCACTCGCGCCGCGACCATCGGGGTGCCACACCTTGGCCAGGCCCCAGTCCAGCAGCAGCACTTCACCATAAGGACCCGCCAACATGTTCTCAGGTTTGATGTCACGGTGCGCGACGCCATGGATATGGGCGTACTGCAGGGCATGCCCAACCTGCACCACCAGCTCAACCAACTGCGTTAAATCGTAGCGATCTCGATAGTCCAGAATCTCACGCAAGGTGTATCCGTGAACCAGTTTCATAGTGAAATATGGGTAGCCCCGCGCATCCCGCCCCAGTTCATAGGTAGGGATCGTGTTGGGATGCTGTAACATGGCCGATACCCGCGCTTCCCGAATCAGGCGCTTTTGCTCTATTTCATCATCGGCAAACTCGGGCTTTAGCGATTTGTAGCAGACAAATCGAGACAGATGTAAATCCTTGCACGACTTGATCAGTGACTTCCCTCCCTTGGCGATTGTGCTGAAAAAGGCATAACGAGTGCGCGGATCAATCTTCTCCGGCAGGGGCTTGTCGGTTTCATCGAGAAAAACCGAACTGTAATTCTTAGGCGGCTCGGGAAAATGCAGCATCTCTTCCTTTCAATTCCTTCTTACACACGCGCAGACCAGTCGTTTAGGGGGCACGGTGAACTGACGCCATGCCTATAGAAAGTTAGCATTGGAGGGTCGTGAATTGCACGATTTATGTGCCCGCAAGTTATTGCTGGGTTTCGGTTATACTGGCGATCCGTCCACCAATTGAGCGATCCCCCGAGAGTATTCATGCCCGACTCAAGCCCTCACACAGTGGTGGAAACCGAGTTTCCTGTGCGCTACGCCGAGACCGACGCCATGGGTGTCGTGCACCACGCAAATTACCTGGTGTATTTTGAAGAAGGCCGCAGCCAATATATTCGTGATCTAGGCAGTGATTATGCCGAGGTCGAGGCCAGTGGATACCAGCTGCCGGTTACCGAGGCGCAATTGCGCTATGTCGGCAGCAGGCGTTATGGCGATAAGATCCGCGTCAGGACCTGGATCGAGGAAAACCTTACTAGACGCGTGACGTTCCGATACGAAGTCGTCGACACTGACAGCGGTAGCGTGCTGGTTACAGGATATACCCGACACGTATGGACCGATGCCGCGGGCAGAGTGACTCGCATCCCGGAAAGCTGGAAACGGATATTTAGCTGAGACATTGAGAGCGTAAATTTATGAAGACGAAAATCCTCCATGGACTGATAGCTGGCTGCTTCCTTTTGACCACTGGCCTCGGAGTCTTCAGCCCTGACTTCAGCGCCGAGGAGTACCTTGCGGTCGAAGAAAACGTGAGTTTCGAGCAAGTCCTTGCGCTGGCGACCCGGGAGCCCCAAGCTGAAGTATCCTACGGCGATGATCCACTGCAGTATGGTTTATTGTGGACGCCTGATTCCGCTGAGGCGGCGCCTCTGGTGATCCTGATTCACGGTGGCTGCTGGCTCAATAACTTCGATGTGAATCACAGCCGACCTCTGGCCTCAGCCCTGAGCCAGGCAGGCTTTGCCGTATGGTCTTTGGAATATCGCCGCACCGGGGATTCTGGTGGCGGCTGGCCCGGCACGCTAGCAGATATTCGACTGGCACTATCTCAGTTAGACCGCCTCAAGCTAATAGAGAACCAGTCCATCGATTTCTCCCGAATCGCCGTCGCGGGCCACTCCGCCGGTGGACATCTGGCCTTAATGGCGGGTGCAGAATTGCCAGCTGCCCGCGCGATTATCGGTCTGGCCGCTATTGTAGACATAGAAAGCTATAGCCTGGGCAACAACAGCTGTCAGCAGGCTGCCCCACTATTCATGGGGACGTCCCTTGAGCAAGCCCGCGAACTTTACGCCCTGGCCAACCCAGTCAAACAGCCGCTGCACCCAAAAAGCCTGTTGCTGCACGGCGGCAGCGACGACATCGTGCCGCTGGATCATTTCAAGGCAGATGTGCTGCCGACTTCAGTAGTCACCGGTGCCGGTCACTTCGACTGGATTCACCCGGGCACTGCGGCCTATCGTCTCTTACTCAACACCCTGCATAATAGACTGACACTATGACAGAAATTGACATCGCAGCTCTGGATAAGGCCGATACGCTGGCGTCTTGCCGAGATCTGTTTGACCTACCCGCTCAGATTATCTACCTCAATGGCAACTCACTGGGTCCGCTTTGCCATGCCTCTGCCAAAACGATGCAGCGGGTCGTGCTGGAGGAATGGGGACAGGACTTGATTTCCAGCTGGAATAAACACCGCTGGATTGATTTTCCGCTGCGCATCGGCGCTCGCATCGCCCCGCTGCTGGGTGCCGCTCCGGAACAGGTTTTGTGCTGTGATTCTGTCTCGGTCAATTTGTTCAAACTACTAAGTGCAGCCCTCGCGCTGAGCAAGACTCAAAAACCGATAATCCTGAGTCATCGAGACAACTTTCCTACCGATCTCTATATCGCCGAGGGACTGAGGGATTTGTTACAACAGCATGGCGTCCATGCCGAACTCAAACTGGTGGAAACCAATGCACTGGAAGCCACTATTGCGGAAGGCCCAGCCGTACTGATGCTGACTCACGTTGATTTCCGAACGGGTCGCAAACTCGACATGGCAAAGTTGACTCGTCTCGCCCAGCAGCACGGTGTCGTAACGATCTGGGACCTGTCACACAGTGCCGGAGTAATTGACCTGGCTCTGGATGACTGTCAGGTAGATTTCGCCGTTGGTTGTGGCTATAAATTCTTGAATGGCGGACCTGGCGCTCCGGCTTTTCTGTATGTTGCCTCACGCCATTTGCAGTCAATTAAACAACCCCTGCAGGGCTGGATGGGGCATAAGGCGTCTTTCGCATTTAACCCAAGCTATGAAGCCGATCTGGGCATCAACCAACTCCAAACCGGCACGCCCTCAGTACTTGCCATGTCGGCCCTAGGCGCTGCGCTGAACTGCTTCGAAGGGGTCAGTCCCGCCGACCTAAATCGGAAAGCCTCTGCACTGAGCGAAACATTCCTTTATCTGATCGAGGCGGAGCCAGCGCTTGCTGAGCTGCAGCTGGTTTCTCCCCGCAACCCGGAAATTCGAGGGGCACAACTAAGCTTTTCTCATGAGCAGGCCTACCCTATTAGCCAGGCACTTATCGCTGCTGGCGTGATGGTCGATTTTCGCGCCCCCAACCTGCTCCGACTCGGATTTTCCCCACTTTACCTCTCGTTTGCGGATATTGCCGCCGCCGCTTCCATTTTGAACTATATAATTATTGAAAATATCTATAATAAACAAAAATTTAGAAAACTTAAAAGGGTTACTTGACGCCTCTACCCAAATCGCGATTAGACCATAAAATGGGCATAACCCGGGAAAATTACGCCCGTTAATACCCTGTAAGCACTTGAAATTAGTTTAGAATTAATCCGGGTTAAAAAAGCGAAGCGGAGTTACCTTAACTGGTGCATAGCTTCCCGCTAATATCAGTACAGACTTTTCCAAAGGGGGAGTAGTCTTGCCCAGCAGGAAACTACCCCTGCACGAACCGGGTTAGAGCATAAAAGCGCTAATGAAAGAGCATCTGGACAAGGTAAAATTTGCAGCGTCGAAGGCCCTCACTCGTTTGGTGATAAAAGCCCTCGATGATGCACGCCTGCAAATCGAAGCCCAGACCATGCGTTTCGCCGGAGCCAAGCCCCCTCCCATTGCCGAGGAATCCGGGGGCATAGCCGAGCGGTTTATGAATAGCATTCATAGCTACTTTGAAGAACTCACCACCCTGGTGGTCAAAGACCCTGAGATTGAACCTGATAGCTACGATAACTTGAGCCTGGTTGACCATGACTACCTGGAAGCCATGATCGCCATGGAAGGCATGGTGAAACAGCTGCGCGACAAGGAAATCAAGGGAATGCGCAGCTTTATCACCCGTTTAGAAACCATGTACCCTAATATCTGTATAGTCGAAACCAACAATCCGCTAGATCCTGAACAAGTTGGTGATTGCTTTAACGAGGCCATCAAGCCGCTGGGATTCAAGGCCCACTATCTGCTGACCATCTATCGTGAGTTCAACAAAACCGTATTCGGAAAATACGACGACGTAATTGCCGAGGCCAATTACCTGCTTGTTGATTTAGGAGTCTTACCTGACCTTAAAATCGCCGTCAGGGAGAGGGAGCTACACAAGCAGAAGCGGGACGAAGCCCGCGCGCAAATGGAGAAAGAGCTGCAGCTCAAGGCAGCCGAAGAGCAGGCCAAACTTGAAGCGCGCATGACGCGCAAACCAGCAAGCCTAGATCAAGCCCAGGCAGAGAAGTTTTCCACGATGCAGACCCTGGTTCATGGACTGGCCAATCAATCGAACAATGCTGGCCTCGGCGCCACAGCCGGGGCCGAGATTAGCGGCGAACTGGTCGCAGAACATGAAGAAATACGCAAACAACGACAAACGCTGGTGGGCATGCTGACTGACATTCAATCCAATATGCTTAACAAAGCTGCCAGAAGTGAGACATCTGGCTCTATTTCGGCAAATTACGCGACTCAGTTTATCAATGACTCTTTGAAGGCTAAACAAAGCAGTGGCAACCTGGGCGCAATTTCAGCTCAATCAGGCGACGTTATCAATCTCGTGACGATGCTTTATGAGGCAATTTGGAAAGATGAAGCCCTGCCGGTGGTAATGAAAGAACTTATCGGTCGCACCCAAATCACCATTATGAAGGTAGCGCTGACAGACACTACCTTCTTTAACAACCAAAATCACCCAGCAAGGGCGCTGCTTAACGAGCTGGCCTTAGCCGGTATTTCCTGGACCCAGACTGCAAATCTCGAAAGTGATCCGATGTACCAGACTGTTAAACAAATCGTTGAGCAGCTGCTCACGGAGTCGGCGCCCAGCGATAAATTTCTGCAGCAGCTGCTGAATGATCTGCGCGTCTCCCGAAGCAAAATTGTCGGTACCGATCTCAACCTTGAGCGCAGGGTGCGGGAATCTGAAAATATTGGCCGAAGCATGGACGACGTAAATGAGTACGTGCGGCAAAAGATCCATGAACGTGTTCTCAAAGGATCTTTGGACCCTTCCATTCGCAACCTGTTGGATACGCATATCCATAGCTTTCTGGTGAAGCTGTTAACCCGCGAGGGGCCAGAAGGAAAATCCTGGAAGCCGGTGATGAGCACCATAGACGTGCTGCTGTGGACAGTACAAGCAGAAAAGCATGTGGGTGACAGGGAAAGGTTTGAACGCATCAACCCACGCCTGCTGGACAACCTAGGTAAGGCGCTGGAAATAGGCGGCGCCTCCAAGACCAAGATCATCAAGATTATGCGTCAGCTCAAGCAGTTACAGGAATTTACTTTCCACCAGGCCAAACACCTTGCCACCGCAGAGCCGTCCAAAAATGGCAACTCCCTTAACAGCCGCGTCATCCTTGCTACCCGCAATAAGAAAGATGTGCCAACCTTGCCGCGGAATGACCCGGATCTTCGGCGAGTAGACAAGTTTGCTATTGGCACCTGGATGGAATTCCGTGGCACTTCTGGGGAGCGCGTGCGATGCGCTCTGGCATCCAAGATCGACAGCATCGAGAAGCTATTCTTCGCCAATAGTGAAGGCAAGAAAGTCATAGAGCTCACCCGCATGCGCCTGGCTCATGAACTCAAGGCCGGTGCAGTGAAAGTTGTGAGCGAAGGCTCTCTGATGAATCGCGCGATGGAATCTGTAATCACCAATCTCAAGCGAACCAGCGCACAAAAACCACGCCGCCAGGCCTCTGCCTGACCGGGTATTGCAGCCTGCTCTTGCATTTGCCAGCTCAATCCAGCCACAGTTTCGCCACACCTCAGGGTTGCGCGAGTTTCTGCACCTGCTTGTATAGAAAAGTGGTCAAATCCGCACGACCACCCCGCCTAGCCAGCTCCGGCCAGTGTATAGGCGCACCAATTTCCACTTGAACAGTTTGCCCAAACATACGTAGCGCTTCATGCACTAGCAGCGCCATACGCAGGGGCTCCGAAATATGGGAGGCAATGTGAAACAAGCGGCTGTTGCGGCCGTGAAAGTAAATCGGCACCACAGTTGCCTCGGCCTCGCGTATAATCTTTGCGGCGAACGTGGTCCAAGGTGCATCTACAACCGAACCAAATCCCATCTTGCCGGCAGTTGAGACCATACCAGATGGAAAGATTAGCACCGGAATATCCTGTGCGAGATATTCGTGGGCAAGCTGCTTTGACCGAATGTTGGTTTTTACAGCGGTCTTGGTTTCTTCAAAATCGATTGGTAAAAAGTATGGCGCCAATTCCCTATCCTGGCAAAGCAGAGAATTCAGCAATATGCGCAGATCGCCCCTGGCCTTGAGCGCCAGGTCGCACAGTACAATGCCATCAACCACGCCAAAGGGGTGATTAGCGACAAACATCAACGGCCCAGTTTCGGGAATTGCTGTTAATCGCTCAGCATCAAACTGAACGCTGATCCGCACTTCCTTGAGCGCCTCAGCGAAGAAAGACTGGATATCAAGCTCACGACGCTTGAGGCTACAGTAAGCCGCTTCGATCTTGTTGCGGCCCAGCAGTGCTTCCAGCGATGACACCAGGCGCTGGGTGAACCAGGAGTATTCCGGGTTAGTGTAAGAGAGTCCTGGCGGATCCCGCAGGTAGCCTGTGAATTGCGGGTCGATTTGCATCATGTTTATGGTTAGCGCATTCTAGGTTCTGCAGACTGAATATTGTTTACCAGAGCAGGGTTCGCTAAAGCGCATCCAATATGGCGCCGAAATTCTCGGCTACCGGATAGCGGCCTGCAGTCCAGCCCAGGCGGACGATGACGGCATCGGCCGAAGGCACCACCGCTACTAATTGCTGCCGATTGCCGTTGGCGTAATACATGTCTTCAGGAAGCTCTGCAAAACGCAGACGCTCATTGCCTCGATTCAACCACCACTGATATCCGTACGCCCGATCATTGCCGGATGAATTGGGCTGGATTGCTCTGGCTACCCAGCCCTGCGTAACGACTCGAACACCATTCAATTCACCGCCATTCAACATCAACTGCCCCATACGGGCCCAATCCCTGGCGGAGGCATAGACATAGGAACTTCCTACAAACACACCGCTGGCATCCATTTCAAAAACCGTATGCTGAAATCCGAGGGGTGCAGAAATGTGCTGGCGATAATCATCATAGGCCAGCTGTGGGCTCCCTAGGGTTTCCGTATAGAGTCGCGCCAGCAGATTTGCCGTGCCAGAACTGTAATTAAAACGGCTGCCGGGCACGGCGGCCAGAGGCATGTCTAACACATAATCAGAAGTGGATACTGAGGTAAAAAGCATCGCGGTGGCGTCATCACCGGGGTTATAATGTTCCGAGAATTCTAGCCCATCGGTCATAGTCAGCATGTCGCTAATCGCGATGTTCGCACGCTCGTCGCCAGACCATGCTTCAAAACCAGGGGCCGACCCTAAATCGATCAGACCGCGCATTTCCAGATTTCCAAGCATAATGGAAATAAGACTCTTTGCCATGGACCAGCCCAGCAGGCGCGACTCCGCATTCATAGCCTGCCCGTATGCTTCGGCCTTGATCTCTCCCTTTTGCACCAGCAGCAGAGCTCGGGTATTCAGGCCGGCAGCATTGTCCGCCGCCAGCATGTCATCCAGCATAGTCTGCAAGCCCTGATCAATTGAATGAACCGAACTACCGCGGGGCCAGGGCAAATCCGTGGGTTCTGTGGGTTGCACCCTGAGCCCAAGCCGCGCATTCTCACTGGGATAGTCAACGGCACAGCCGAGGCCAAGAATGTAGCTCGCAGTCTTCTCTTCCAGTCCGAAAAGGCTGGTGGTGACTGACTGATCTTCGTCGTTGTAGCGCACCGTGACCTGGGACAGGATCTGCGAATACTGCACTAGGTCATCGAAAGCCTGCTCTCGGCTGTTGCCAATGACGTACTCGGCACTGCACAACAGCTTGGAGCCAATACCGGAAGCAACACCGGGGCCGTAATAGATAAAAGCAGGGGAAATGCCGACCGCGTTGAGACCAATGATGGCAGCCACCAGCAACAGGCTAAGCAAGACTACAATTTCCTTCATCATGGCAACTGCATCGATTCAATCAGTTGGGTTGAAAGCCGGCGCGAGCTCGCGAAGAGACAAGCGCGACAGGCACGCATTACATCCCAAGGTGCACGCAGATTCAAGCCACCCGCTTAGCTGCTTCGCATGTGTTCCAGTTTGCCTCCGGCCAGGAACAGCAGCAATCCCAGACCACCCGCCGTTGCCGCAACGATGTAAGCAGCCGCGTACAGGCTGTCATTCGCGACATAGACAAAACCCAGCAAGGCTGGTCCAATAGATGTACCCATGGAGGACATAAGATTACTGACGGAAAAAATTCTGGCGTAGTCCCTCACCCCAAATGCCTCAGCCAGGATCAGGGGTTGCAACATCAGCAGATTGCCGACCGAAGCGCCAAACAGGAATAGACCAATACACAAGGTCAATACGCTAAAGCCTCCCGCCAACAAACTAAGCGACCCGGCCTGCAGAGCCATCATAACGATGGCAAAGCTGCGAATCGCGCCCTGATCAACCACCCAGCCACCGATCAGGCGACCGATAATGCTGGCTACCGGCAAAATCGCCACCACCAGCGCGGTCTGCGCATCATCCAGCTGCTCGCGAGCAAGGCCATACTGGTGCGCGATACCGCCTACCTGGGCCAGCATCAGGAATATGTAGGCGAGGCTGACGCTCCAAAAAAAGCGACCGCTGCGCGCCTCTTTGAAGCTGAAACCCGGCTCAACTTTCTCCTTATTAACTTTTTCAGAAGTGCCAGCTGTCCCTTTTCCAGTCAAATCGTTTTCACCGACATCTGGAGCATCACCATCGGGCAGTAAACCCATAGATTCTGGATTGGGCCTGAGCCAGATCCAGGCAACAGGAATGACCCCCAGCAAAAACATGACACCCATTATCGGCGCGGCGAGCGTAAAACCCAGCCGGTCCACCATGAACGCACACAAAGGGGTCAATACCACACCGCCCAGTGACAGTCCGGTTGAAGCAAGGGACAAGGCCAAGGCACGACGGCGATGAAACCAGCGCGTCACCAAGGTAGTCGCAGGAATCAAGGCCGATGCCGCGAAGCCAGCTCCAAAGATGCCATAGACCGCATACAGTTGGGCCAAATTGGAAACGAAGGGCAATCCTGCCAATGACAGCGACGCTATCAGTGCGCCCGCAGTAATACAGAGGCGCGGATCATAATCCTGTACCAGCTTGGCAACGTAGAGCCCGGAGATACCGCCACTTAGAAAAAATACCGAAACCGCTGTAGACGCCGACCGCACATCGAAACTGGGCTGCGCCGCCAATGCATTTAGGTAGATCGCGTGGTTATAAAAACTGAGACCGCTGGTGAAGGTGAGCTGTACCAGGATCGCCCAAACGATTTTCCATCCGTAGAATAATGTTCCCGGCATGATTACTCGCTACCCTTGAGCCACCGTGACATCCTCATAACCCCGCCAATTAAACAAACTTGCCATAAATCAGTATCCATTTATCTACAATCACATACACTGGCGGGATGAAATTTTGACGCTAGCATAGCAGACACGAGTCAAGCTGTACGCAATCAATTCATGCTCACCTACACAGACGAGGCTTAAAAAACACATGGCACAAGACACCGAAAATGGATTACGGCGCACTCTGTTCTTGCCGCTGATTACATTCTACGGACTAGGCAATGTCCCAGCAGCGGGCATCTATGTGCTGATTGGTGTAGTCGCCAACACGGCTGGCGATTTCGCCCCCTACTCTTTCGTTCTCGCCGCCATGGTGGCTGGAGTCACTGCATTCTCTTTCGCGGAGTTGGCCTCACGTTTACCCGTGAGCGGCGATGGTGCAATGTTTATTCATAAGGATTTTCACAGGCCCCAGCTAACCCGACTGGTGGGCTTAATGATTATGATGACGGGCGCGGTCTCCGCTGCGACTAATTGAAGTAGCGGCCTGGGTACCGGTATTGGGTCTGGTCACCAGCGCCGGATTCCTGTTGGGTGAAACCTGGAAGTTGCTATCGGGTTAGTCTAGGAAATAATTGCCGGATCAATATTTGTCCCTTACGCCGGCCCAGTAGTGCTGGCAGCAAGCACTAGTCCAACGCCGGGTGGTAAGTGAAATAACCGGTAAACATTTCTTCCCAGCTATTAAGACCAAATTTGATCTCCAGACTGGGGTCCGGGTTAGTCGGATTGGAAACCGAATTATCCAGGGCACCGATGACGTGCACCGTCGAGCCTGCGCTAACTCGCACCGGCTCATTCAGCAGATAATGTGGTTGCCAGCCATAATTATAGGCGGGCACACTTAACAGATTTTGAATTGTACCGTCTGGCGACTCCACCTCGAAGCGCATCTTCTTACCGCGAAAATTCATGCGCGCCCGCAGTCCGGTAATTACCACATCCTCCTCGAACAGATGGCTCGCCGACATCGGAAACTCAGGCGTATCCGGCGGCAGCACGAAGCGGGTGCCTACAGCCTGCACCCGTTGCTCTTGCTGCAGCGGTTCATCGCTGAAGTATAGACCCAGTTCCGTTTGATCGATGGTGGATTGACCGTTGGTGACATAGTGGAACTGCATAGAAAGGCGTTGCCCCGCGGGAATGCGCACACCAACCCCACCGGGGTACTCGTAGACGTTATCCTTGCCCGGAATATAACCTGCTACAAAACGGCGACTGGTAGATGTGCTATCGCGCTCAGTGCCCCAGAAGTCCTCCTCCGGTCCGGTGACAAAGGTAATCAGGTGATGCAGTACCGAAGTATCGCCAGCACGATATTGCGCGGCCCTTATCCACTTGTCTTCGGTAAAGGGAAGGTCCACGTTGCTATAGTAGTAGTCCAAAACACCGGTGGAAGGGATGGCATGCTCTGGCCCCTGGACAATGTAGTCTGGTTCTCCAAGCACCCACCGGGATTCTTTCACCGCATATTCTTCCAGCGGGTCCAACTCGAATTCACCCTGCGGTGCGCCGGCATCAATCCAGTGAATCAGGGTCTGCAAGTCCTGCTTTGAGACACCGCGAGCGCTGTTGCTGTGCCCCACGTAGGGATCGATCTGCATGGGCGGCATGCGCTTGTTCAGCAATACTTCCCTGATCATAGGCGACCAACCCAGCAGCATAATATAAGAATCGATGGCGAAAGGCCCAACCCCGCCCTGCACGTGGCAGTCTAGACAGTTGTTGATCACAATCGGAGCAACCTCAGTGGCATAATCCGGCGGTGATTCCATCCGCCTATTCTTGACCGTGTAGTCAATATCACAGCCCTGAGTCGGCACAGAAACAGTATCTGCCACGGTGCCGGCAACGACTTCTGTCAACGCGGCGGCAAGACTCTCACTGCTGTCGCCATGGTAGTAAACCGACAGCCGCTCTGGGTTCATAACCAGCACCTCACCAGCGTGGGCAATGCCAAGGGTTTCTGACACCAGCTGGCCGTCGTCCTCCAACAGAGGCAGCGGCAAGTCGAGAGCCTGGGCAGCGCTGCGGCCCAGATCTAGTGAATCTAGCAGCACAAAGTCGATTCCCTGTGCCTCGAAGCGCGCGCCCAGCTCTGCATAGTTGGCGATCACGCCGTCCATTTCTGCACAGCTTGCGTCATAGGCCATCAGCGCCAGTGCCGTGCGATGCCGATAGCGACTCAGCTGGTGAAACTCGCCGCTGTCATCCAACAGCGCAAAATCCCCAACCCGATCCAGGGCGGCATTTGCCGATGCTGCGTACAGCGTGGTGACCAGACCTGAGAGCAGCAAAAAGCGCGACAGCAGGCTATGTTGAGAAACTTCTTTCATAGTAGAATTGCTGGTGAATAATGTAACAATTTGTAAAAAAACAAAGACATAAAGGCACTTTATTGGGCTGTAATTGCCTAGACGCCGACGGATTTGGCCGCTATGCTAGCCCCCCTGTCAAACAGCAAGCAAGAATAATAAAGGTAATTCTTCGCCCCGGCACGATTTAAGTTGGACGCGATTTGAATAGACTCAATTAACAGTATTGTAATAGCTGACGTAAATGGAGACATTATCCATGCTAACCCTCAAAAATTTCCTTTCCACCGCATTAGCTACCCTGTTTGCAATGGTAGCGATAACCGCCTCCGCTCAATCCACTGAATCTGGCCGCTTCCTGAGCCTTTCCCCTCCGGGTGGACTGCCAATCATTCCCGTATTGGAAGGATGGATTGACAACCAGAACGGCACCACCAGCTTCTCTTTCGGCATTATCAATCGCAACGATGAAGCCGTTGATATTCCCCTAGGTGAAGGTAACCGCATCGAACCCGACAAGTGGGATGGCATCCAGCCCACTCACTTCCCCGCGGGCCGCACTACCGGCGCTTTCACGGTTACTGTACCCAACGCCGAGCGTGAGACTGACGTGTGGTGGCACCTGAAAACAGGTGACAACGAAGAGCTGAAAGTACCTGGTCGTTATGGCGGTTCTGCGTACGAGCTGGACTTTATCCGTCCGCGGCCCCAGGGCGCAATGCAGCCACTGGTCGGTATTGGCGAAGATGGTGGGCAACAGCCTGGCCTTTATGCCCAGGTCGGTGACCATCCCAGCGGTTCGGTTCGCGCCGGCGAGCAAGTTGAGATCGTGATCAATGCGAGTGACCCGGCGGAGCGTGATCCCACGGATCCGCGCTTCGGTGAGCCTCTGCCAATGGGCGTGGCTTTCATGAAGTACCAGGGCACGGGAGACGTGGAGTTCACCCCCCACGAATCTACCCCTGCCGCTGAAAATCCCTATAACGAGAATGACCGCCGCTTTCGCTTCTGGCGCGCCCCTGCAGCCAACGAATTGGAGATCCCTGGCCCCGCAGGTACCGCACGGGTTTATGCGACCTTCTCGGAGCCTGGCGACTACATCATCTCAGCCAAAGTCGATATCCACTCGGCGCCTGACAGCTCCAACGGCGATCAGTGCTGCTGGACCAATGTGTTCCAGCGCGTCACGGTTCGCTAAGTAAGCCTCCAACCTTTAAGTAGGAAAGCGACCGGTCCTGTGCCGGTCGCTTCTTTGAATGCAGACAAGGTCGCTATACCCCTACCTACATTGTGGTCTTGTTCTGCGCAAAAGCCCGAAAAGCCCGTGTTTCGGCGCTCACAGATTGTTTCAATTTGTTGCATTAAGGCGTCGAAAATCACCGGAAATAATGGACTTTTGAGCACCCGCAACTTAATATTTTTTCTGATATTGCCCAAATCCCAACTTGAGGAGAACAGCATGAAAAATGTGCGTAAAACCAGTGCCTTACTGGGCGGAGCGGTAGCTCTAGCTCTCGGTTTGGGCGCGCAAGCGCAGGAACGCGAGGTCACCTACAACGGTGACGTAGCCAAAATCATCAATGAGAACTGTGTAGTATGTCACCGTGAAGGCGGAGTTGGTCCTATGCAGTTTGAAAACTACGACCAGGTACGCCCCTGGGCACCTCTGATTTCTTACAAGGTTGAGAATCGTGAGATGCCTCCCTACGCTTATGACCAGCACGTCGGCATCCAGGATCTGGAAGGCGACTGGCGACTGGCGGATGACGAAATTGACGCTATAGTAGCCTGGGTTGAGCAGGGTGCACCGCTGGGTGACACCGACATCGTTCCCCCCGCTGCCGATTTGCCTGATGCAAATGGCTGGACTTTCGAACCTCTGTTCGGCGAGCCACACATGATCATTCCTTCCATGGCCTATGACATTCCCGCGAATGGCAACGACCTGTGGAGCAAGGAATTTACAGATCCCAAACTGACCGAAGATCGCTGCATCAAGGCGGTACAGGTGAAGCCACGCGGTGACGCGAAGGCCGTTGTTCACCACGCCAACTCTGACGTATACGTTTACGACGAAGAAGGCGAACTGCAGCAGTACGGTCAGCTAACAGAATACGCCATGGGTAAGTGGGGCGAGCTAATGCCAGACGGCGTTTGCCGCACTATGCCTGCAAACTCCCTGGTACGTTGGGACATCCACATGTTCCCAGGTGGTGTGGGCGCGACCGCTGAAGGCGGCATGATTAAAGACAACGTGGTTGAAATCGGACTGTGGTTCCACGACGATGAATTCGCCGAGCGCGAAGACATCTATCAACAGGACCTGCGTCTTTACCCGCTGCGTGAAGGTTATGAGAATGGCCACCTAATCGTACCTCCTAATGGTTATACCATGACTCAGGGTTTCCACTCATTCGATCACCCTGTACGCATCGACAGCTTCCAGCCTCATGGCCACCTGCGCATGAACGCTGCGTCGCTTGAGAAGTTCGATCCGAAGACTGGACGTACTACCCCAATCAGCCAAATCTCCAACTGGAGCGCAACCTGGCACCACAGCCACATTTACGATTCCGAAGTGGCTCCTCTCCTGGCACCAGGTCAAGTACTTGTGATCAAGCAGTGGTACGACAACACAGCGGATAACCCCAACAATCCAGATCCGGATCAATGGGTTTACGGTGGTAGCCGTACTGGTGACGAGATGTCACACGCCTGGATTGCTGTGACTCACCTCGACGATGAAGGCTACGAAAATCTGGTAGCCGAGCGTCGAGAGCGTGAAGAGCGTTCTCTGGCGGGTAGCGACGACGACTAAGTCTCGCTAAACGGGCAAAATCGAGAAAGGGCTGGTTGGCAACAACCGGCCCTTTTTTATTGCCCGATTGCCACATTCATAGCCTAAGCGCCGCCATTGGCCTGCTGCTTTGCCCAAACATGCTGTCACTACAATTTCACTATCGTTGTTTGTTCCGCCCCAGCCATCAGGTCCCAACGAAGCCGCCTCAGGGCCCAAGCTGCGCCCTTTTAACTCCTTCTAACCGTAACCCTCTGATTTAATTAATAAAAAATTCACCCCCAGATTAATAGCCGCATTCAGGGCTACAGACCAAAAATTGCCCAGTTGTCTAAATTAATGCTATTTCCCACTTTTTCCACTTGTAGTTAAGGAGTACACTTAAAACCATAGCTTCCGTAGGGAAATAAGCTTCAATTTTCAATCCAATTACTTTCGACTAAAAGACTACAAGACCATAAAGGAGAGAAAGATGAGAAATGCAAAAGCCTGGCCCGGCATCGCTGCCCTCGCCCTGCTTGGCGCCCATACTCAGGCATCCGCGCAATCCGACCACGAACTGGCTTACAACGGCGAGATTGGCCGCATCATCAATGAGAATTGTGTGGTGTGCCACCAGGATGGCGGCATTGGCCCCATGGCCTTTGAGAACTACGATCAGGTTCGCCCCTGGGCACCACTGATTTCTTACCGCGTCGCCAACCGGGAGATGCCTCCCTATGCCTACGACCAGCACATCGGCATCCAGGATCTGATCGGTGACTGGCGCCTGCCCCAGGAAGACATCGACAAGATCGTCGCCTGGGTCGAGGCCGGTGCACCCATGGGGGATCCGGAAAATGCGCCACCTCCAGCTCAGGTCAGAGACCCCAGTGAGTGGAATTTCGCTGCTGCCCTGGGTCAACCCGACCTGATTGTCCCGTCCAAGTCCTACGACATTCCTGCCGGTGGCAATGACCTGTGGAGCAATGAGTTTGTTGATCCCGGTATGACTGCTTCGCGTTGCATCAAGGCGGTGCAGGTTAAACCAAGGGGTGAAGCCGCGGCTGTGGTACACCACGCCAATTCCAGCGTCTGGATGGAAGACGAGGAAGGTGAACTGCAGCGCCACGGCATGCTCACTGAATACGCCATGGGCAAGTGGGGAGAGATGGTGCCAGAAGGTGTGTGCCGCACTCTGCCGGAAGGCGCGATGATTCAGTGGAGCATCCACATGTATCCAGGTGGTGTGGGCGCAACAGCCCCCGGCACCATGATTGAAGACAACGTGGTTGAGATTGGCCTTTGGTTTCACGATGACGACTACGAAGAGACTAACGAAGTCTACAAGCAGGACTTGGCGTTATATAAAATAGACGAGCAGGATGACCTGGTGATTCCACCCCACGGTTATCAGATGACCCAGGGGTTTCACACCTTCGATCACCCCGTACGGCTCGACAGCTTCCAACCCCACGGTCACTTGCGCATGAACGCCGCGGCACTGGAGATTTTCTATCCGGAAACCGGCCGCACCGAGGCCATCAGCCAGGTCTCCAATTGGAGTGCCACCTGGCACCATAGTCACATCTTCGATCCAGACGTTGCGCCCCTGCTGCCAGCAGGTGCCGTGCTGATCATGAAGCAGTGGTATGACAACACCGCCGATAACCCCAATAATCCGGATCCGGATCAGTGGGTTTATGGCGGCAGCCGTACCGGTGACGAGATGACCCACGCCTGGCTGGCCATCACTCATCTGGACGACGAAGGCTATGAGCAACTCGTTGCTGAACGCCGCGAGAAAGAGCAGCGCTCACTCGCCGGTAGCGACGATTAGCCTGTAGATTCACTTAGCACGAAAAAGCCCGGCCGGGAAACCAGCCGGGCTTTTTTTATGTCTGCGGCATGCGATACTCTGCGCCCATGAAGTTAAAGTTTCTGTTTTCCGCGACTCTTCTGGCGCAGCTCGCGCAACCTGCACTCGCCGCAGACGAAGAAGTGCTGCTCACCATCACTGGTGACCGCATTGAGCTGTTAAACAACGGGGAGCAGCTGGACGATGCCGACTATCTCGTGCTGCGCTACTATCAGCTGTTGCCGCTGGCGCTGCAGGAACGCCTGCAGCTGCTAAGGCACCGCATGGACAGGCGGATGGAAGACTACGAAGTGGCTTTCGCCGCCGGCGACACCGCCGAGATTAATGAAATCGTCGACGACCTCAGCGCCTACTGGGCCCGCATCCAGCAGATTCACTTTGAGGTATTTACCCTAGCCGCGATGCAGGATTTAGTCGGTGCTTATGCGGCGCTCTACTTTCTAATCGAAGGCTAGCGCTAATTCTGCCACCCTTACGCTACCCGCTAAACCGGGTTTTCAATAGGTAAAAAGAAGGCACAAAAAAAAGCGAACCCGCAAAT
>Ga0315330_10000261_pt1 | contig 30970 bp, 43 predicted proteins | sample M140m34915metaG_FD_203453 | JGI IMG/M metagenome (GOLD analysis project Ga0315330, IMG submission 203453) | Ammonia-oxidizing marine archaeal communities from Monterey Bay, California, United States - M1 40m 34915 | ecosystem: Environmental > Aquatic > Marine > Intertidal zone | place: USA...
CAAGCAGGTGGGGCGTCATGCTCAACGCGTCCTTCTGCTCCTCTGAGAGTGTGATGGGGTCCTTTGGCATCAGTTGTTGATGGTGATGGTGAGTGATTTGTACCTGATGGTGGCGTCGCCAGTGGCCGTGGCGTTGATTTTCAGCGTGCCTGCGGTAGAGGCGCCTGTGTCGTTGTAGCCCTGAGCCTCGGTGGCTGTCAGCGTCACAGTCTGTTCTGAGCCGTCGCCAAAGACGTTCTGGCCTGCGGCGCTGGGAACGACCCCTGACACGGTGGTGGTGAAAGCGACAAGGACGCCCGTGGCACAGCGACACGTCAGGGTGGCTGTGTAGGTTATGCCCGCCTGTGTGCTAAGGCCACCAACAGCGACGTTGTCTTGAATGCTGTTCTGCTGCATGAAGTTCGACCCCCTCGTGATGATGGTCGTGCTGGTCTGGTCCATGCGGGGGACGTTGACGGCGGTGGCCCCGGCTGTGACGCTCTGCGTAGGGCTGTAATCTGCCCATGACAGGGTGCTGGTCTTGCCTTGCGTCTTGCGCAGGTCAATCTGCTCGCTGATGGCCTTGCTGGTTGCCAGCTGGAAGTCGTCAGCGCTGTCGTAATTGCTGTATTCGTAGTTGGCCATGAAGGTGCTGCCCAAGTTGTTCACCTTGGAGGCCATGCGGGCCGATGGTGTGCGTGGAGACCCGCCGGGGGTTCGGTCGGCGGTCCCCCTGTTCACGCTGCAGTCGCCTGCTGGCTCCACGCTGGTGCCGTACACCACGAGGAACGCCAGAAAGTCCTCAACATCAATCGCCCCGTCGCCGTCGAAATCGCCAGCGTTGTTGGACCCAAAGCTGACAGGGCACCCGCTGTCCACCAGAACCTGCTGAACGGCTGCCAGCAGGTCCACGTTCTTGAACTCCCCGTCACTGTGGTAGTACAGGACGTGCCCAGCCACCGGGCTGGTGACTGCCACATCGCTGAGGTCGTCGAGGTCGGCTGGGATGCTCGTGTTGCCCTCCAGTGCCGTTCCTGCTGTCGTCCCGAATCCGGGGAAGCTGGTCTTGGTTGTGTTCGCTGTGATAGCGCTTGCCTGCGCACCTGAAATGGTGGTGGTGTCGCCTTCAAGAGCCGTGCCCGCCGTGGTGCCCAACTGGAGCAGGGCTGTGTCGCCCTCCAACGCTGTACCCGCTGTGGTCCCGAAGCCGGGGAACGACGTCTTGGTTGTGTTGGCCGTGATGGCTGAAGCCTGTGCGCCTGTCACAGACGCGGCGCTGCCTGCTGCCAATGTGCTTTGGGCAGCGTTCTGGAACTTGCCGCTGGCTGAATCGTACACCAGAACGTCGCCTGCGGTCAGGCTGGTCAGGTTGGTGTCTGTGAGGTCGTCCAGAGTGCCGCTGCCTGTGCTGATGACCACGTTGCCGTTGGCGTCCGGGGACACCCCGTTGACGCTGCTGACGCTGCCTGCTCCCAGTTCCAAGGTCACGATGCCTCCACCCTCATTCGTCAGGGACCCGTTGTCCACGATGAGCGTGGAAACGTTGGCCACGTTCGGGCTGCCGTCGGCCTCCCGGACCCTGATGCCAGACACGATGTTGTTGACCTCATCTTCAGACCCGGCAGGTGACACCCCGACCAGCGGGGCGTTGCAGGCGTCGTAGCGGTAGGGCACCACAATCTCAAGGTCCAGAAGGACCCCTACCATGCGGTTGCGGCCTTCGTCGGTCAGGGGGCTGGTGCTGGCGCTGCCAATCTCATAGCGGTGCTTGAAGCTGTCAAAGATTTGATGCCCGTTCTCAAGGTCGGCCAAGATGTCCTCAGCAATCTGCTCTGCATCACTCACAGCCTCCCGTTCGTGGGCCGCCTCATCGCTGTCGTCGCCCGGAACGTCCAACAGGTACAACTCGACGCTGTAGCGCTTGGTGTTGGTGTCGTAGCTGGACCCTGTGTACACCAAGTGCATCAGGGGGTAGCTTTCAATCTTCTCCACGTCCACCTCTGTTGGGTCCCCGTGGGTGAAGGTGGTGAGCATCTTGTGGTTGGCTACGAAGGCCTCAAAGGCAGCCACCAAGTTGTTGTAGGTAATCATGCGTTCTGTGTCTGTCGTTCGTGGGCAAGGTCCTTCATGTAGACAAGGTGCTGGAGGACTTGGTGACAGCCCTTCTCAGTGACGTCATCAATCCGTAGAAAGTCCTCACCAGCCAGCGTGTGAAGGACATGATACCACCCCCATTTCGCACCCACGCTGCTGGACCCTGCCTCAGCAGGTCCGTCAAACAGGGTGTGGAACTTGGCTGTCGTTTCGTTGCGGTAGCCCAAAAAAAAAGCATGGCCCCGCTGAACACGTCGGCTGGCATCTTCTCAAACACGCTGTGGTCCTCCATCCCCGTGTACTTGGCGATGCTGTAGGCACCACCCCCTTCCCACTCGACGGGTCGATACAGGATGGCCATGGCCCGCGTAGCGCTGGGCCAGAAGTCCTGCGTACAGCCTTCAAGGTCAATCCACTCTCCGATGCTGAAGGTGGTCCAGTCTGGCACCAAGCCATAGCGGACACCATCATGCTCCCAGATACGCTCAAAACGGGTGCTTTCTGCTTGTGAGAGGTGCTTGACGTGTTCTGAGGCCCTGCTCAACAGGTGGGCAGGGGCCTGCCTGAGCGCGTCTGGCTCCATGCCCGTGAGGGCTGACACGCGGTCGATGTCAGTGGTTGCCTCCTCCAGCTTGGCCAGCTGTCCCAGCGTCATGTCGCTCCATGTGTACGGCAGTGATAGTTCCATGCACCAAAATAACGACAAAATGCTTGTCCCTTACACGCAACCTGCAGGGACCGAACGACGTAGAAGGGGTCATGTGGTCCAATTACATCATGAATCTGCTGCTGCTCCTTCAGGCGTTTGGGCACAGCCCGTCCCCCGGCTCACAGGCGGCTGCGTTCGACTTCAATGGCAACGGCGTCATTGACAGCGCCGACCTGATGGTGATGCTGTCTCAACAACCCCCGTTATGCACACAACCGAAGTCGTGGCCTACGCCATCACGTTGACCTACTCCTCTGCCATGCTCTACCAACTCTGGCTGCTCATCAGCCCAGCACGTAGGCGCCGAAGTTCGGGTTGGTCTGCTGCCAAGTAGCAGCGTACCGGGCCGCGTCCACGAAGTGGTTGTAGCGGTCAACAGGTTCGTTGATGAATCTGCCGTTCTTGTCTTCCTTCCACCTGTAGTTGCGCAGTTCCTTGATGCCGTTGGCGCTCCTTGTCGTCACCATCAGAGGCCTGCTGCGCAGGAAGTCCAGACCACTGCGAATGCTGTCCCGCCCCTTGCGGGCTGGGTGAATGTTGAATCCGTGGCCATGCAGGTCTGTGATGGACTTCGGTTCAGCGCTGTCTGCAACCAGCACGTCCCCCTTCTCGACCCCCTGATGCCGCAGGGCGTCGGCCAGTTGAGCGTTTGTCATGCCTGTAGCGTACAGCACCTCGTCAAGGCACAGGCCCTGTCCGTCTGTGTAGACGGCAACAACGGCTGAGGGGTCGTTGACGTAGCCCCAGTCAAGGCCGTAGGCCAGCAGGCGCCAACCCTCTGGCACCTCCTCGACCTCCTTCCAGTGCGTGAGAATGGTGGCCCTGTTGACACCCCTCTCACCCAGCCCGTACACACGCCAGTAGTCGGGGTCTGCCTCCTTGAGGCGCTCGATTTCAGCCACCACCACGGGGTCCAAGTAGGGGTTGTCCCTGTAGGTGGTCTTGAAGAACACGCTGTCAGGCCTGTCCATCACATGGTCGTAAATCCATGAGAACTCGTCAGAGGGGTTGTAGTCAATGATGGCCTTGTGGGTGGTCCTGAGCATCAGCTGTCGCCAGTCCTCAAGTGTGATTTCGTTGGCCTCGTTCACGAACAGGATGTTGCGCTTGCGGCCCCGGACCTTCTGTGGCTGGTCAACGCTGATGAATTCAAAGCGATTGCCAAACAGGTTGTAGGTGCTCTCAGATTTGTTGTGGAAGTCAGGGTTGTACCACCCCTGCGTTTCCAAGATGTCGATGAAGTCCCGCAGGACTGACGCCCGCAGGCTGGGAAAGGTCTTGCGCACCACGGTGATGGTCCACCCGGCATGCTGGTTTTTCCAGCACCACTCGCACAGCACTTGGATGATGCTGTACGTCTTGCCAGAACGTGTGCCCCCTTGGTGAATCTGGATGCGCTCAGAGGCCCCCTTGCAGTTGTAGTAGGTCGTCGGTTGCCTCACCCAAACGCTGGTGTGTCTGGCAGGCCTTCCTTCTTGGCCACCTCGTCAAACCACGACGGCTCCCGCATGGGTCTGCCGCCCGTTGTGATGTCGTGCGTTTCCACGTAGCCCCTGCGCTTGCCCTTCGTCTTCAGGTAGAAGATGCATGCCGTGACGTTGCCATCCTGTATGGCCTTGTGCAGGTGGCTCTCAGCAAAGTCCACTGCGACCTCTGTCAACTCCTCCACGCCCTCCTTGTACTCAGGGTCCTCCTTCATCCACCTGTAGTGGGTGGCTCTGCTCACTCCTGCTGACTTACACGCCGTGCTGACCACGCCCAGTGATTTCTCCAGCGCTTCCAGCAACTCCTTTTTTTGGTGTCTCATGTGTCTTATTTGTGCCCCTCAAAGCATTTCAGGGCGTAGAAAATCAAGCTGTTCCGGTAGCCCCCTTCGTGGGTTGGCTCGATGGGTGTCACCCCATGGACGTTTCGCCATGCGGGGTACACCAAGATGCTGCCGTCACACTGCTCAAATGTTGCGTCGTAGTCAGGCACGTGGAGGTTGCCCCCCTTGCTGTTGTTCCGCTTGGTCAGGATGACGTTTGCGCAGCCCTTGAGGTTGCCTGTGTCCCTGTGGTAGCTGGCAGCGATGTTGAAGTTGCTGATGGATGACGTGAACATGGAGCCAAAACGCCATTTTTTGGCCGTTCTTGACACTATCTCGCGTTGTGCTGTAGCCAGTGTTGGCAAGTGGTGTTCAATCAGCTTCTCGGCCTCCTTAGCTGCCAACAGCATGGCCTTGACGAACGTTTCTGCCTCCTTGGATTGGTGGACGCTGCTGATGCGTGGGTCAGGGCGCCTCATGTGCGGACGGGGCGCGACCCCTCCCAGAATCGTGCTGAACTGCTGAATCTCATCTTCACTGCGCCAGTTGCCGTTGGTGGCGTATGCGGTGGTGATGGCGCTGGACCTGCGCATGATGGATTTGGGCACCCTGTCACTGCGGAACTCTGCATTGGCTACGTCCAGCAGCTGGCCCAGACGCTCCGGCACCTTGCGCATGTAGAATCCAATGTCTGTTCCGTCCTCAGACACCAAGATGCAGTCCTCAGTCACCGTGGGTTCAAGCGCTGCGCACTTGTGGCCCACTTTGATGGTGTGTTCAACAGGCTGTAGCTGTAGTCGCTTCATGTATCTTTTGCTGTATTAACGCCAACGCCGCTGTGCTGTCTGTCACGTCGATGTCGGACCCGTAGTTGGCCACCCTCGTGGCGATTCGTTTGATGTGCTCCTGCGTCTGCTGGCTGTCACGCCGCTTGCGCCCTTTGTAGCCGTTGTCTGTGATGCGAATGACGAAGGGGTCGAAGGCCTCCCTGAACTTGCTGTTCATCCAGCGGTCCCCCTCGAACAGGGCGATGTAGCCCCTGTCAGCCACCAGCTTGCTGAATCCCTTGAAGTCCTGAGCCACGGCCATGCTCAGTCGGTCGCTGCCCTGAAACATGTTGCCGTCATAGATGCCTGTGATGATGAGGTTGCCCTGCTTGCGGTACCGAATCAGGCCCGCCTTATGCCACGTGCTGTCCTTGGTCAGGACCTGAGTGAACACCCATGTCTTGCCCGACCCACAAGCCCCAGTCAACTGAAGATTCATGTGCGCCAAGATACACAGGTTCAAACGTTTCCTGCCGGAACTGCCACAGAACATCCCAGCACACCCCCGGCGGGGTGGTCGCCTCCATCTGCTTCAGTTCCTTGCGCATTCGCTCGATGTAGTAGCCGATGTAGCGCTGGCCCTTGCGGTACTTGGCGTAGGCGCACAGGGTCGTTTCCACTTGGAACACGTTGCCGTCGTGGGTCTTGAGCAGCCTGATGAACTCGTTGTGGAGCATCTTCAGGTCACTGCCCGGCAAGCGGTCCTTGGTCACGAGGTCTGGCCTGTCCATGCTCCACGCGATGCCACTGCGACATGACACCGCATCCCTCATGTCCAAGTACGGCAGCATGACGGACTGATGGGTGATGGTGTTGATGGCGTCGAGGTGGTTGAACACACTGAAGCGGCCAAACCCATGAATGGCGGTGATGCGCTCGTACATCAGCTTCCACGACTTCGTGTTGAAGTACCTGTCAGCCCGACCACGTGTCAACTCCATGTAACTCTTGACGGCTGGCACAAACTGGTCGTTGTTCTTGATGCGGCGTCGGTCGGTCTGGAAGATGACATGGCGCTTGTTGGCGTTCCACCAACGTTCCAGCCGCTTGAGGTCCACCCGGTCGGGGTCTGGGAACTCGTTGTAAATGTAGAACACCGACACGGTGGTGTAGGTGCAGGCGTACAGGAACGCCAGCCAGTAGCGCTGCTCTGTGTTCAACTCGAATCTGTCTGCCAAGTACCTGAGCGCTGTGATGCCGGGGTCTACGTCCTTGGCCTCCATGCTGAGGTTGTGGTAGTCAGTGTAGCTTACAGGCGCATCGGTGTCCATGGCGTTACAGGTTGTGAGTGCTCGAATCCGGCCCTGCGCAGGATGTCCTTGGTGCTGGCGACCACCACCTGCTTTGACCCTGATGCGTAGTGCAGAGGCCTCAAGGGGTTGCGCACAGCCCACAGGTCGTGATTGGCGTCAAGGTACACAGCCGCGTAGGTGATGTCGGGCCGCCGCAGGAAGTAGTGGTCATGCAGATTCGCCAGCAAAACATGGCCGTCGTTTTCCGCAGGAATCTGGCACTCAAATTTCTTTTCCATGTCTTGCCTTGTCCCTTGGTGCAAAACACCATTAAACGCCAAATATGTGCCGTTCTGGGCCAAAGGCTGGTTGTTGTTGTGGTTGCGGTAGTCGCCGCTGGTGCTGTACCGGAAGTGGGCAATGAACTTGCTGGGCTGGATTGAAGCCAAGCATGAGGCCAGTTCCTTGAGGTCGTGTGTCTTGAACGTCTGTGCCTCCCCTTCGTGGATGTAGGTGGTGCCGAAGGCGTGGAGGCCTCTGGCTTGACTTTCCAACAGCAGTGCCACGACCTTGTTGTGGTCGTACACGCCGCTGTAGCCAATTACACTACACATCAGTCCAGCGCCTCCAGCGCTTGAATCAGCAGCAGCCCCACGTCGTGCCCGTCGGCTTTGGCCTTCTCCACCAGTTCCTTGGCCTTGCCAAAGTTGTCCATGTCGAAGTCAATCATGATGGACTTGCGGGTGCCGTCACTGAGGGTGTCCAGTTCTGCATCCACGTCCTCCTCATCCAGCACGCTGTAGTCCACGGCAGCTTCTGGCTGCCACACGTCAAGGCCCCACTCATCCAACTGGACCTCATCAAACTGATTGGCCAGCACATCCCAGTCCCATGAGCCGTAGCCCACGTTGTCCTTGATGATGAACGCCTCCTTCTGCTGGTCTGTCAGCCCCTCGACCCGGTGAACAGGCACCTGCTCGATGCCGGCCTCAATCAAGGCCCGCAGCCGCATGTTGCCGCCCAGCACCACGTTGTCCTCATCCACCACCAGAGGCCGGGCGTTGAGCATCCAGCTATCCTGCTTGACGCTCTCCACCAGCTTCCAGAACTTCTCGTCACTGATTGTCCGTGGGTTGGTCGGGTTCGGTTTCAGGTCCCTGACCTTGACCTGTGAGATGTTGTTCTGCTTCATCGACTATGCGTCTGAGTATGGTGAGCACTTCCGGGCTGTTCACGGCGGCGTTCAAATACAGCTCCCAACTGCGTTGAGATTGGAACGCGATTTTCAGCTGTTCACCCTCATTCGTGATGAGCAAAAAGTCATCACACGTACTGAGGTTGCGTTTGGCCCTTCGTGACGTCATTTCGTGCGTAAGCTACGACATAAATGTGACTTTTGTCGCCACATTTCAATCCCTGTCCCTGATGTCAATTCAACGATTGCCAAGGTGCCTGATGTCGCGGTTGGTTTAGACCACAAAGTTGCAGGATGCCACCTTAAAATTGTTCTCCGTGCATTTCGCGTTTTCACCTCGAATCTGGTTTTTTGGACCTGATTTCAGCCAGTTTTTGGTCCACTTTTTTGAGCCGTCTCACCACCCGGTCGTAGGTCATTTCAGGGTCGATTTCAGGCCGTGTGAACCATGTCAACAGGCGGTGTCGCTCAGTCCTCAGACGCTCGATATTGTCGGACAACTTCACGTAGTTCGTCAATGGTTTGTTTGGCGCACTTTCCACATGAGGTGTGCTTCACTTTCGTGCCGCTAAGGTCTGCATGAATCTGCTCCATGCGCCTCATCAGGTCGGTCGGGACCCGTTCGTTGCGGACCCCCTCAAGCAGCTTTTCTGCCTCATCAAGCAGCTTGGGGTCCTTCTCTGCTCCCCACTTGTCCAGTGGACAGGACGTCCATGGCAGCTGCGTCTTGACCTCCATGAAGCATCCACACAGGCGCCCCTCCTCGACCTTCTTTCCAATGATGGGCGGGCCGCAGGTCTTGGCCTCCCACTCAAAGTGGTCACAGGTCTCACACAGGGCCATTCTGGCCTTTCTTGTTTTTGGGTGTACCTTGAATCGCATTGCGCATCTTGTTCTTGGTTCGGTGAACACTGACCCACAGCACACTTGGCTTGATGTTGGCCTGCTGTGCCACCTCAGTCAGGTTGTAGCCGTCAAGGTACAGCTTGAGGACGGCTCTGTCAAACCAGTGTAAGCGGTCACTCATGAATTCAAACACCTCCCGCACCATTATGTTCGTCAGGTCTGGCGTCTCAGCCACCTCTATCACCTGTGCGCCGTCAATCTTCATGAGCCGCTTGAACTGCCCACGGGTCACTTCCATCCACATGGCACGGTGAAGGTACCCAGCAGGGTTGCGCATGATGTCCGGGGGGTCGGCCTTGATTGCTCTCAAATACACGTGGTGGAGCAGGTCCGATGGGTCAGGGGTATAGCGCCCGGCTATTTCAAGCAGGTTGCTGTAGTTCTGCGCAAACCAGCTGTCAAAGTCCCTTCTGTTGTCGGACCTCATCAGCCAGTCGCTTGAAATGTTCATACAGGTGCTCCAACTCAGCAGGGGTGAACTTGCGTGTCTGCTTGCTCATGCGGTGCAACAGGTCTGCCGTGCCCTCCCCGTACTTCTGGTCCAAGTAGACACTGAACTTGTACTGCTCCCCAGACCTGAAGCCGTTACAGCGCTTGCATTGGAACTGCACGTTGCGCGGCTCCCATCGAGTAGACATGCAGGACCGGGACATGAAATGCCCGGCGTCAACTTCGGTCCAGTGACGTGAGGCACCGCAGGTGAAGCATTCGCCGTGGCCATCTTCACCTGCAGCCCTCATTCTCACGTACTGACTGAACACGCTGTCAATCTTCTTGACCATTCTGGACCTGCTGTTCACCTTCTTTGCCATCGTTTGGCCAAGGTATGAATTTCCAGCGGCCTTTGCCGTCCGTAGTCGGCTCAGGCAGGTCCAAGTCGGCAATCAGTCGTCGCATGACATCCATGGCCTCCTGTGTTGGCGGCTCTGCCTTGCGTTCGTTCATGGCCTCTGTGTGACGCTGCTCCATGCGTTCTGCACGTCTGCCCTCATGTTCCATGAAGGCCTCCCGCAGTTCAGGCAGCTTCAGGCGTTCGTACAGGTTGCCCCTGTCACCCCGCTTGATGCTGTCACACACCACCACCCACTCCTCGACCTTCATCACAGGGAACTCCTCTATGAGGGCCTCCACAGCATGGATGATGTCGTTGTCAGTGCGCAGTGTCTTGTTGCACTCCATGTATTCGATGCAGTCCTTGACCACAAAGAACAGCGCGGCGAACGTCACCTTGGGGCTGGCCCGCATCGCTGTCTTGACGTTCAGCCCGACGTCCCACGCCTCACTTGGCGTCGGCTTGAGGCATCTGTTCAAGATATTGGCGCAAACTGCTTCCGTCTTTGTCTTGTACTTTGTTACTGCGTTTGTCATGGTTTTTCATTGGGTAGAATCCTGTCCAGCCACGCTCAATCGCGTGTGCTATGTGTTGAATCGCCAGTTGGGTGTCGCCACCACTCAGCTTCACCAGTTTCTGCAAGGCCAGACGTTGCGCCCGGTCGGTCATCTTCTTGCCACGTTCACGACGCTCCTTGAGCCACTCGCGCCATGCCATGTCGAAGTCCATGTTGTCCCCCAAGTTCCGCCCAAACTCTATTGGGTATTCTACAGGTTCTATACCTGTATTCTTTACTTGGTATTGGTCGGGCGGTTCGGGACCTTCCATTGTTGCCTTTCGGACTTTGGAAGGGGGCGTTTGCAACTTTGCATCGGGGTGTTCGCCCCAATCCAAGCCGTACACCTGCCTCACTCTGTCACTGATGCTGTACCACAGGGTCCGGTCGTAGGCCACCTTGTTGTAGTTGCCCCTCATCAGGGCGCCTCTGTCACAGGCCTGCTTCAAGATGCGCTTGACCTGATTCTGTGTCCAGAAAGGGTACAACTCGGTGTAGGCACGGGCGCTGTTGTAAGTCCAGCCCCGGCCCTCCTCGATGTTGACCTGATTGGCCTCGTTGCGGAACACCCAGTAAGCAACATGGTGGGTGATGACGGCCACCTCAAGTCCGTATGCCGTCGCCACCTCCACGTTGAATGCAAGGTCAACCCTCATCAGAAGCCACTTCTGTCAACTGCCAGTCCCAGCTGTTCAGCCGCGTAGTTGATGTGCTTCTGAGTGGTGGATGACCACCAACCCTGCTGCACCAACGTGCGTCCCTTCTCTACAGCCACCAGCGTGTCGTAGCTGTACACGTGCCACCTTCCGTTGAGGTGAATCACCTCAAGGTTCTTCTTGTACTTGTCCAATCTCATGATTACAGGTTTTCTTCTTGGTACAGCACCTCACCAGCAAGCTGCGTCCATGTGATGTTCTTCGTTCTGATGATTTCCGGGCCATGCTTCAGCAGGCCTCGTGGGTTCTGGTTGACCCAGTTGTTGATTGTCCGGTCACTGACGCCAAGGGCGTCGGCTGCTGCCTTGCGTGACCCGTACAGCTTGACGATGAACTTGTCAAGCCCTTCAAGGATTTCGTTTGCCATTTTCTGTTGTTTTAAGGCAGTTTCTGTTCCCAAGTCAACAAACCCCACAGCAAGGACCACTTGCGCACGTTCTTGCGTGGTTTCTGCTTGCGATACGCATGATAGGGGTACGTGCTGTGCAGTGGGTGGACGCCCGGAGGCAGCCCCAACTTGAGGCGCCTCTGGTAGCAGGCCACAGCCGTGCGTCCCAACGCATCAGCAATCTCTTGCGGGGCCTTGCCCTCACCAATCAGGCGGGACAACTTCAGGTCCTCCTTGTCTGTCCAGCGCTTGGCGTGGCGGTGTCCTTTCTTGAATTCCATTACTGCTTGCATAGGTCCTCCATCATGGCGTTCAACTCAATCGCGCGTTGCTTCACAAGGTCTGCATCGTACACAGCGTCAGGCAGGCTCTGAACAGCCGTCTTGATGGCCCAACTCCACTTGATGCGCTTCTCAGTTTCACCACCCATGGGGCGGGGTCCACTGGGGGCGCCTCCTCCATAGCCGGGTCGGTCCAGACTGAGGCGGGGGCCGTACTGGGTCTGCATGTGGCTCTTGACCACGACGTCTTGACCCACTGACCAGCGGTCAATCGTGGCGCTGCTCACTTGTCCTATCAGGCCGTTTTCAAGCACGACATCTGATTTGTACATCAACTTGCCCTCTTTGGTGTTGTAGGTCCCTTGGGGCGTCAGGGACTGAATCTTGGTTTGTTCCATAAGAAACAGGGGTTAAAGGTTACACACCTTCCGAATGAAGGCGCTGATTTGTTTTTGTGTTGGGTTCTTCACTTGGCTGAAGGGCACCCGTGGTTGGTATTGGTACAGGTACTCGATGGTCTCCTGTACCACTGAATTCGTCACTTCTCTGGCGTACACTGCGTTGTCCCAGTTCAGCCAGAAGTCGTCCTTGGTGTCGTCATCCCACAGCGTAGTGTTCAGCAGGTCCTCCACCTTGTAGTAGGCGGCTTGGTCCCACAGGTCGTCGCCGTGGCAGGCGTTCTCTTTGGCCTCTTGGTAGGCGTCGTCATTGTCCCAGTCCGGGTCTGGTCCCAGTGGCTGGTCAGGGGTGTTCCAGTTCATAGCTTCTTGTTTTCAGCTTCTAAGGTGGCAAGGTCATGCGATTGTAACGCCGCGCACACGCGACAACAACAGCCGTCAAATACGCCCATTCTGGGTGGTTTCTGCTTGAAATTTGCTGTCTGTTCAATCTGGGCAGCCAGCACCACTTCGAGGCGTGTCACGCGGTCCTCAATCTTCATCGCAGTAGCGTTCTTTGAACTTGTTGAGCACCTGAGCGTACGCGTTGGACATCTTCACGTCGGTGGCCTCCTCCCAGTAGGTCAGGTCTGTGATGCAGTCGCCGAAGGCGATGATGAGGGCCTCCAAGTCCTGCTCAGACACGCCCACATCGTAGTTCTGGTCAAAGGTCGCCATCACGCAGTGCATTGAGCAGGCCTGTCATCCCGCCGTGAATCTTCATCTGCTTGTTGAGCCACTTGACGCAGTGCGTGCGGCACTTGGTCATGTCCTGATGCTTCTCCCAGAAGTCGTGGCCAGCGTCGATGTAGTGGAAGGCGCTGATGGCAAGGCAGTCGTAGGTCGTCAGCACGACGTCCTCAACAGCCGCGATGCGGCCTGCGCAGTTGGTCATGGTCAGTCCCATGAAGTGCATGCCTGTAGTCACCAGCTGTTGGTCTTGGTACAGGTTCACCAGTTTCTGTGCGTCTCTCATTTCTTTGGAAGTGTTGTGCCCGTGTACTTCAGGGCGTTCAACAGCTGCTCGTTGGCCTCCATGTCGAAGTACGGGTGCCAGTCCACGTTGACCTTGAGGGCCTGCATGCGCACTTGGTGTGTCCACACCTCGACCTCGTGGGCTGAACTCAGTTCGTCCATGCTGTCGATGGCCATGCGCAGGACCTCCTGACCACGGGGTCCCATGGCGTCGTCGTGATTGGCACAGGCCGTCACCCAGTGTTGCAGGGCCTCCAGCATGTTCTCCACGCGCAGCTGCACGTAGCTGTCCCCAGCAGGGGCGTTCTGTTGGTCCGGGGTCATCTCCCGGGTCGTCATGTGGCACTCAACGGCCACAGCGTGCACCTTGTTGAAGGTGCTGAATGGTGTATCAGACATCTGATTTGGTTTTGTCCCCGTCAGGGGTGATTGATTTGTTGTTCTTGCCATGTTCTCACATGCCGCACGGCGGCTCCAACGTGTAGTTGAACAGGCTGTCGCCAAGGCGCATCAGCATCTGCCAGTCCAGCGGGGTCGCGTAGTCCCAGCTGTGGTGGCCCACCCAGTCCCGAAGTTCTGACCATGCTGCCCGCTGAATGAGGGCGTCAACGTGGGCGTAGTCCGGACCTTCGATGAGGTCCCTGTCGTGCATGTCCATGAAGCGCTCCTGAAGCTGGTCCATGAACTCGCTGAGCAAGTGCTGATGGATGCACATGGCGGTGTGTTTGGCAACGTTCATGACAGGGTGGTGTAGTTGTTGCGTTCGCGGCGATTCATGATTGACTCTGAGACGCGGTGCTCACCAAGGTCGTCTGCCAAGATGGTTGCGTACACCTTGCAAGCAGCCCAGTCGTCCATGCTCTGGGCCTCTTTGAGCCAGCCCTTGATGCGACTCACCAGCGGGGTGTCGCCGTACCCAGCTTCCATGCGGTCCGTCCAGTACACAGCCTGCGAAGCAGCCTGCCCGTCAAGGTGGTCCTTGTGTGCCTGCTCCCGGACCTCTGCTGGGAAGGCCTGCTGCCACACGGCAGGGATGCTTGACCAGCTGTCAGGGTTGTAGGTCTCAAGGCAGTCCTTGAAGGCGTCCACGGTGGCCAGCCAGAACTCACACTGGCAGTCGGCGTACACCTTCGCGTCGGTCTCCTTCACCATGGCTTGGTAGGCAATCGTCTCTGCCTCGTCACCAGCCCACCAGTGCGGCAGGGCGTGGGCGACGCCGTCACGCTGGTTCAGGCGTCCGTAGCAGCCTGTTCCACGTGAACCCCAGCTGCCGTCCATGCTGCGGCGAAGTTGCTTCTTGAGTTCAACAGCCAGCTTCTCCTTGTCAAGGCCTGCGGCAAAGGCGTCGATGTAGACGCCCGTCACAGCCAGTGTGCGTTCCTTGATGAGCTTGCGCGAATCAGCACGGGCCTCTGACATCCATGACTTGCAGCTGACCTCAAGGTCATTCAAGTCACGGGCGCCCATTTGGTAGTCCAAGCTGTAGACGGCGTCGTTCTGGTTGTAGCGCTGTGCCCAGTTGCCCTTCTTGCCGTAGCTGCTGGCAGGTGCCACACGGAAGGTGCGCTTGATGACAGCAGGGGACTTGAGGCCGTAGCGGTCCTCAGTGCTCAACTCGACCTGCAGGACCTTGTAGTGCCAGTCCACCTTCGCGTCATGCTTGTTCACGGTGGGCGCTCCCTTCACTGGGATGATGACCTCCATGAGGGGGAAGGCGGTGTCAGGTGTCATGGTGACGCCCTTGAAGGCGTACAACAGGCTGTTGAGCCGTGACAGCAGGTGTGAGCCTTGACGCAATTCGTCACATTGGTAGCGGGCATCCCAGTCGCCTCGGGGTGGGATGAGGCCGTGCTCAAGCATCTTGGTGGTTTCGACTTTGTTGATTTGGGTCTCTGCCCCGTTGGGGAAGAACTTGTAGGCAGGGAAGTTTGTAACACGCATATCAGTAGTTTTTGATGATTTGAGATTCAGATTCAGGTTCAAAGTTCCATGTGGCCGCGCAGTGCCATCTCAATGGCGTCCTCGCATTCGTTCATGGTCTGGCAACCGACGCACTTGCCTGTGTTGCTGACCACATGGTACTTGAAGGCGGTGTCAAGGCCAGCAGCCTCGCTGTTGTGCACAGAGTACTTCTTGCGCAGCATCTTCTTGGCCAAGCGCTTGAGCATGGGCATCTTCTCACCCCACCAGTCCTTGCTCTTGCCCGTGAACACGGCGCCGTTCATGAAGTTGTGGCCGTCTTCAAACGACACCCACATGTTGCCATTCGATTCGTGAAGCATCATGTAGTAGTTCCAGTTGCCCTTCACCAAGCGAACGCGCTTGCCTTGAAAGCCCCATGTTGAGTAGTCGTTCTCCTGATACACCTTGTAGTCGTTCTGGTAGGTTTCCATCTCAATCAGGACCTTCATGACCTCAGCGAAGTCCATGTCCCAGAGGTCGGTGTCAACGTTGAAATTACAGGGCAAAGCAACCCACGTTTCGTGGTAGCTACGCTCATATTTAGCGTTTAAGTCGCTGAGAGTCAGTCCGTTAGCAGTCATTTCGTTGGAATTCATTTGTGTGTCGTTCATGACCGCAATTTAGGACGACCGGAAATAAACTTCCAAACATTTCCGGAACTTTTTTTCGTTTTGCTGTAACGGCCACACGTTCCGGGGCAACAAAAAAGGGACCCCCGTTGGAGTCCCTTCTGCTGAATAAAACTAATGATTTGCTATCCCCTGCTTTTACTGGGACATCCGCAAGGTACGACATCTTTCTCAAAGAAGGACAGGCACAACGGCGCCACGCCTATCGCACACAGGACCACCAGCTGCCATGAGCAGCCGTGTACCAGAATCTGCTCACAGGCAGTTCCCACCACCAGACCCCCCATGGTGCGCTTGGCGCTCCATCGCTTCAGGTTGCCCTTGGTCTTGAAGGCCTCTGTCAGGTCAAGGTTGCTGACAATCTTCAGCAGGGGGTTCATCGGTGCTGCAATGTCTGGGCCACCAAGCGCGTCTTGTCCTTGCTGGGCGTGAGCACCAACTCATAGCAGCCCACGGGCTTGGGTGGGCGCCCGCGCTCCACATGGAAGTCCATGTAGCCGTCACCATACTCCTCCTTGTAGGTCGGGGTCCTGATGTGGGTCACGTCACGCATGACCACGTTGTTCTTTCTGTCAAGGCGCTCCACAGCGTTGACCATTGTGTACATCTCATGTACGTGGCCCATCCACGTGCCGTCGGCCCCGTCTACTGCTGCCATCATGCGCTGATTCTGGATGACCCCGCGTGTCACGGGTCCACCCCCACCAGCCCCGTGGAAGTACTTGAGGCGCCACGCCAGACTGCCTGTGCTGCCCGGACGGGTCTGGGTGAACACCAGCCACCCGCCATAACCCCCTATGTATAGGTTGTGAGGTGTGGTAGCGTTCATCAGGTCGGCCCAACGTCTCAGGGGGTCGGTTTCGCAGTTCCTGATGATGGACGTTTCGTGATTGCCGTACCCGGCAAAGGCGATGATGCTGGCATAGGGCTTGAACCACTCGACCGCATCCTGAATCACAGCATCAAGGTAGTTGCTCACGTTGTGCTCAGGCCTGATGTTGTCCTTGCTCCTGCGGGGGTCGTACTTGCCCTGCATGAGGCAAAAGGTGTCGCCGTTCATCAGCACGGGTATCTGGTTCTCCAGTGCGTAGTCAAGGTGGTCCTTGAGCAGGTCCCGTTGGCAGTGAGGGTTGTCCCAGTGGAGGTCACTCATCAGCATGAATCGGTGCGGACCCGACCCGTGGATGTTGACCTTGTGGACGTTGCGTGAAAGTTCTGTCAGTATAGCCACAGCAGGTGTTGTGTTTTGTTTGGGTCGCAGTCCACATGGATGAAGTTCTCAGCCACGCCTATGCGTGTAAACCCTGCTTCCAACAGGGCGTCTATCAACTCGAATCTCATGCGGCTGCCTTCAATGGCGATGTCTGCAGCCCAGCCCAGAAGGTGGCTGCTGTTCTTGGACACGCTGTAGCCCTGCTCACGCAAGGCCCGCTGGTGCTCCACCGTGCGGAAGCCACTGGTTATGATGAACGGGAAGCCTGCAATGTCCCGGGCGACGTCCAGCCGCTGCAGGAACTCTGCTTCCATGTACTCTCCTGACCCCGGCTTGTCCGGGCTGTCAAACTCATGGTGTTTGAAGTATTTGAGCATCATGTCATTCCCTTCTTTGCCAGCAGCAGCTTGATTTCAAGCACCACTTGGTGTGTCTCCTTCAGCAGCTGCCGCATCTCATCGCGGTCCTGCTCCAAGCCGTACACGCGGCTCTTCAGCTGCGTCACGTCGTTGCTCAACTTCATCCACACGGCAAGGGCGGCGCCCATCGGTGGAAGCATGACCTCAAGTATCTCCAGCGTTGTCATCTCGCGTGTTTTTAGGTGGTTTCTTGGCACTATCTGGTTTGCGCCCATAGTCGGCGTCAGGGCGATGCTGTTTCAACCACGTTGCCAGCTTTCTGGTGTTTTCCTCGCGGCTCATCCGCTTGGGGGTCTTGTGATGTACCTCAATTCGTCGAAGGGGGTGTCACCTGACACCGTGAATCCAGACTGGTCATAGCCCTGCGGGTATGGTGACAGCTTGTCCTCCGTGTTGGTGTGGTATTCAGGGAACTTCTCTGTGTTGTACGTCAGGTACAGGCTGAGGCGCTGCCCATAGAACTTGGCGTTGTTCCGCGCCCGTTCGACTTCGCGGTGGAGGTCGTCAGCGGACACAGGGGCTGCGTTCTGTGCGTTTCTCTGCACCAGCCCGCCGTTCTCAATCTTCACGTACAGGCTGGGCAACAGGTCCACCATGGTCCACCAGCAGGTGGCCTTGCGCACGTAGTTGTCCATCAGGGTCTCGTAGTTCCCAGTCAGGCTGCTGCCCGCGATGTCAGCTTGCAGCTTCTCGAACAGGTCCGTGCCCAGCATCTGCTGTATGTGTAGGTCCTGAGCCAAGATGATGCTTGGCACAAGGGTGTTGTCATCAACGCTGCCATCCAAGTTGGTCAGGCGTTTCATGTATTCGGGGTTCACAAAAAGGACTTCTGCTGTCAGTGCCATGGCTTATGAGTATGCGCCCTTTCTGGGCATGTCAATCGGTTTCTGGGACACCCTGCCGTCCTCACTCTTGATTTGGTTGCGCTTGCGCACTGCAGGGTCATCAATTTGGTTGATGAGGCGCCGTGCTTCAGCCACGCTGATTTTCTTGTTGCCCTTGCGCAGGTACACGTTGCGAATCCAGCGGTGGTGGCAGTTGACGCCTCCCTTGTACAGCCAGACGCTGTAGGTGTCGTCCCCGCCCGGTCCGAATCCGGGGTTGACAGCGACGTCTCCTGCGTTGATGATGTCCTCCTTGCGGTACAGCTTGCTGCGCCCTCGGCTCAGCATCTTCTTGCAGAACTCCCGGCTGTTGGGCGTGATGGGGTCGCCGTCATACCTGTACCTGATGCGCACGAGGTCGTTGTCAATCTCACTGGGCCGTCCTGAATCGCCGGGCACAGTCTTGGCAAACTCAACACGCCCGTGGGCGATGTGGTCGGTGTCGTAGTCCACAGGGGCCTCGTCAATCAACTCCCACGCCTCATCGGGGTCGTCCTCCCCCAAGCTGACGAATCCGTCCAGCAAGGTCTTAGACAGCGTTTCCTGCGTGGTTTCGTCCTTGACCAAGGTCACGTTTGGGTTGACCCCAGAAACACGCAGGATTTGGCTCAGAGCAGTCCGCACAATCAGCTGGAACGGCTCCACGACGTTCTTCATGAAGATGGCCTCAGCCTGCTCCATCTCAGGACCCCCACCCAGCTTGCCCGGCACACTCAGTCCAAACAGCATGGGGCTGGTGACGCGGTGGCCCACCATGACCTTGTTCGTGGTCTCCTCACTGAGGAACTGGTACTGCTTGTCTGCATCAGACAGGGGGAACGGCTCGAAGTCCGGCTTGCGGTCAGGGGTGTCGCTGTACGTCACGATGAACTTGCCAGCGTTCGTGGCTCCTGCCAGCTGGCGTTCAATGTTGCGCCTGATGGTGTGGCGCTCCTCTGGTGAGGGCACACCATTCTTGAAGTGAATCGTGAACGAAGGTGCCAGCCCGTTCTGAATGTTGTTGATGTGGTAGCGGCTGATTTCCTTCTCCAACTCGATGTAGTTGACGCTGCCCACGTAGTCAGGCTTGGGGTAGTACACGGACCCCGGTGAGAACGGCTTGACGTACAGAATCTGCCGTGGGTGGTCGATTCGTTCAGACGGGTTGAAGGCGCACACGCGCTCTGGTGGGTTCTTTTTCAGGTCCGACCAGTCCGTGCTGTGCTGAAACATCTCAATCACACCCGTGTCTGTGACCTCCTCGGCACGAAGGTTCTGGAAAGGCACGTGATTGACACGCGCCACGGTGGTCCTGTCCAAGCTGTACGTCACCTCCAGCGCGAATCCCCCCTGTATCTTCAAGTCCAGACAGGCCTTCCGCAGGGTGTCATCCAGTCCCAACTCCTCAATCTTGAGCTTGCTCTCAGTGTCTTGGCCCTGTGGCCCGTCGCCGTAAATCATGTAGGCGATGGACGTGCATAACGCGTTGTGCGTCGGGCTGGTTTGGTACAGGTCAACCAAGTACTGCGGAAACAGGTTGTCCTCCCCGTAGTCAATCCAGCCTTTCTTGTTGGGCGTTTCAGCAAAGCTGCGTTCTTGGTACTTGGAAAGTGTCAGTAGGTCCATGTCATTCGTAGTATGTGATGTTGTCAGGGATGGTGATTGATGGGAACGCGTGTGCGTCCTCACCAACAAACAGCGCCGTGCCCACCTCCATAACGCCCTTGACAGCGGCGTTCGTCGGGTCCAAGTTGCTGCTGCTGGCCTGTCCGTACACCTTGTAGTCAAACAGGCCTGTGTCCTTCACCAAAACGTCACCCGAAGTCGGGGCATCAGCGTTTGTGTCGATGCTGACCTCAGTGTATCTGGCGTTGTCCACTTGCACGTCGGCCACAAAGTAGTGTGTTTTCTTTGTAGCCCGGCACTGAAACTCGACCAGATAGTGCGTGATAGCAGCAAGGTCCTTCCGGCGCTCGTGCGGCGTCATGAAAAACGTCTGCCCGGCTGTGTTGGCTTGTAGTCGAATCATGGGTGTAGAATGCAACAAGGGGCAGCAACGCTATGCTGCCACCCCTTGCCAAGTGTAGTTGTCAGTTCTTAGACCTGTGAGAACGTAGCTGAAGATGCGGAAATGGCTGTCGTCAAGAATGGTGACGGCTTGGTTTCCTCAGCGGTGAACTCCAAGGTGTAGGTCTGGGCGTCGCCCAAGGCCTGTCCTGTGGTCATCGTGCCACCAGACATGTAGGCCCCGTTGCTGAAGCCCACCACGCGCTCGTTGTCGTTGTTGTCAACAACCACCAAGCACAGGGGAGCCGAAGTCAACAAGTTGATTTCTGTGCCCAGTCCTGCGTCTGGCTTGTAGAAAGTCAAGGACACCGTGGTGCTGAAGAACACCGTGCCAGCCTCTGTGTTGGCTGTCACAGTTTCCGTCATGCTGCTGCTGTTGTACTTGACCTTGTAGCCCTTGAACGTGTCGGCTGCGTTGAAGTCCGCGATGGCCCCTGCGCTGTACGCACCGGGGGTCACTTGGTCCAACGCTGCGATGTAGCACTGCTTGATACCCCCCAGCTGGTCATAGCAGGTGAGGGCGCGGCCTGTGAGTGAGATTGAACAAGCCATATCTCAATCAGCTTGTGCGACGTGCAACAGAAGTGTCAGCCACGTGTCCAACTTGCGTGCCTCCTGAGAAGCGCATGGCGACACGAACGTTGTCTGACGCGTCGGTCAGGCTCATGTCCACCACCTTGGCCTCGATTTGGTCTGTTGCCAAGTCGCATCCAAAGTGCAAGTTCTCCTTGTTGGCGTACAAGATGGCGTCGTCAGGACATCCTGCTGGCATCTTGATGGTGATGCCCATGTAGTTGGCCTGCATGCCTGAGTTCAAGTATGCTCCTGCTCCCGTCTGACCCACAGCTTGGTCTGCTGGTGTGCCAATGTTTGTGATGAAACCACCCAAAGCACGCTGGAGCAAGAAGCCTGTCTTGCGGCTCATGTACAGACAAGCGTTGCTGTCGTTCTGAACCACTGAAGGCGCATCGTTGACCACAGAGTCAAGGTGTGTCAAGACGCCTGTAGTGCCGTGGCCGTCGGCTGTGAAGGCGCCTGCGCACTCCACGTCGTTGCCGGGTGTGCCGTCCACGAGGTGGTGGAAGATGCCATCAAACGAAGTTGTGGTGGCACCTGTGCCGTCTACCACAGAATCAGTCGGGCTGAAGTTGCCTGCCCAGATGGACTTCTCGATGTCCTCCTGCACCTTGGCAGCCAAGAACTGGAGCAAGAACGTCTCAAAGTTTGGCGGGATGCGCCCGTTGATGAGACCACGGCCTGTCTGCATGGCCTCCCAGTCACTCCGGAAGTCCTTTTTGCAAAGCTGCTCTGCTGCCTGCAACTCAGTCACAGACAACACGACCTCATTCAAGTCAAGTTCTCCACCCACGGTGTCGAAGTCGCATGAAGCGGCACGCACGATGGCGCTTGCGTTCGACAGTTTCTTCATGACTGCCTTGAACTTGATGTTCTCATGGACAGTCACAAAGCCGTTTGCGATTGTGTCAGCCGCCAGAATAGCGGGCGCGATGTACGGAAGGGCCAGTTCACCCTCGTAGCTGCTGCTGTTGATGTCGAATGACTTAACAGCGTCAAAGTTGTATTTTGCCATAATTAGCGGTTGATGTAGATTTCACTGATGGCTGCCACGCGGTCCTTAGCGGACATGCCCAGCAGGTTCACTTGTTGTTTGGGTTGCTCCTTGGCAACCTTGGGAAGGGGGGCTGCAGCTGGCTTGCTGAACTCCTCCTTGGTCTCCTCTTGTGTCTTTGAGAAGTCGCTGCGCAACCCCTCAATGGCATCGGCAATCATGCCAGCAACGTCCTCCTTGGTCAAGGCGTCTGTTGCCATCTCCTCCTTGTTCTCCTCCTCCATCTTCTCATCTTCGTCGGTGTCGGCAGCTTTGACCTCAGTCACCTGTCCGTTTTCCACCTTCATCTCACGCCCGTCCTCCATCTTGTAGTTGCCGTCGGGCAGGGTGATTTTCTCCTTCTCCTCGTTCTCAACGTACACCTCAGCCCCGGCCTCGAATGAGTCCTCATCGGTCTTGACTTCAGTTCCGTTTTCCAGTTTGGCCGTGGCCTCAAGTTCAAGCGCGGCGGCTTGCTCTGCATCCTCGTTCGCCACTGCAGAAAGCTGCACGTTGTAGCGGTCGAAAATGTCGTTGATACGTTCTTTTATTGACATGATTTTTGCCTTTGATTCACCCCAATAACGGGCGTGAAAGGCAGTTCCTTACACGTGCGGAAACGCTGTAAGTACATTGGACCCTCAAGATTGCGTTTAAGGCACTTTTTAGCCCGTTTAAGCAACTTTCACCCCTTTCCCAATGTCGCGGTCATCTTTTTTGCAATCGTTGAAACGCCACGCCTGACAGGGCTAAGAATGTGACCGAAAAGGACACAGTTGCCTTTTCGTGACCGACATTTTTTGGGTCATTTTTCGGACTTCGGGTGGCCTTCCGGTAGCAGGTCGTTGTCACCATCGTACTTCTTGTTTTGGGGCCTTCCGTTCTTGACCAAGTAGAGGAACGCGTTGACACGTGCCATGGCCCACTGACGTGACGAAGTGACGTTGGGTGAGTGACTGGTTTGGAACGCCCCGACACCCCTCTGATAGACCACTTTCAGCTTGCTCACAGACACCCCATACCCAAGTTTGTCCTTGTAGCGTTCGTTGAATTCGTCGCTCTTGTTCTGCAGGGTCGTTTCGACCTCCTTGGGCACCTTGACCTTGCCTTCACTTGCGGCTGCTCCCGGCTTGTTCTTGTCGCTCCCGCGCTTGGGATTCGGGTTGGGCGTGGCGCTCTTGGGGGCCTTCTTGCTTGGGTTGACGCCCCCACGAGGTCCCACCTCAGCCAGAACGGCCTCAACAGCACTGAGCAACTCTGCCTCACGCATCTTCTTTTTGGCCCACGCCAGACCTGCCTTGCCGCCCCACAGCAGGTAGCTGATGGTGCCACACGCGCTGGTGTCGCTTGGGTCGTAGTTCTCCTCATGGCGGCTCAGAAAGCTGTACATGCGCTTCACCGTGTCCATGCTGACGCGCTCCCCGTTGGCCAACTGCTGCGCTCTGACCTTGCCCGTCTGTTCTGCGCACTTGTTGTTCACCTTCTCGTTGAGGGCTATGCCGCGCTTGGCGTTGTTGCTGACGCTCTTGGGGTAGTCGTTGAATGACAGCTGCACCTCTGGCTCTGTGGTGTAGTGCGCCAGTTCCATCTTCTCTGTGAAGTAGCCCTCAATGCTGAATCCAAGCACCTTGCCTGTCTTGACAAACTCCTGCCACAACTCCTCGTTGTCCACCTTCAGGGTGGTACACCACGTGCCTACAGGCAGTTCCATGCCGTACAGGGCGCTCTTGTCCTTCTCCGGGTCCTCCACAATCCAGCTTTCAACCAAGGTCAGACCCTGAAGGGGCTGAATGTGCTCAAGTGTGGCGTTCCGTTGGAACCCGGCCTTGAGATACAACTCCATGGCCCGGCGCACGGTGGCCTTGCTGAAATACACGTAGTACTCCTCCCCGTCCTTCTGCCTGTAGATGGGCTTGTCAGGGATGAGCGCAGGCCCGACCAGCAGGTGCTTGTCGCTGTCTACCTCAGCAAACTGCACGCGCTGGGGCTGCTCCTTGAGCGCCACAAAGTTGGCCTCAATAGCAGGGTCGTTCACAAGGCTGATGGCGTCAATGCCAAACACGTCTGCCTCCTCGTCAATGATTAGTTCAACTATTTTCATGTCACTGCTGCTTGGTCTGAGATTTTCTGGTCAGCCTGCTGCGCGTTGGTCACGTTCTCACTGACCACGTATGCCCGCAGGCCCGTCTGTTCACTGCCTTCGCCCAAAAAGCTGAAATCAATTTCGGGTGGCAATATGGTTGTTTCTCCCGTTGAGGCAGGGGTTGACCCAGCGGAAGGTGTTGAAGGCGTTTCTGGGGCTGTCGCGCCGCCTCCTCCATCAAATCTCTGCTTGGCAATCGACGCTATCTGTGCCGCGCCCGTGATGCCTGCTGTGATGGACCCCGGTATGCCCGCCGGGAAGCCAAGACCCACAGGGGGCGCTGCCAATGCTGCGGCAACACCACTGGCGGTTGACATGACGGCGGCTGCCATCTGAATCTTTTTGGCTGTCTGAAAGCGCTTTTTGGCTGTTTTCTTGTCTTGCTTCTCCCCGTTCTGCAGCAGGGTCAAGGCCAGATTCGCTGCCGCCTGTGCCATCTGATTGATTTGGTTGATGGTCTTCTGACGTCGCTGGACCTTCTTGGCCTCAGATTCCTTGTCAGCATCGTCCTCCTCCTTGCGGTACTTGTCGTTGATTGCTGCCAGCGCGTCCTTCTGCATCTGCTCCAACTCTGCCTCCCCGTAGCCAAACTCCTCAGCAAGGGCAAACAGGTTCTCGTAGTGGGCAACCACGGCAGCAATCTCCTTCTCCTGCTGTGAGGCCAGTGCCAACTCCAGCTGCTCCTGTCGGGCGTAGGTGTCGTCCAGTATCTTCTGCTCCTCAGCGCGTTCGGCCTCCAGAGTGCTGACGTACTCCTTGCGAAAGGTGTTCAACTTGTTCTGCAGGGTGGTCTGCATCTCAGCTGATTCCATGCGCAGGTTGGCCACCATGGCAATCAGTTCGGCCTCCTTGTCGTAGTCCTCCTCAGTGGATTCTGTGATGGCCATGTTCTCCTGATGGATGCGCAGTTCCTCCTCAGCATTCGCCATGCGCTGGTTGAGCAGGTTCTGTTCCATCTCAATGGCCTTCTCTGCCGCAGCAATCCGGTCCTCAATGGGCTGGGTGACGTCCTCAGCGACCTTGTTGTACTCCTTGATGGCCGCACGGCCCTCAGCAAAGGACACGGTGAGGTCTCGTTGGCTCTGACGAAGGGCTATGCTGGCCTTGGCCAAGGCGCTGGCCTTGGTGGCAGCAGCAGTCACCTCTTGGGTCAGTGTCACGACCCCTTCTGCCGCATCTTCTACGACCCCCTTCAAGCCCTTTATGATGTCCATGGCAGGGCTGGCCTCGACGTAGATTTTGGTCAAGCCGTCTGCTGCGAGGTCGGCGGCTTTGCTGAAGTCACCAGAGAAGGCCGCGCTGATGGCGTCCCCCAACAGGCCCAACCCGTCAATCAAGGCGTTCACCTTGTCCATGACGTAGGTCTTGATGGTGTCTGCAAGGCCCATGACGGCCTCCTTGGGGTTGGTGAAGGCGTTGAAGATGGCCTCACCAAGGTGACTGACCTTGTCTGTGATGATGCCGAACGCCGCGCCCAAGGCCGCGCTTATGACCTCCAGCTTCTCGGCACCCTTCTGGGTGTTCTTGAAGTAGCTGATGAGGCTGCCTACAGCCACCACCAGCAATCCGATGCCAGTGGCTGCCATAGCCACCTTCAAGGACTTCATGCCCTTGACGGCTGTGCGCAGCCCGCCTGCCATGCTCTTGAATCCGGACACGGCCCCGCCCGTCATCTTGTCCAGCTGCGTGGTCAGACCACCAGTGGCGTCGGACATGCCGTCAACGTCCTTCTTGTTTTTCTCAACACCTTCGGTCACTTCCGTGCCGTCGTATTCTGCCTTGAGTTTGAGTGTGCGTTCTTCAGCCATGGATTGCGATGTAGATGAGGGCTGCCAAGCTGCTGACAAGTGTCAGGGTCAAAGCAAGGTCCAACAGCTTGTGCCACAGGGGGCGTCGGCGTCGGGTCTTGTTTTCCACCAGATGGTTGACGGCTTCAATCAAGTAACGTGAGGGGTGGTCCATACTTACTCGCTTTTCACGTACTGGAACAGCAGGGTCACGCGGGCGTAGGCGATGCGGGCGCCTGTGTTCTTGATTCTGAAGCCATACCCTTGGTTGTTTGACGTGGTGTTGACATCAATGTCCCAAGCCGTCGCCACCCCTTCTCCTGTGCGCGTCCCCAGCACGGCTGCGGTGCTGCCTCCTGATGCTGAATGGGTGATGATGACGTTGGCTTCAAACATGCGGCTGTTGGTCTGAGCGAACGTTGAACCTGTCTGCTGGACGCTCACAAGCAGTTTGCCTGCCAACACAGCCCCGCTGGCTATGCTTTGCGTTTCGGACACGCCTGACAAGTGCATAGCTTGCCTGCCGTTTCCTGCCACGGACCCCTTAAAACTCCAAATCTGCATGCCGCCCATGTGGTGGCCTATGAGGTCGGTGTGCTGGTTGCCCCGGTTGCCCGACCCGTCATCATTGGTTGCGGCTGACACGTGCAGGCCCTTGCTCCACAGCTTGCCGCTGTAGCCAAACAGGGCGCTCGACTCCACGGGGATGTCAGATTCACCATGCCCGCGCCCCACAACGACGCTGCCTGTAGCGGCCTTCAACAGGTCGTTGTTGCTGCCTACGACAATCATCTGTGACCCTCCCACTTGATTGCTGTCTCCCAGCACCAGCTGGTCAAGGCCCGTGACGTTTGTTTCCATGCCTGCTCCCGTTGGCAGCTGTGTGCGGTAGCTGCTTCTGAAATCAGGGTCCATGATGGCAGCGCTGCTGCACGAAGTGCCGTTCCATGAGTACCCGTACTGCTCACAGCACAACTTTGACCCTGCCAAACCTGTGTTGCCGTCTGCGTCCGTGAAGGTGACAATGTTCGTGCCAGTCTGAAGGGCTGAAGGCGTGAACAGGCAGTCTGTCTCAGGGGCTGTGATGTCCATGAGCAACGTCACCTTGCAGGTGCTGTCCCCGTTGGGCTGGAACCCGTTGATGCTGACCACCCTCCAGCGGGCGTCTTTGACCCAAATTAGCTTGGTGAAATCGAAGGCGGCGATGTCGGCTGCTGACAGGCGCATGTGGCACGTCATGACACGGGCCTCATCGCTGTAGAGGTCATACACCAAGTTGCGCCAGCGCTTGTAGTACAGGGTGTTCAAGGGGTTGACCCCTACAGGCACCAGCTGGGTGTCTGGTCCGTACAGCAGGGTGTCGTCCAGCAGCGTTGGCGCGGCGCTCTCATACGGGCTAAATCTGTGTATCTGAGCCAGTGTGCTGTTGACCACGGTGTTGCTGGCACTGACGCGCTGGAAAGGAACGTCGGCGTCCTGTGAGCCGTTGTGGAAAAACAGGCGACACTTCTTGTCGTTTACCATGGCTCCCTTGTCGTCAAGCATGCGGGGGATGACCACGTCAGTGCCGGGGATGAGGCTGCTGATGCCAGCGGCCATGGTTGACTTGACCACCTTCGTTCCTGTGGCAAAGTCGTTCTCAGGGTCCAACAGGCGGTGACGCCCGTACACGCGTCCTCCTGCGCCTTGGAAGGTCAGGTTGACGAGGTCCTTGCCCTCGCTGAAGGTCCATTCGTACTCCCGTGCTTGCAGGTCTGTGGCAGGGCGCAACACGAGGTCCTTGTCCAAGTCCACTTTCCTTGTCCAGTCCAGCGTGTCCCCTGTGCCCACGTAGTCGTCATAGGGCTCAATCTTCACGCGCGTCGGGTCTGCGGGGTCTGTGACGAACACAAGGTTGAACATGCGCTGCAGGCCCGTCAGGAACTCCAGCTGTGATTCGTCTGGGAGATTCAGGGCTGCGTTGATGCTGTAGTTGCCCGCAGGGTCCAATGAAATCAACTCCCAGAACGACACGTTGGTGATGTTCGAGGACGCTGTGGTGTTCAGGATGCCAAACTGGCTTATCACAACGTCAAGTTCGTCACCAGCATCCAACAGGCCTGACCACTCAAACGCTGTCACCGTGTTGGACTGCAGGGTCACGTCAGGGGCAAAGGTGGGCAGCTGCGCTGTGGCCAAGTGGGTGTTCTGTTGGTAGTTGGCTGTGCCGTCGCTGTTCTTTCGCAGGTGCACAAACCCTCCCCAGACGTCCTCAGCCCCTGACCGGGCCACACTGACCCGGAAGGTGTACTGCCCAGCGATGGGGCACGTGAATCGCCCGCCGGAGAAGTTGTTGCCTGTGTCAAAACCACCACTCTCTGTCCAGCTGATGACGGCGTCGTCAATGTTGTTCTGCCCCGTTCCCAGCACCCTGAAAGACGCGTCCTCAATCGCGTCGCCACGGCTCTGCTGCGTGTCTGGCATTCCCATCAGGAACACGTCCCGCATGGTGGCGCTGTCGGCCCAAGTGCTGTCCAGAGTGAGGCCTGCGTCAGTCATGATGGCTTCAAGCACGCTGCGCAACTCAAAGAACGGCATGAGGTCTGCCGCCTTCAGGCGGTTGCTGCTGGACCAGTAGGTGCCTGCGTTGTTGTCCCAGTTCTGACCTCTGTCTACCACCCCCAGAATCATGCGGGGAAAGCCAGAGGCCACTTGATACACGCCCGTCTGCGCTGCTGTGGGAAGATAACCACTTGTCAGGTCGGCGTCGAAGATTGTTGGCATGGTCAGGTCCCGCAGGCGCTTGCCTTGCAGCAAGTTCGCCAGCTGGATGGCCTCGCCAAACACGACCACCTCCACCTCGTGGTAGCGGCCCTTGTGTTCGTACACGGCCTTGACCTGCGCGTTGCCTCTCAAGATGGGCAGCCCCTTGAAAGTCAGTTCCGCAGGTATGCGCTTTTTAGGTGCGTACCTGCCACTAACTCTCCCGTTGCTGTCCAAGGCCACAGACGGGTGGTTGATAGCACCAAGAAAGGCCTTATTTGGCTGCGTCATGGGCAGCCGGAAGGCCTGCGTGTGGCTGCCGACGGGCTTGTTGATGTCCGTGATGTCGGTGAACTGGATGTTGAGGTTGACAGGGTCGTTCTCAAACAGGTCCATGTCGTGCTGGACCCCAGACGCGTCGGTGAGTGTCAGCCTCAGCATAGCACAGGTTGAGCCAGAGTACACTTCAACGTCACCTGCGGGGCCTTCGCTCGTGGCGAACGCTCCACCCGAATGCTGCCTGTGTCCAGCACCACAGGGAACCAGTCATCACCTATGCGCACCATGTGTTTGCGGCTGCGCTGGCAACTCTCAAGCAGCAGTGCGTCCTGTGCGCTGTCAAACACCTTCGTCAGGGTGTACTGGGTGGTGCCTGTGACGCGGTACACGTCGTTGACGCGGCTGTGCGCGTAGGCCGCGTAGTCGTTGGCGCTGTTCCAGTCGCCAAGCCGCTTCATGATGGTCTTGCGCTTGGTGTTCATCGTTTCGTTGGTAAACCCACTGAATCCGATGTAGTCCCATGACCCGTACTTGTTGACCCAAGCAATCTGGGCTTTGTGGCAAACGTCTGCCCGCTTGATGAGCAGCCAACCATACTCCTCGTTGGCCCCGTTGGACCTCAAGTAGATTAGAATCTGGTCCCAGTTGGTCAAGGTGTTTTCAGTCCACGACATCAATGACGCAATGTTTTTGGGTCCCACCTGAACGACGCAGTGCATACGCTGTGGGTCCGACGTTGTCTCAGAAGACGCCATCAGTGTGCTGACCAGCGTGGTGGAAAGGCTGTCCAGAACACCTCCGGTATCGTTCTGTACAGACATCGCCAAACGCACGCTGGCGTCGGTGTTTGCAAAGGTTGACGAATACATGAAGTGACTGACACCTTCGTCTTCGGTTGACATGTACCACGTGGTCTGGTGCCCCTCGGCTGCGTCCACGACTGATGGCACCTCGCTCATGAACGTCTGCTGGTTCTCCCCGTCGTCGCCCATGTTGTACTGCATCATGAACTGCGTCAAGCTGGGCTGGCCCTCTGCGGTCGTGAAGTTGCCCGGCAGCAACAGCACCTCTGAATCTGCAGTGTAGCCCCCGGTGGTGCCGCCGTCGTACTCAGCTACAGCCACGCCAAACTTGACACAGCCGTTGACTGAAGGGGTCTTGAACACCCTGTTGGCGTTGTTGCTGCTGTGAATGGGGTTGGTGCCAACCGATTCAGGGGCCTCCACCAAGTTCTCAGCCAGCGTGTTGAGGTCAAAGAAGGCGTCATCAGCCTCGTTCGGGGTCAACAGGTAGGTGGCAATCTCAGTGCCATTCTGCTTGACCCTCACGCTGTACTTCTTGGTGCCCATGGCCGTGCTGCTGCTGAACCTGTAAACCAGTGGCTGGCCCACCACCGTGAAGCTGCCCTCATACGGGGCGTCTGCTACTGAAACTGCCATTAGATTTTGCGTTTTCCAAGTTGGTCAAAGTGTGCGTACAGGTCGCCACCGACCTCCTTGAGGGCGATGTCTGCAAGCACGGGGATGTGTTTGTCAAGGACCTTGGGCACGGTGGTCTCATAGTAGCGCAGGCCGTGGATGCCCCGCCGCTTGATGGCGCGTGCCAGAACGAAGGCCAAGCTGTTCTTGCGGCTGTCTGTCGCCTTCACCCACTTGTTCTTCTCTGGGTCTCTGACCTTGATAGGTTTGTTCTTAATCCACTCCAGCATAGCCGACCTTGGGGGCTGCTTTTTGAAGCGCATCTTGCTGCCTCTATTTTGTTCGGTGCCGTTCACCCCGTCGTGGATGAACAGCGCGTACGCAGCCGGGTCCCCCTCAGCAAAGAAGGTGACACGCCGTCGGTCCCGCTTGCCCTGCGCTGTGAACGTCAGACTGCGCTGGAGGGCACGACGCTTGGTCACGCCATAGTTCTTGTTCTTGCCAATCTTCTGTGAACCCAGTTCGCGCTTGGCAGCGTTGTTGGCGTCCTCAGCAAAGGCCCTCCAAGCAGCCTCGAAGTTCATGTGTCCTTGCGTTGGTCTGTGACAATCGCGTCAATCAGCTGGTCAATCCAGCCAAACACTTGGTTGTCGGTTTCGGTCGGTGTGAGGTTGACGATGACCTTGGCGAAGGCCATGAGGCCGATGAGCAGGGCTGCCCAGTTTTCAATGATAAAATCAAGCATTGTTGATGGAATTGATGATGGTTTCTATGACTTCAAGCAGGTGGGGCGTCATGCTCAACGCGTCCTTCTGCTCCTCTGAGAGTGTGATGGGGTCCTTTGGCATCAGTTGTTGATGGTGATGGTGAGTGATTTGTACCTGATGGTGGCGTCGCCAGTGGCC
>Ga0315330_10000263_pt1 | contig 30749 bp, 29 predicted proteins | sample M140m34915metaG_FD_203453 | JGI IMG/M metagenome (GOLD analysis project Ga0315330, IMG submission 203453) | Ammonia-oxidizing marine archaeal communities from Monterey Bay, California, United States - M1 40m 34915 | ecosystem: Environmental > Aquatic > Marine > Intertidal zone | place: USA...
GCCCGACAGCAAGAGCAGACCCTCGCCTGCGCCACTAAGAATCCTCTTAGAACCAATGGCAGCTTCGATAGCGAATCAGCACTTGCAACACTCACTTCGCATTGAGGTACTCAAACGGGCCGGTGGCTGGGCAAGCGCACCCATTGAATTGGGAATACCACTCGATCCAGAGTCAATTTGTTTTCAGCAAGCGCCAAGCAGCAACAGGCAATGGCGAGCCCCTTTAACACCCAAAACTACAGCCGCGGTGGTTCATTCCTTGCCAGTCGCTCGATCATCCAACCTGCCAGAACGGCCCGCCGAACTAAACCCCGGGCTTTAGTCGTCATGTCAAAATCACCTGCACGTAAGAAACTATGGCTGAGTCTCTATCTCCCAGAACTTGCACTCGAGGTTTTTCATCGCCCGGGTCTCAGTACAGAAGCATCCCATCATTCAAAAGCCATCGCAGTTGTACGCCAGCAACGCATCGAGGGACTCTCAACGGCAGCCATTGAGACAGGCATCACCCTTGGGACAACGATCAGTCATGCCTACGCGCTGTGCGAAACATTGGTTTGCATCGAAAAAGACATCCAAAAAGAGCAACAAGCACTGCAGCAAATTGCACAGTGGCTTTATGAATTCACACCCAATATCGCCTTTCATGGCTCCCAGCATTTAATCTTAGAAATCTCTGGCAGTGTGAAATTGTTTTCAGGCCTCGAAACCATGAAACTACGGATCAAACACACCATCACCCAGCTAGGCTACACGCCAATTCTGGGGTTAAGTCAAACACCTTTAGCGGCCAAGGTCTGTGCCGAACGGAGATATCCAGACAGTCATCTGCACCCCCCAGAAAACACCTTCCACAGCACCTTCCTGCGCCATCTCCATCTACCTGAGCAAAACGTGACCCAACTTGAAAAAATGGGCGTCACAAAATTAAGCCACTTGCTCAAACTGCCCCGGGAAGGCCTAAAAAAACGGTTTGGTAACGCATTCATGCGCCATTTGGACCGACTCTTAGGCCATGAAGCCGATCCACAACATTTTATCGAGCCACCAGCAGCTTTTTATTCCGATGTGTTTTTTATCGATAGCGTCGACAACCTACAATCTCTGATTTTCCCGATCAAACGGTTGGCTGATGCCTTTGGCGCTTTTCTAACCGCTCGCCAACTTCAAACTCAAACATTCGAAATCAGGCTCAAATATCGCGGCAAGACACAGGCCAATCTTGTAATCAAATTAGCCCGCGCCGATAACGATGTGCCATTATTTATAAAATTGACTTCGCTCAAACTAGATCAAGTGCAAGCCGTTAAGGAGGTCGATCAACTCATTTTTAGTGCTTCAACCTTCCAAGTATCGACGTCAACGCCGCCTTCCCTTTTTCCACCCAGTGCCTTAATGCTTTCTCAGGCGGAAGCAGATCAGGGAAATTTACGTACATCGGCTTATAATCTTGAGCACATCAAACAAGCCAATGACTTGCTCAGTTTACTTCAAACCCAACTCACTCCCGAAAATTGCTTTGGACTCGGCCTCGGTGACGATCACCGGCCCGAAAAAAGCTGGCAAAAAATCAAACCGGTCGCCGACCCTGAGCGGCAAAAAATGAATCCACCGAATTTAATCTACCCCATACGCCCTAACTTTATCCTTGAGCGCCCCATGCGACTGCACAAAGATCTAAACCCACTTCAACATCCCGATTTTGAGTGGCTCGAAGGCCCGGAACGCATTAACGCAGCCTGGTGGGATGGGGATGGACAAAACCGCGATTATTATATTTATCGCTATGCCCAAAAAACACTTTATTGGCTCTTTTATCGATCACTGACACACCGATGGTACTGGCACGGCGTCTTTTCCTGAACACCTTGAAAACTAAAGTGGAACACCTAGAATAGAAGCCAAGACAAGGAGTCAAACATGAGCGATCTATATAAAATCGAGGCGGAGACGATTACCGGCGAGACCATTTCACTATCAGACTATCGAGACCAAGCACTCTTAATCGTCAATCTCGCGAGTCAGTGAGGCCTCACCTCTCAGTACGCAGGTCTGCGTGCCTTACATTCTGAACATCCTAATCTCACTGTCCTAGGATTTCCTTGTAATCAGTTTGGTGGCCAAGAGCCCGGCAGCAATGCCGAGATCCTTGCCTTTGCCAAGGACCGATTTGATGCCAACTTCCCCATGTTCGCGAAGGTCGATGTGAATGGGGATGACTCAGCACCCATCTATCGTTGGCTGAAAGAAACGATCCCTGGTGATATCGGTTGGAACTTTACAAAGTATCTTGTCAACGCCGAGGGGCACGTGGTGAAGCGCTTTGACCCTCAGGAGTCGCCCGAAAGCGTGGGTGCCGCGCTGAACGAGCTACTCTAAGAGAAACCCATCAGCGGACCTTGGAGAGGGATTAAGCATACCCAGAGAATTCATCCGAGCCCCGCTTTTAGAGGCAACGGGCCTCGATCAATCAGCAGAAGGATAACCGAGGGTTCGGCAGCAAACCTCCGGATGTTTGGTCTGGATCTAATGCCACCGGAGTCCGCGCCCTGAAAGCGGCGGTGCTGCAAGACCCGCTTGCATGGGGCGATCCGGGAAGCGCGATTAGAACAATAAAAGGCATTGCCGGCGTTCGATTCAATTCCCGTTATTTCAATTTCCGTTATAAAGAAAGTGCTTTTAGGATAACCCAATAGGTTTGATCCATGAATCATCCAACCAAACCTTCACCCAACGAGCGCAGATTCACGCTGTATGGCAGAAACACTGTTATCGAAATTTTGAGCGACGACCAACTGCAAGTCCACCGCGTTCACCTCGCTCAGTCGAACCGTCCAGGGGATTCAATCCTCCAAATTCAAGCTCTGTGTAAATCTCGCGACATTCCCGTGTTCCAGCACACCAAACAAGCGCTTTCTCGAATCTCAAGAAACGGTCGTCAAGACCAAGGGGTCGCGATTGATATTCTCGCACCGCAGCACACAACCCTCGACGAGCACCTTCTAGACCAACACTGTGACAATGAAGCCTTTTTCCTTTTAGAGGGGATCACGAACCCTCAAAACCTCGGCATGATTATCCGAAGTGTCGCCGCCTCGACAATGAAGGGCATCATTCTCCCGAGCAAAGGTTGCGCAAAGCTGGACCCTTTGGTCTACAAAGCCAGCGCTGGGTGCCTACTCAAAACAAAGGTCCTAACATGTAAAACGACTGCAAGCGCGCAGACGGCCTTGAAACAAGCCAATTTTCACCTAGTCGGCCTTGACGGGTCAGCTACCCAGACCGTTGGGGACGTCCCAGAGGGGGGCAAAACAGTATTCCTGCTTGGCAACGAGAGCACGGGTTTGTCTGAGGGGGCGCTAAAAGCCTGCGATCAGCAAATTCACATCCCGATGCGCAACAATGTTGAATCACTGAACGTTGCAGTGACCGCCGGGATCATCGCGTTTAGAGGCACCCACTAGCCCACCCTAGAGACGGCTTCTATGCAAAAAATCTGGCATCATCATCACTTTTCTTATAATGTACCGCCAACTTCGGACTAACCCCGCTCTATGAACCGCATTTTTGTTTCCGCCCTTCTGGTCGTAACGGTAGCGCTCATCTCGGGTTGCGGCGACGATCCGGGCTTCGATAAGTTCGCACCCAGTCCTTCGGCCTCGATCAAAGTCATTAATGCCGTTTCAGATTCTCCAGCGCTGTACACCGAATTTGGCACTCAAACCTTAGGATCTGCAGACTATGGTGAGTCCACTGACATCACTTCAATTATCCCAGATCTTGCTCGGACGACTACTGTTAGCTATATCAAAGACAATCGGTTGGAAAACATCGCTGATTTCCTCGTATCGGTCCCGCTAGATGGTCTAAAAACGCTGTTCCTTACCGGCACAATGGACAATCTAAAACTGGTCGAGGTTTTGGCTCCGCCGCCCGATCCAGCGACTGTAGAAACAACCCTCACATTGGTTCACGCAGCATCCATCTACGACCAAGCAATCACCTTCTATATTGAGGACGCGGCAAGCAGCGCGGATCGAAGAATTTTAGAAACCGTGCAACCCGGTGCCGCCAGCGCGGCCGTCGACATTACCCCCTCCGAAAGGTCCATCCTTTCTGCGGAAGATAGCGAAGGCAACCGACTCTATACGTCGAGAGATTTTGTAATCACTGAAGGGGTAAGCCCGATCATCGCCCTGATTGATTCCTTTGGCCCCAGCGACAGTCCTATGACCGGCATTTATAGCGTCACAACCGGCACCGCAGCCTTTCCGGATGCAAACTTCAGCGCCAGCGTACGCGTTTTGAACGCGATTCCTGACCGCACCAGTATCGACGTCTACCAACGCACCGTTAGCTCCACGAGCCCGGCGGTTGTCAGCGTTCTAGCCGAGCCAACGGCTGAAACGGGTACATTTGACGTCACCGTCGAGCGCCTTGCAGTGGCTGAGACTTATCAAACCCTTGCCGCTTTCGAGACCACTGATACAGAGATTGGCACAGGAAACCTGACGATTACCAATGGCGCGAACACGGTTGACCTTGCGATTGACAGTACCAATGCAACGCCTGAAGGCATCGTCTCGACAATTTCAGCGTCTGAAGCAGATGTTGCAGCGGTCATTATAGAAGATAGCGAAGGTCGCTTTCGGCTTTTGCTGTCTACGCTCGATTTCAAGGAAAGTTACCAAACCGAAATTACCGTCACCGACGATGATGGCGACAATGGGGACGACACAGGACTATCGCAACTCAGTTCGAATCAACTGGAGATCGTGAACGAGGCACTCAGCGCACAGTTTACGGTCAATGGCACATCCAGAGAGGCCACGTCAAATGCGGTGACTGACCTGATCGGGGATGCGACGCTCTTCCTAATCTCGGCACCAACAGACGCGATCACGGTAACCCTAGAAATTACACCTCAGGTTTTAATTGCAGAAGACTTACTATTTGGCGATATTTCGACGTATCGCTTGAGCGACGCGGGGAACGTCATTTTTACAGCGACGGATGCCAACAACCCTGAATCTCCGATTTATACCGAGGCGCTGACTCTGGTTGATAATCAATATCATATGCTGGCCATTACGGGGCTTGGTGATGAAATCGATGGCGCTGTTGCGGATGAGGAAACCCGACCCGTTAAAACTCTGTCCTCGCTAGCAATCCTCCATGCAGCGCCTTCCACACCACTGTTAGACGTCTATGTCCTGCCCTCTTCAGCAACGATCAGTGACAGCGATCCAACGGGCAATAATATTGTCCCCCTTTTGACTGGACAATTTGGCCTTTTTCCGGAGACCTTTACGATATCCGTGACCGAGTCCTCATCAGAGACTGTGATTGGCGGCCCTTTGACCTTTGAGGCCGCGCCCTACTCGCTCTTTAAAGTCGTACTGCTCGATGCGCCTGGGGGCGGAGAGCCTATTCAAGTCATTTTGGTTGATCCATAACAAGCAACATCTTGCGCTTGAACATTCAAGGACGGAGAACAACGCTTAGCTCTCCCGCCATCTGAAGACCATCACCAAGGCATCGATTGGTTGACCCTTATCACAGCCCTCAAACCCCGAACTGAGGAATCAGCGCTTAGATTTCTAAATCGGGATTAAATAAAACTTTGAAATAGTTTGGATCAGCCGCCGCATCCAATGCAGCTTTGACCTCACCCAACGGAAACACAACCGCTTTGGGCGGCTCCATAGCGCCCGCTTCCAGCCAGCTCAACGCCTTCGCCATGGGCCCACATCGAGAACCCAAGACGTTCAGTTCTTTGACCATAATGGGACTAAGATCCACCTCGCCAGCATTAACCACCGTGCTCTTAAGCACCAAAAGACCTTGAGCTTGGGTTGCATCAAGCGCCGCGACTAAACCGTCTTTGGATCCGGAACAGTCAATCACCCAAGGGTATGCGTCTTTGTCCGCGCTTGAGACGATTTCGATTTCAGGGTTTTGGATATGCTGGGCGCGAAGCGGGTTGCGGATCAGCATCTGGACCTTCACACCGAACGATGCCAGCACCTGTCCCGTGATAATACCGAGCCTCCCCGCTCCAATCACAAGCACCTCAGTGGGCCGAGCCTCAGCAACCTGATCGATCACTTCCAGTGCCGCAGCGACAGGCTCAGCATAGACGGCCAACTCATCGGACAATTGATCTGGAACCATCAACAAGTTCTGATCAGGGACCGACAAATACTGCGCAAAGGCCCCGGCTCGACCCTTAATTCCAATCACAGTCCTTTGCTGACAATGACGATGCTGACCTGAAGTGCATCTGAAACAATCCCCACATCCCACATTGATATCCGCAACCACCCGCATGCCCTGTCGCGGCCCTTCTAGAACACGACCAACAAACTCGTGCCCAGGAATGCCGCTAAATCCATAATACCCTGAAGACAGCTCTAGATCGGTTCCACAAAGACCAGCATACCGGACCTGGACCAGAGACTCGCCAGGACCCGGGCGAGGCATCTCTGCAGAAGTCGTGCAGCTCCAAATACCATTGTTCAACACAAGCGCTTGCATTGCCTTCGTCTTCCTCATTGGACCTCCCTCGTTATGCCTGGGCTGTCATACCGTTGAATTTTGGTGACTAACAATCGGCCCTTCTCTTCGTCACATCACCATCAGCGCGTCTGGTTGGGCGGCATCCAATTTTCTTTAATCACCGCTTGGTTTATGCTCAAGCTTCACCCGAGGAATTCTACTATGTCACACACTCTCTCGTCACAAGGCTGGTCAGTCCAGCGTTTGTCTGCAGCACTCGGAGCTGAGATTTCCGGGATTGACTTAAGAACCAATCAAAGCAGCACGATCGATGGGATTCGCAGGCTATTGCTTGATCACCAAGTTCTATTTTTTCCCGATCAACACTTGAGTGTTGAGGAGCACGTCAGGCTAGGAGAGCAATTCGGTGCGTTAGAAGGGCACCCCAATCTGAGTGATTCTCACAATGATCATCCAAAAATCTTTAGACTGACCGCCAGTAAAGGCGGGATTGCCGATGAGTGGCACACCGACATCACCTTTCAAAAAAGCCCTGCGATCATGTCTGTCCTTAACATGATTCAATGCCCCGATGTCGGCGGGGACACGCTGTGGAGCAACCTCTATCTGGCTTATTCAGAACTCTCTGAACCGATGCAGAATTTATGTCGCGGATTAACCGCACTTCACGACGCACATCCTCATAACCATCCCGAGCAGACGGCGATTCATCCTGTGGTCAGATCACATCCTGAAACAGGTCAACCCGCGCTCTACGTTAACGAGCATTTCACACGCCGAATTGTTGAAATGTCGGCGCCAGAAAGCGACATGTTGCTCGATTACTTAACCCGGTTTATTACAAGCCCTAGATTTACCGTTCGATATCGATGGCAACCCGGCACCGTTTGCATGTGGGACAACCGATGCACCCAGCACTTTGTACTCAATGATTTTGAGGAGGAGCGCATCATTGAGCGTGTGACAGTGATGGGTGACGAAGTCAAACCTTTCGCAAAATCGAGCTGGGAGCCTTATGTTCGAGCAGGCCCTTTGTCCGCTGCTTCTCGACACGATCGCCAACTTTATTTCCACTTGCACCCAAAGCCCTAGGCGCTTGCCCTCACATGACAGCGGCCTAGATTAAACGCGCCCTGCTTCCGCCGGGCCCGCTTTGCGCAGACCTTTCTGCCCAGCATCACCCTTAAACATTGTTCACTTGATCATCATCGACAAAATATGGGTGAAGCAAGACCGTAGATCCACTGGGACAACCCTGGGCAGCCCGCTTTCTAATTGCTGTTGACTCCAATATCATTGTGCCCTGACTGATCACCGGAGACTGTGCTGTGACCGCCCCACTTGACGATATTTTGGTAATCGAAATTGATAACTGGATGGCTTCACCCAGTGCAGGCGCCATTCTTTCTGACCTTGGCGCCAGAGTGATCAAAATAGAGCCGCCCTCCGGAGATCCAATGCGAGACATGGGCCGGGCCCCAAAAATCGATAGCCCCCTGAAAACCTTTGACTTTCAATTCGACGTAGACAACCGGGGTAAAGAATCTCTGGTCGTTGATCTTACTCAATCAGAAGGGATTGCGCTGGTGCACGCCCTCTGCGCTAAAGCCAATATTTTTATGTGTAATCTGCTCCTCGAACGCCAACAGCGCTACGGGCTGGACCCCGTCTCTCTGTTTAAAGTCAACGCGCAAATGGTCCATGCCACACTGACGGGCTATGGCACGCAAGGACCGGATGCATGGCGACCTGGTTACGATGTCACTGCATTTTTCGGACGATCGGGTCTTTATGACGCGATGCGAGAGGGAGATGATGGCCTCGTACCCCAAGCCCGTCCAGCTCAGGGTGACCACACCACAGGGCTTGCGTTCGTTGCAGGGATTCTCGCGGCGCTGCGACAAGTCGAGCGCACCGGCGCGTCTCAAGCGATTGAAACTTCCCTCTATGAAACCGCGGTTTGGACCCAGGCCAGCGATTACGCAACGACTGCAATCGATTCGGCACCGGTTCGACGGCGAGCTCGAGAGAACATGCTTACGCCAACCGCCAATCGCTATCCCTGTGGCGATGGTCAATGGGTGGTTTTTAATATGCCCGGGGCCGACAAGTGGCCCGCTTTTTGTGCTGCGTTGGGACTTCATGACTGGCTCGATAATGAAAAGTATGCAACGCCGAAGGGGCGCTACGATCATATGCCTGAGCTAACCGCTGGGGTCGATGCTGCGCTCTCTACCCGCTCCCGTGACGAGTGGGGATCAATATTTGATAAAGCTGGTCTGATCTGGGGACCGGTACTTGGTCTGCACGAGGTCCCGCAAGATCCGCAAGCCCAAGCCATCAATCTCTTTCCCAAAATAAAGCATCCTGACCAGGGAGACTATGCCACCGTTGGAATTCCCATGCGTTTTTCAGGAATCGAAGTGGGCCCTACCCGAAGTGCTCCGACGTTGGGACAACACTCTGAGGCCATTTTGAAGGAACTCGGTATTTCTGAAGAGGAAATCGCGACAATAAAAGCTGCTGGGATCATCACCCCCAGTGTCTGAGCAACCAATTCGACCCGCCGCGACGGTCATCATCGCCCGACCCAGTGCCTCACAATTTGAAATTTTGATGCTCAAGCGCACCAATGCAGCCGTCTTTGCCGGCGGTATGTATGTTTTCCCTGGGGGAAAAATCGATGCTCGGGATGGCGATCCAGCGCTGCAACCGCACCTAAGCCCCTTGAACCCAAAGCAAAGGGCCCAGAAGAACGCGCTTGGCGATCAATGGCAGGCGTGTTGGGTAGCCGCCATCCGAGAGACATTTGAAGAAGCTGGCATTCTGCTTGCCTACGACCGTGACGATCAGCTCGTCGATACAAAAAACATCGATACCCAAGAATATCGATCGGCTATCCATGCAGAGAAAAACTCAATGATAGACCTCTGCCGCAACGAATCCCTCTCCCTTGCGCTTGACCAACTTCATTTCTTTAATCGCTGGGTGACCCCCGAGGGCCGTCCTCGACGCTTTGATACCCGCTTCTTCATCGCCATCGCACCAGCCCATCAGTTGCACCTCCATGATGGTCAAGAAACCACCGATAGTCTTTGGATTTCTCCGAGGGACGCCCTGCAGCGAAACGCAGCAGGTGACTTTGATATGATGCGAGTGACGACCAAACAGCTCGACACGCTTAATGGCTATGAAAATATTGAGGCTCTGATGGAGATGGCTGAAAACCGTCAAACCTTCGAGCATCATCGCCCCATCCTTCCTCCTACTGACACATCAGCAGCAACCTAATGCTGTTTTTCTGAGGTATAGCCGATGAAAACCAACACCACCCAATTTTCAATCGCTAATCATGTTGCCTGGATCACCCTCGACCGACCCGAGGCTATGAACGCCCTCAATCCAGAACTGAAGTGGCAACTGTCGGAACACCTCAATCAAATCGAATCGGATAACGACATCTGGCTGGGCATCATCACCGGCGCCGGAGATCGTGCTTTCTGCGCAGGAATGGACTTAAAAGCCAATGCACACCTGGCCGGCGCTTCAGAAGAGATTCAACAAGCGGCCCTTAAGTATCAAAGCAACACGACGCACATTACCGAGCGTTTTGACTTTCCCAAGCCTCTGATTGCAATGGTCAACGGCTATGCGCTGGGAGGCGGCCTAGAAATCGCTTTGGCCTGCGACATCATTATCGCGTCCGAGCAAGCCAGCTTCGGATTACCCGAACCTAGACGTGGCTTGATCGCCGGCAGTGGTGGTGTACACCGTTTGCCCCGTCAAATCGGTTTAAAACCTGCGATGGGCTATCTTTTGACAGGACGACACTTTTCAGCCCATCGAGCCTTTGAACTTGGACTGATCAACGAGGTCGTACCGACGCCCAAACTGCGGGAGACGGTAGAAGGCTACGCTGCAGACATTATTCAGTGCGCACCCCTGGCCGTCAGAGCCACAAAGGCATCAGCTCTCAAAGGGTTAAACTTACCGCTTCCTGAGGCTTATATCAGGGTTGACCCGGAGGAGGAAAAACGCCGCAAAAGCCTCGATGCAAAAGAGGGCCCCCGCGCCTTTTCAGAAAAAAGACTCCCAAACTGGCAAGGCCACTAACGCTCCATCAAGGCACTAGTCGTGTCCCGAAGTTCCCTCAATACCATGACTATGGCCGTGGGCGATCTCCTCTGCTGTGGCTGGACGGACCGCTTGAATATTCAATTCAAAGGTCAATGTCTTGCCCGCATACGGATGGTTACTATCTAAATCAACGTTAAAGCGCCCAACCTTAACGACGACAGCATCCCTAGGGCCTTGCTGGGTTCTGACCCGAACCAGATCTCCAGCTCGAATTCGCCGGGGCGGTTTTTCCAGATGCTTGATCGGCACGCGATCCATCCGATCCTCCTGACGTAACCCGTAAGCTTTAGCCGGCGGCAGCTCAACGCGAACATGATCCCCAATCTCATGGCCATCCATCGCCTCCTCGAGCGCTGGCAAAATATTGCGATGACCATGTAAATAAACCATCGGTTCATCTTTCATCTGCTCAAGGGTCACGTCAGCCTCATCGAGCACACGATAGTCCATCGCGACCACACTATTTTTTCCGATTTTCAAGCCCGCCTCCCTTATGAACGCTCACGCATTTTGCCTGTTGAAAAATCCATCAATGTCTCGATTGGCAGTACCGATCAAGTACACCTGCAAATTTTTGACGATCTTTAGCGGAGAGCGGAGCTGGGCCGCCGCTTTGCACGCCGCTGGCGCGCATGGTTTCCATAAAATCTCGCATCGTCAAGCGCGCTTTTATGTTTTCCACCGAATAAATATCACCGCGTGGGTTGACAACCTCAGCACCTTTTTCGATTAATTCAGCGGCCAAGGGAATGTCTGAAGTCACTACGAGATCACCCGAAGTGACCTCGGCGGTCAGTCTGTTATCTGCAACATCATAGCCTTTAGGGACCAAGATGAACCGAATATTGTCTCCAGAAGGCACCCGCATCGAATGATTGGCGATCAGCGTGAGCGACATTCCGGTACGCGCAGCGGCTTTAAACAGCATCTCTTTGATCGGCACCGGACAAGCATCTGCATCTACCCAAATGGCTCCTGGGCTTTTGTTCATTCGATTAAGACTCGGGTTCGGCTAATTTGAGTAATTGTTTGCCCAAATTTTTCCCGGAAAACAATCGCTGCAGTGTGCTCGGGATCTCATCGAAACCTTCTTGAACGTCTTCTAAATGAACAATTTGACCCGACCGATACCAGGGCGACATCTCGGTCAAAAATTCGCCAACTCTGCTCATATAGTCAATCACGATAAAGCCCTCCATTCGCGAGCGCGTGATCACAAGGTTCATAATATTCTTCGGACCGGGCATGGGCTCAGTCTCGTTATAGCCCGAAATACCCCCACACAGGATGACTCTCGCGTTCATCGCAAGATGGTCTAAAGCCGCTTCAAGAATCCCGCCACCCACATTGTCAAAAAAGACGTTGATTCGATTCGGGCAGAGACGGGCTATACCGTCCGGGACTGATTCATTTTTATAGTCGATCGCAGCATCAAACCCTGCAGTCTCCGTTAACCATCGACATTTTTCTGGTCCTCCGGCGATGCCAATCACTCGCGCACCTTTAAGCTTGGCGATCTGACCCGCCACTGAACCCGTCGCTCCGGCAGCGCCGGAGATTAAAACTGTATCCCCTGGTTTGGGGTCACTGAGATCAAGGAGGCCGAAATACGCGGTCAACCCTGTGGTTCCGAAAATCCCTAAGGCTTCTTGCGGCGTAACCCCCTCAGGGACCGAACTCAGCCCGGTGCCTTGATCGCTGATAAAATATTCTTGCCATCCGCCGAGGCCTTGAACCAAATCACCAACCTTAAAACGCTCGTTCTTAGAGGAGACAACCTGCCCCACCGTACCCGCACGCATCACTTCGCCAATGGCAACCGGCGGCATATAACTCTCTGTATCGTTAACCCAGCCGCGTTGGGTTGGATCGAAAGAAAGATACAGATTCTTAACCAGTACCTCGCCGTCCTCGAGACCTGGCAGATCACTGACCACGCGCTCAAAGTGCTCTTCGCCGATAAGTCCGTGGGGTCGCGTTTTGAGCTGCCACTGTTGGTTTTGCATGATGATGATCTCCTCTTCAGGTTGTTATGCTCGGTTAAAACTTTTACAGGCGGACTGTCTTGATTCGGCCCTATCACAGGCTCGAGGCAACGCTATTACGGCCTCAAGGCAACGCTACTACGGCCTCAAGCGGGGGCGATAATCAGCACGCCTTAGGATGGTCATCTTATCTGTTTGTTGTTCTAACGTCTTAATTTAACCAGTTCTACGGTCTGTTATTCTGTCACGGTTGTCGTAGAACTACCGATGAGCGCGGCGGCGATGGTCCATGACGAGTATGCTTCGGAGCCGTTTCCAGCCCTGCGCACCGGTGCTTTAGTACGCTCGAAAAAATAGGGCTAACTCTTCGCTCCAGAGCTCTCTGACAACCCCCTTTAAAACCACAGGTACGAACCTTTGATCACCCAGGCGCTTGGGCAGTGTAGTGCTTACGACAGACAGAAACATAGTCGGCATTTCCACCGATTGCGATCTGAGCTCCTTCGGTAACCACTTGACCCTGGTCATCCATCCGCAAAACCATGGTGGCTTTTTGGCCACAATGACAGATCGCCTTGAGCTCTTTTAGATTGTCGGCCCAGGCCAGCAAATACTGGCTACCTTCGAAAGGTTCAGCCTGAAAATCTGTTCTCAGGCCATAAGCAAGCACAGGGATATCAAGCTCATCACAGATTCTTCCTAGTTGATGAACCTGCATTTTTGTTAAAAACTGCGCCTCATCAATCATGATGCAGTGAACAGGCGTCGTTTGGCGCGCTACGGTCAGAAGCTCAAATAGATCCTCATCCCGACCGAACCCTTGCGCCGCAGCTGAGATGCCGATTCGGGAAGTAATTTTGTTTTGCCCGTATCGGTCATCAAGCGCTGGACACAGCAACAGCGTTGTTAAACCCCGCTCTTGATAATTGTAACTTGATTGCAGAAGCGACGCTGACTTACCTGCATTCATTGAAGAGTAATAGAAATAAAGTTTGGCCATCGAGTCTTAGTCTCAAACCACATTGCGCCTCAATCGCCCATCGCGGTCAGGAAAATGATGCGGCACTGTCGGAGCAGTCAATATATCAAATCAAAGGGGCTTTTAAAGGCCTTCAGAAATCTCGTTCAAGCATCCTCAGAACGGATTCGCATCGATGAGCTACCGGCAAGGGACTTGCACTCACCCCTAAATACTGTATATTTGTACAGTATTTAGGGAATTATCCACGCCTGCCTTCCTTGGCCCGATCTAAGCGCAGTCTTGAACATCGCGCCTGATTCGCAACCGAGGAAACCGGCGAATAAAGCTGGTGAATAAAGTCAGCCATTAAAGACAGGCAATAAAAACAGGCAATAGAAACAGTCCATAAGAAAATCGTCAAAACCGCGTTCCAACAATATCCCTGACTTCTTTGGACAGCTTCTTTGAGCGATTTATCTTCAATCAACATTAATATTTTTCAGTGAACAAATTTACCGCGTTTCAAGGTCAATCTGGACAGCAAGCCAATGTGCAACATGCGGCCCTACATTGCTTGACAAACTACAGCTTCTTAAGAGGGGCATCACACCCGGAAGAGATGGTCCATCAGGCCGCCGAGCTTGGCTACACAGCACTCGCCATCACCGATGAGTGTTCTATGGCCGGTGCCGTCAAGGCTCACATCGCAGCCAAGTCCCGCCAAATAAAATTGATCATCGGCAGCTTTCTAACACTCGACCAGGACACGAACCTTATACTGCTCGCAAAAGATCGGCAGGGCTATGGCGCTATCTGCAATCTCATCAGCCTTGGCAGACGACGATCAAAAAAAGGCGAATACCATCTTGAACTTGAAGACTTCCAAGGGATTAACAGCCATATTTTTTGCATCTGGATCCCAAGTCTTCAGAACCTAAAAACACAAAACCAGCAAGCAACAAGGCTTAAACAACTCTTTGGCGAGCAACTGAGAATTGGCGCAGCCTTCGGTATGAATGGTTTTGACCGACAAACAACAGCCCAGATCAAATCTTTAGCAGCGTTGCATACGATCGCGGTGGTCGCCTGTGACGAAGCCCACATGCACGCCCCCAACAGAAAACCGCTCCTCGATGTCCTTTGTGGGATAAGACATGGTGTATCGATCAAAATGGCGGGTCGATTATTGCAAAGCAATGGCGAGCGCCACCTTAAATCGATTACTGAACTGAGCGCACTGTATCCAGCAGCATGGCGCAATGCCGCGCTTGCTCTGGCCGCTGAATGCACCTTCTCACTGGACGAATTACGATATGAGTACCCTGAAGAATTGGTACCGGAAGGACTCTCAGCAGGTAAATATCTGGCCAATTTGACTTGGGCTGGAGCAACTCAACGCTGGCCAGAGGGCATTCCCGATCAGATCGCGGTTCAGATCAAGCACGAACTCGATCTGATTCAAGAACTTCACTACGAATATTATTTCTTAACTGTTTTTGACATTGTTCGATTTGCCAAAGACCAAGACATTCTCTGCCAAGGCCGAGGCTCGGCTGCTAACAGCGCCGTCTGCTATTGCCTTGAGATCACCGAGGTCAATCCAGCAGAAGTGAGCCTATTGTTCGAACGATTCATTTCTAAAGAACGGGACGAGCCTCCCGACATCGATGTTGATTTTGAACATTCTCGGCGAGAAGAGGTCATACAGTACCTCTACAAAAAGTATTCTCGCGAGCGCGCGGCCCTGACTGCAACCGTTGTCACCTACCGGCCTAAAAGTGCCATACGCGATGTTGGCAAGGCCTTGGGGCTTGATACACACCTTGTCGATAAAATTGCCAGCAACATTTCTTGGTGGGATCGCAAGGCGTCGCTGGTTGAGCGCTTTGAAGAAGCCGGTGTCAGTGGGCACAACGCCGTCATTAATCAATACATCGACTTGGTTGACGAAATTCTGGGCTTCCCAAGACACCTCTCACAGCATGTCGGGGGCTTCGTCATTTCAAGCGGTCCGTTGTCACAGCTGGTCCCCATCGAAAATGCAGCCATGCCCGATAGGACCATTATACAGTGGGACAAAAATGACCTAGAGGCGTTGGGCCTGCTAAAGATTGATATTCTTGCACTGGGCATGCTGACAGCCATTAGGAAATCGATCGACCTGGTTAACCAAATTCGACCCAATGCCATTACGATTGCCAGTATTCCCAGAGAAGACCGGGCAACCTATGAAATGCTTCAACGCGGGGACAGCATCGGCATCTTTCAAGTTGAATCCCGAGCTCAAATGGCAATGCTGCCTCGGCTCAAACCTGCAACCTATTACGACCTCGTCATTCAGGTGGCCATTGTTCGCCCTGGCCCGATTCAGGGAAAGATGGTTCATCCTTACCTGCAGCGACGTCAGGGGAACGCCAGCGTCAGCTACGCCAATGAGGGTGTGCGCTCGGTTCTCGAGAGAACATTGGGCGTCCCTATTTTTCAAGAACAAGTCATTAAACTTGCGGTTGTCGCTGCTGGCTTTACCCCAGGTGAAGCCGATCAGCTACGCCGAGCCATGGCAGCATGGAAACGCAAGGGCGGGCTCAGCCATTTCGGCGACAAACTGATTCAAGGTATGCTTGACCGAGGGCACGATCTCGACTTTGCTGAACGACTTTTTGAGCAAATTAAGGGCTTTGGTGACTACGGCTTTCCAGAATCACACGCCGCAAGCTTTGCACTCTTGGTCTACCTTTCCGCGTGGTTAAAACGCCACGAACCCGCCGCCTTTTACTGCGGCTTACTCAACAGTCAACCCATGGGGTTTTATAGCCCCTCACAGCTGATCCAAGATGCTCAGCGGCACAACTTAGACATCCGCCCTGTGGATGTTTTAGCCAGCGATTGGGAGTGTACACTCGAAACTCCAGACCGTTGCGAGCGGTTAATCCATCAAAACGAACAAGCACAGCCAGCGATTCGGCTGGGATTTCAACGCATCAAAGGTCTCAGCGAAGCCGGCGCACGCCGACTGATTGAATGCCGAGATCAGATCAAGGCACCAACCCTGAAAGCCCTGCAACACAATGCACAACTCGATGAGCGAGACCTTAACTGCCTCGTTGAATCCGGCGCCTTCAAAGCAATCTCGGGGCATCGCCATGAAAGTCATTGGCAGGCTACTGGCATACACGATCCAGCACCCTTATTTCGACCTCTAGCCCATCAACCCGATCCAGCAGCCCCGTTGCCCGTACCCTCGGAAATCGACGATGTAAGAGCTGACTATCAAAGCTTGAGATTAACTCTTGGCAGGCACCCTATGGCAATTATTAGGCCGAGTCATCCGCATCTACGAACCTGCGCCCGTGCTGCAGACTTATCTCAGATTCGTCATGGCCGATTTATTGATGTTGCCGGTCTTGTTACCGGTCGGCAGCGCCCATCCACAGCGTCAGGTATTATTTTCATGACGCTAGAGGACGAAACAGACAACATCAATATTGTAATCTTCAATCATGTACTGGCACGTTTTAGAGCCACCATATTGAGAGGGCAATTGGTTCGCGTTAAGGGTATTCTTGAGCGACAGGAATCAGTCATCCATGTTGTTGCTGGGCAGATCGAGGACCTCAGTCACCTATTAAATGATTTCAACATGAAGTCCAGGGACTTTCATTAACCAGCGCTGAGCGGCAGTCTCCTAGCGACAACAAATTGTCCTCCTCTATCCGAAGCCAAGCAGACAGTTTTTATGCAAATAACCGAATCCGCTTCGACCAAAGGCGTTTATACGGAGGGACCCGTCACACGCCACATTTTCAACATCTCGAGCGTCATGATCTTGGGTTTTATGGCCATGACCCTGGGCAATCTCATCGAGCTCTACTACATCGGCCGGATCAGCATGGAGGCATTAGCCGCGATCGCTTTTATGTTTCCAATCATCATGGCCCTTGGAGCGATCACACGGGGTATCGGCATCGGCGCGGCCAGCCTGATTGCACAGGCTATGAGCCAGACCCAGCATTCACGAACAGCCGAGCTCGTGACACACTGTTACATTCTTGTGACGCTCATCACATTTTCAATCGCATTACTTGGAGGCGTCTTCTCACACAACATTCTGAATTTCCTTGGCGCAAGGGGCCAAGTACTCGACCTTAGCACCCAATACAGCCATATTTTTTTTCTTGGGTTTCCTGCCATGGGGCTGGCGATGGTTTCCAACGGATTGATCCGCGCCTATGGAGACCCAACCTTCCCAGGTTACATCATGACCATCGCGCCTTTAATCCAGGTTATTCTTGGGCCCTTCCTCATCTTCGGGTGGGCAGGCGCTCCCGTTCTCGGGATTCAAGGCGCCGCTTGGGCTTTCGTCGGCGGTGCCGGGGCGCAATTGGTCCTGGCTCTCTACTGGTATTTGGTCAAACGACGCCTAGCGCACTTTTCTTTGGTGGGCTTGATTAACAATTGCCGAGACATTCTCCAAGTCGGAATACCCGCCGCTGCCACCAACCTCATCGCTCCGGTCTCCCTCGCACTGATCACATTTTTGTTATCCGACTTTGGGGATGCAGTGATCGCAGGCTTTGGGCTGGCCAGCCGCATTGAATCCGTGGTTGCCATGGTGGTCATCGGAATTGCCACCAGCGTCGTGCCACTGGTCGGACAAAACTGGGCAGCTCAAGAATATGCCCGGGTTAACCAAAGTCTCACGATCTGCTACATCGCCTGTATTGTCTGGGGCGTTACCGCAGCGATTATCATGTGGGCCAGCGGGGCAACATTTGTGCGTAGCATTAACGACGATCCAAGCGTGCTTACGGTCGCCGTGCTCTATCTTCATATCGTTCCAATTTCTATAGGGTTGATGGGTATGATGACTGTAGCTACCCACGGGTTTAATGCGCTTCGAAGACCCTTGCCGGCACTGATTTTATCGGTTGCGCGACTGCTTGTTATCTATCTACCCTTGGCGCTGCTAGCGCGCGCCATCTATGGCTATGAAGGCATTTTTTGGGCAACTGCCTTTACGAATCTTTTGCTCGGTGTTGTCTCTGCGATTTGGCTCCAAAAAATGTTGAAGCGCCTTCGATCTGAACCCTCGGGGGCTACTGGAGGGAGCCTGGATCCAAGCAATCATCGACCACAGCAATCTCGATAACATATTCATTCATCCACGTGTCGCAACTAAGATGAACGACGCATTTGAAGACGATCAATTCGTCAGACGCGTAAGGACCAAGCGCGCCCTAACCTTTCCGGGCACCTCCGTCCGATCCACAACCATTTGGGCAACATCAATCCCTTGGGTTTGTTTCACATCATGCACCAGCTGCATCAATTCAGAAAACACAACTTGGTCAAACCAGAGACTGACCGAACTATCCCCCTCAGGTTGCAAGCGATTGGGACTAATGCCTTGCGCGGTGGTCGCCCGAGTAACAACCGCCAACAAGTTTGGATCAAAAGAACCTGCATTGGCAGTAACAACTAAATTGCGCGCTTGGTTCTCGGTCTGCTGCATCATTGTCAGCAATTCGAGTTGTCGCTCACGTTCGAGGAACTGATCTTCCTGAAAAGATGTGATCGGAGACCAAAGCAGTGCATAGACCGCTAGGACGCCCAGAAATACGCCAAGAAACAGCAACATCCTCTGCTCACTGGCTTTCAGTTGCTGAAAGCGCTGCCAATAGACTTGTAGAGATGGGGGCATTGTCATCCTCCCGTCCGGATCCGAAGACTTCCACGGACAGCTGCATTTTCTTGGGAGATGGTGCCGATTTCGGCTTGAAAACCGGCACCCATTAAGCCCTCTGCTAAGGCCATAATCTGATCACTCTGGCGACCCGACAGCTGCAGCACCAAATCGCCCCTCGACGCATTGTAATTAAGGTTATCCAACGTCAGGCCAGAGCCGCTCAAGCGCTGACTGACCACTTCCATCAAGGTGCCAAGACCGACTTGATTCGTTGCACCGCTGCCTGAAAGGCGACTTCGCCATCGCCTGGCCATATCTCGAGTATTGGAGTCCTTGGGAAAGACGGACTGATACAGCGCGATGGCCTGCTGTTCAAGATCTGTCGCTTGTTGATTAAGAAAAAACCCCTGTCCGGCGGTCAAGACCATTTGCAGCCCAAAAACAAATGCGGCCGCCAAGCCTAAACGCTTGTATCTAGCGGTCGCGGCGCCTGATTTTGATCGAAACGCATATTGGCCTTGCCGTAAATTAATGCACTGGCTCCGAGATTGGTTAAAAAGGTGCGCAAGAAAAGGCGTCTCAGAAGCTGAGAGGGATTCTTCACGCAGTATCAGCGAATCTTTTAGCAAATCCTCGACCGTTTCTAGCTCGGTAAAATCGACAATCGTGAGGCTGCCGGCATCCTGCCCTAAAAATATGGGTAGCACCTCCTTGAGTTGATCTGAACGGATAGCAACCTTCTCATCGCTCCAAGTGTTCAAAAAGGCAAGCGTATCAGTGACCATGAGCTGGCCCTGAACCTCCGGAAATAAATCTTGATCAATTCCGATAAATTCTGGATCCAAACCATGTGCGTTCAATTGAGCAAGCCGTTCAATGATAAGGCTTTCCTCGACCACTGCTACAGACAAAACATCACCGACCCGTTGCCCGATGGCGATAAAGCAGTCAAAGACGTCGTCAGCAAGCACTTCTTCAACCAAAAATGGGACAGCATCCATTATCTGCCGCGTTGGTTTGGGCGGCACTTCGACAGTTTTCAATAACACTTGCTCGGAAGAAAATAGGACCGTGGTCTGAAAAGCCGCCCGTTCTTCTTTGAGCCTCTCGGCTTCGAGCATCTCGGTAAAGTCGACCCAAGATCCCGAACTTTCCTCAATGGGTTGACCAGCCCCATTCAACCAGAGCCAATGGAGATCATGACGACGCCAGTGAATGACAAGAGACTCAAGCACCGTTCGTCTCCTGATCCTGCCCTTGCTCGGCCTCCGACACCTCTAGGGGTATCGTAAAACGCGCATTGTTGATTCGTTTATACACCGTCATTTCACCCGTGGTCGGTTCCCGATAAATAAAACTTGTTAGATAGAGGGTTTGATTCTCATATCGCGCTTTGATGTTTGCCTTGAAAAAAGAGGATTGTACACCAAGACCCTCTGCCTTCACGGCAAGTCCAGCCAATTCGGGTTGCTGGAGAAACGCCTGCACTGTATCAAACCCTTCGGCGGTGGTCCTGCGGTCGATCAGAGCATTCGCCTGTTCTAGAGAGAGATCAGACGCCAGAGTCTGCAGTACAATCGCTGGCGCTGTATTGACGTTTAAGTTCGACCTCATGGCCGGCGTTACCGTAAGCACTTCGCTTAACCTCGCATAGCCTTCACTCGACATTGATCGCAACATTCTTATTTCACTCAAATCCTGCAGCGGCTGACCACTGGTACGAAACGGTTGGTCAAGGCCCAAATAAAAGTAGTCTTCAGCACCACCCAAGCGCACTTCGCCATCGACATCCGTATAATCTAACAAGTCATCCATCCAAGCCGGATCTAGACCAATTTGAGCAGTCATGAGCGATAACTTCTCAGACAGCAGGGACGTCCGCTGATCGCCGGCTACAAACTGATTCAGATTAAACCGGCCTTGCAAATCTTCGATATAGATTTGAACTTCACCACCCTCGTACTCAAAAACCAAATCGAGCGCGGCCCATTCCTCGGTTAGATCATCGCGCTCGGGTTGTTCCTTAAAGTCTCGGAAGAGAAGTTGACGGGCAAAGGTCTCTCCACCTCGAGCAAAATAGTAGGCTTGGGCACGATCGAAATAACTGGAGGCTGTTCCAATTGTACGGGACTGATTCTTAGCAATAGCGGTGCTCAAGACTGTGGCAATGGTCACAACCAACAGCACAATCATCAGAGCGATGCCAGCCTGTGAATGTTTAGGTCGCACGGGCAGGGACCTCTTGAACTGAGATCAAGCTCATAGGAACTGGCGACGGCGCAGGCTCTCGCTCATCGACGGGCACAGGCTCCGAGGTATCCCGTTCATTGCGGTCACCGGAGACGCCACCGGGCAGCAGGGGTAGATAATCCGGCAAATCAATCACCCGAGCCAACTCACCCCAGCGCTCAGTCGTGACCTTTACTTCTAGCGCCACCGGTACTTCATCTCCATCCTCAGCGGTAATCACTTCCTGTCGCTGGCCATCCGGCTTGATGACCCGGACCTTAAAGTCAATCACATTCGAGAGCAGCGTCTGAACCTTAGGCTCGGTATCCTCCGCGCGATCCAGCACCAGCCAGATCAGCCGTTGCAACTTATCCCCATTGACTTCATAAGCAACTCGCTGCAGGTCACTCCGCGCTCGCTCCAGCGGATTTCGCCAACCTGATCTGGAAAATTCCAATGGATAGCGTCCTTGATTGACTGAGACCGCCGCAATCGGGTCACCGAATTCATCTCGAACCCCGCGATAAATCAGCTGAGAGAGATCTCTGTCAATAATTCCAAAGAGCTTTATGAGCTCGCGATAGGCAAGGGTTTGCTGACTCATCTCTCGCTCAACACCGGAGACGCTGCGCAGCATTTGATTGGACGCCAATCCCAAAATGGCAAAAATCGCCATCGCGATCAACACTTCGAGCAATGTGAACCCTGAGCTCGAGCGCCTCATTGCCGACCCACAAAACCTGTTAAAACCGCAAGCTCCTCGTCAAAGTACTGGTCATCTCGGACCGATACCCTCACTCGCTTAATATCGGCGTCATCCGTCGGACGCAAACGGACTTGGACCTGCCAGGAACGGCTGGCCATCGTGACCTCAGACTGCTGTCTTGATGGACCTTCAAATGCCTTATCCCGACGTCCAGAGGACAGCAAATCGTTCAGGACATTCTGGGCAACGGTATGTGCTATCAGTTGATCCTGCATCCGAGCAGTTTGCGTGACCGCGAGGGAGGCATTTTTCGTGAGCGCCATCGCCACGACTGAAAAAACAGCCAGCGCGATCATAACTTCGATCAAGGTAAATCCAGCACTGCTCGTTGAACGACACCTACTCCTCACGAGATAAAGGCTCCTGATTGACTTGAAAGGCCCCAAACCCATCGGAAGTCACGCTCATCCAGAAATTTTCTTCCGAGTAGAGTTCCAGTTCGAACACGGTAGTCTCGCCACTGGATAAAAGTAGGATCTTTGGACCTTCGGGTTCTGACTGGGGTTCGGAGTTCGCCCCTTGGTCAACTTCCGCAGCAGTGGGTTTTAATGTCATCGGTTCACCCTCGGTCGTCAATCGAAGCAATAAGCCCTCGGCCAACCCATGGGCGCTCAGAGCGCGGTCCACTGCAGGGTTCCAGTCTCGGGTTGCTTCATCAAAAATCCAGAAAGAATAATTCGCTTCGTCAACCTTAAGACCGACTTCGACAGTATCAATTTGCGCTTTTTCAAGGCCTTGCTCAAGCGCGAATTTGAGTCTCTGGGTTTCTTCCTCAAAATCCGCCGTAGCGACAAACCCCGGCAGATTTGCAACCACCAGTCCAGTGAGCAGAGACACAATAAAGAGAACTACCAGAATCTCTATAAGCGTAAAGCCTGCCTTGCCTATCATCCGGTCGTTAAAGATCAGACAGCTTTAAATCAGCATCGACCCCTTCACCGCCTTCTCGTCGATCTGAACCTAGGGAGTAAACTTCAATGTTGCGGCCTTCGCTAAAGTACAAGTATGGATCTCCCCAAGGGTCGATCGGCAGCTTCTTGAGATAACCATCCGCATTCCAGCGCCTTGGCTCGGGATAACCCGAAGGCTTTTCGATCAGGGCTTCCAGCCCCTGATCCGTGCTGGGGTAATGGCCGTTATCCATTCGATACAGGTCGAGGGCATTACCTACCTGTTGAATATCAGAGCGCGCTGCAGTCACACGCGCTTCGTCGGGCCGACCCACGATATTTGGCACGATGAGCGCTCCTAATATGCCTAAAATGACGACAACGACCATGATTTCAATCAGCGTGAATCCGCCCTGATGGTTACTCGACATGATTTTTCCTTCCGTTATTGACCTGAATAAAACTGTTTGGCGGCCTTTGTCTAGCCAACCATTTGATTTAAATTGATAATCGGCAGCAAGATCGCCATTACGATCGTGAATACTGCGCCGCCCATAATCACCAACATCAGTGGCCCAATCAAACTCAGCAGAGTTGCCAGCAGAGCTTCGACATCCTGCTGAAGATACCGCGCTACTCGCGCCAACATGCCATCGAGCTCGCCGCTCGATTCGCCGCTGGCGATCATATAAAGCATCATCGGCGGAAAGTAGCCGCTGGCTTGAAGTGCCGCCTGCAGACTACTACCCTCACTGACTCGAACTGTTGCCGCCTCAACTTCCGCTCGGAGCCAAGTGTTTGATACCACAGCACCCGCAATTTTCATGGCATCTACTAACGGGACCCCGGAAGCTGACAAAATACTCAGCGTGCTGGCAAATTGAGAGATATTGCGGCCTCGACTCATTTTGGCAACCAGGGGGGCACGCAGCAAAAATTGATCGAACTTAAGGCGATAGCTGGCGAGCGACAAAATTTGCCGAACCCCTAACCCCGCCGCAATCAATCCTAACCCAACCAACCAGCCATATCCCGCGACAAAATCGCTGAGTGCGATGATGAGCCGAGTCAAATCCGGTAAGGCCTGCCCTGTGTCGGCAAAAACAGCGACAATATCTGGCACCACATATCCCAACAGACCCGCAAGGATCAGCACCGTTAAGACAAATAAAATAACCGGATAAACCAATGCTTGCTGAATCCGCGTGGCTGACTCGTATTGCGACTCGCTGAAATCGGCTAGCTGATTCAGAACTGCCTCTAAGTGCCCTGAAGATTCTCCCGCAGCAATCGTGGCCCTAAAAAGTTCAGGAAAAGCCTTTGGAAAAACTTCCAAACTGCGAGCCAGGGAGAATCCCTCGAGCACCCGAGTTCTAACAGTGATCAGCATTTTTTGGGTTTTCGGCAGTTCGGTCTGTCTCGAGACAGCAAGTAAAGATTCTTCAATGGGCAATCCAGCGGCGATCAGCGTCGCCAACTGACGCGTGATCAACGCGCGTTCGCTGACAGTCAGCGTTGGCTGGAAAAACCTGGAAAAAAAGTTGGCTGCAGCTGGCTCCTCGCCGCTGACCTGACTGGTCAACTTCACTTGAGTCGGAGCCAGCCCTTGATCTCTCAAAGATTGTCGAACCTGCCTTGCGGAGTCGCCCTCGAGCATGCCACTTTTACTTCGACCCCGCGCATCAAGCGCCTGATATTCAAAAGCCGGCATAATGACTCAATCAGTCCGCCATCGTGACGCGAAGAATTTCGTCGATCGTTGTAATCCCTGCTAGCACTTTACTGCGACCATCATCACGAATACCAGAGGAGACAGTTCTCGCTTGTTTTTCCATCTCGGGCTCGGAGGCACCCATATGAATCATCTCTCGAAGTTTGTCATCGACAACAATGATTTCGTAAATGCCCTGACGCCCTCGATACCCCTCAAAGGCGCAGCGCTCACAACCTAAAGCACGGTAGATTGTTGCTGAGTCCGCACCATCAACCTTGAGAAAATTTTGCTCGTATTCATCCGGTGCGTGCGCAACTTTGCAGCGCTCGCAAAGAACCCGAACCAAGCGCTGCGCGGCCAGACCGGCAATACTATTGGACAGCAAATAGGGTTGGACGCCCATATTCGCGAGCCGAGTGATCGCGCCAATTGCAGTATTTGTGTGCAGGGTAGATAGTACTAAATGGCCCGTTAAACTGGCTTGCACCGCAATATCTGCTGTTTCGTAATCGCGAATCTCACCGACCATCACCACATCAGGATCTTGTCTCAAAATAGCCCTCAATCCTTTTGCAAAGGTCATATTGGCTTTCGCGTTGACCTGGGTCTGCCCTACTCCTTCAACGTCATACTCGATGGGATCCTCAACGGTTAAGATATTCCGACTGCTGTCGTTCAGCTGATCAAGACCTGCATACAATGTGGTCGACTTACCTGAACCTGTAGGGCCGGTGACCAAAATAATGCCGTGCGGCCTGCCAAGTAATCCTTGCATCTGGGCGAGACCGTTCGACTGCATTCCAAGGTGTGGCAAACTCTTGCGGCCATCCTGCTTATCGAGCAAACGCATCACCACTCGTTCACCATTACTCGCGGGAATGGTCGACACCCGAACATCGACCTCTTTGCCGCCAACCCGAACCGAAATCCGGCCATCTTGCGGCAATCTTTTTTCGGCGATATCGAGCTTTGCCATAACCTTGATCCGAGAAACGAGGAGCGGCGCCATCGCCCGGCGAGGAGAAACAATTTCTCGGAGTACCCCGTCGACCCGGAATCGAACCACCAACCGGCTTTCATAAGTCTCAATATGAATATCAGATGCACCGACCTTGATGGCTTCGGTTAATAGACTGTTAATCAAACGAATAATTGGCGCATCGTCGTCTTGTTCTAGTAAGTCACCACTTTCGGGTAGTTGATCCATCAAACTGGACAAATCCATGGATTCGCCCAGGTCCTCAATAAATTGCATGGCCTCGTCAGAATCTTCCTCATAGGCTGAGGACAGGAGCCCATCGAACTGAACTGAACTCACCTCTCGCAGGGTTCCGAGACGCCCAGTGAACCGTTGCACTTCAGAGAAGACACTGGGCGCCAACGGCGCTTTATAAACCAGCCCGGCGTGTCCCTGATCATCGAGTTGGGTGTCTAAAATTACGCCAAATCGTTTAGCAAAACCGAAGGGCAATCGATTCATTGCAGGGTGCTCATTCGCTTGCGCGTCAGACATAGATTAGTCGCCTAATGAAATATAATTTGTATCAATTCGGAATTTTATACGCGCTGTTTTACAAACTCGTACTCATTAATAAGGCACGCTTTCCGATGCCGGAATTGTAGCAGTCTCGACACAAAATTCACCTCAATATCATCCGCAACCCTTCTAATTAGGATCGAACTGATATAACATTCACTATACAAATCCTGGGCTCGACCAACATGAAACTCAGTGATATTGATCTTAATTTATTTGTTGTGCTTGATGCGATCTACACCGAGGGTAATCTAACCCGAGCCGGTGAAATCATCGGTATCACCCAGCCCGCGGTGTCCAACTCTCTGTCTCGCCTTCGCACTCTGTTTGATGATCCGCTTTTTGTTAGAACTGCCGATGGTATGATCCCGACGCCGGTCGCCCAGAATATCATCGGAGGGGTTAGGCAAGCCCTCGACCTCGTTCGTTCGAGCGTTCAAGACAGCGAGCACTTCGATCCCTTGCAATCTGAAAAACGTTTCCGAATTTCCGCCAATGATTTAACAGAAGCCATCCAAATCCCTCCGCTTGTGAGACAGCTCAAAGACGCAGCACCAAAGGTTGCCATTGAGTGTTATCAGGTTAGGCGCAGGGACCTCAATATTGAACTTGCGTCCGGTAATCTCGATCTTGCGATTGATGTGCCGCTCACCCCGGACCCGCAGATCAAACATGTTGCCTTGCGCCAGAGCCCGCAGGTTTGCGTGATAAGAAAGGACCACCCACTGATCAAGAATAAACTCTCGCTCGACGACTATCTTTCCCTGGAACACATTCACATCTCATCTCGCCGCGGTGGCCTCGGTATTGTTGACCTTGCGCTGGGCAAAATGGGTAAGAAAAGAAACATCGTGTTAAGAACGCAGCACTACTTGTCGTCACCGCTGCTGGTCACGACCACCGATCTTGCCATGACCGTCCCGATGACCTTTGCACGTTTTTTGACAAGCCTTGGACCGGTCCAAGTGTTTGACCTACCCTTTGATGCAAGCGATCTTGAAACCCACCTCTATTGGCACGAGAGCACAGATAAAGATCAGGCCAATCAGTGGTTTAGATCAATGATCATGGAATCCAGCAATCTAGATAGGACGTAACTCCGTTTTATGAATTTCGTTGGCAGCCACATTCTCGGTGTTGAACAATTTTCACGCGAGGACATCGCGCGAATCTTTGACGTTGCCGACTCCATGGCGCCTTACGCGCGTCGCGAACGCGTGACCCGTGTTTTAGAGGGTGCAATCCTTGGCAATATGTTTTTTGAGCCCAGTACCCGAACTCGGGTCAGTTTTGGCTGCGCCTGGAACCTGCTAGGGGGAGAAGTTCGAGAAACAACCGGTATCAAAGCGTCAGCCCTCGCCAAGGGAGAATCTTTCTACGACACCGCTAGGGTGCTCTCAGGTTACAGCGATCTGATCGTAATGCGACATGAGAAAAGTGGATCAGTCTCTGAATTCGCCACAGCCAGCCGCGTGCCGGTGATCAACGGCGGGGATGGAGCGAATGAACACCCGAGTCAAGCCCTACTTGATCTTTACACCATTAGTCGAGAACTCGGACATCAAGGTAAGATCATCGATGGTATGCGCATCGCTCTGGTGGGGGATCTGCGATTTGGTCGGGCGGTTCACTCACTGTGTAAACTCTTGATGGCTTATCAAAATATCCAGCTGACACTGATCTCACCCGAGGCCTTGAAGCTACCCGAGGAATACATTGTTGCCCTCGAGAACAAGGGCCACACCGTTACAGAATCGCATGCCTTACAGTCGGGTATCCAACATGCAGATATTGTTTACGTTACGCGAACCCAAGAAGAACGCTTTGAGTCGAAAGACGAAGCCCAAAAGTACAAGGGTCTTTTTCGCCTCAATCAAGAGATCTATACCGAATTCTGTGAGCCGAATACTGTGATCATGCATCCGCTGCCTCGAGATTCACGCGAGGATGCTAACGAACTTGATAATGACTTAAACGACAATCCAAATCTTGCCATATTTCGTCAGACAGACAACGGCGTTCTAATCCGAATGGCGCTGTTTGCGATGATTTTAGATGTTGTCGACCAGATCGATGCGACCAGCCGAAACGTAAACTGGTACACATCACGAAGATTCTAAGTTCTCGACGCCAAATACTTTTTCGCAACCCATTCAAAAACTGGAGACCCCCATCATGCTTCATCACTCAATTTTAGAGACGATTGGCAATACCCCCGTAGTACGACTCAATCGGATGGCGCCCAAAGGCCAAACCATTTATGCCAAAATTGAAGCCTTCAACCCAATGGCATCTGTGAAAGATCGTTTGGCGATTGCCATTATTGAGGATGCGGAACGAAGGGGCACTTTGACGCCAGGTCAGACCGTCATCGAAGCAACCTCCGGCAACACTGGAATTGCCTTAGCCATGGTCTGCGCAGCGAAGGGCTATCCGTTTGTCGCGACAATGGTTGAGACATTTTCAATTGAACGTCGAAAAATCATGAAAGCCCTGGGAGCACGCGTTATTTTAACGCCGGCAGCCGAGCGAGGATCTGGCATGGTTGCCCGGGCCGAAGCCCTAGCTGCGGAACACGGCTGGTTCCTCGCGCGGCAATTTGAGAACCCCGCTAACCCAGCCTATCACCGCAACACCACAGGACCCGAAATCTTGCGCGATTTCGCGGGCCATGAACTCGACTATTTTGTCAGTGGCTGGGGCACAGGTGGAACCATGACAGGCACTGGGCAGGTTCTAAAGGCGGCTCGACCCAATCTGAAAGTCATAGGTGTTGAACCCCAAGAAGCCGCCTTGCTCTCTGGTGCATCTTGGACGCCGCATAAAATTCAAGGCTGGACACCAGACTTCATCCCCGAAGTGCTCGACCAAAGCATCGCTGACGAGCTCATCCTTGTCTCAGATGACGAATCCCTTGAAACGGCTCGGCGTCTCGCCGCGGAGGAAGGCATTTTCTGCGGAATCTCTTGTGGCGCAACCATGGCCGGCGCGCTCAATGTTGCCCAGGCAGCACCCCAGGGCAGCACCTTCTGTGTGATGCTGCCAGACACTGGAGAGCGTTACTTATCGACTGTTCTGTTCGAGCATCTCACCGCCGACAGTGACGATGAATGGCTAGCAGAGCAATCCTAATTCAAGGATAGCCGATAGGCCAATTCGCAAGGCGAGGCGACAGAGAGCCCTTAGAACGCCTCTTGGTTGCCTTACGCCCGTACAGAATTACAGTGTCAGTCTACGGAGTTTTCGAAGTGAGGCGTCTGCACATTCCCTTCTGCGGTGCGCCGCATCAAGGTTGGCCCAGCCTCAAAACGTTGCGGGGATTCGACGTTACCCACCGAGCCTCGCTGAATCTGCTTGTTCACCACTGACAAACGCCGGGATCAGTGCAGCGTCCTGGCGTTTGTCTGCTTTGGACCTACGTTCTAACACTCGATGCTTTACTCATTAGGCGCTTTAAAAATTAAAGCCTCTATAAAAGACAGGCTTTATCGATTGAGGATTTATAGATTGCAGGTTTATAGATTGCAGGTTTATAGATTGCAGGTTTATAGATTGAAGGTTTATAAGTTAAGGCCGCTGTCATGTGAGAACTTGATCGCATTCAGCTTTAGAGCTTGGCTAGTTTAAAAACACTGAAACCTAAAAACTTCAGCGCTCGAGAACCTCAGCATCAGAAAAGACAAAGCCTCCAACGGGAGGCTTTGAATCGACCTTAAGTGCTCTCTGGCACCACAGACGTGTTGAGGGTTTTAAAGCTGACCATCCAGCTCTGGCACGGCCTTAAACAAGTCCGCAACCAGTCCATAATCTGCCACTTGAAAGATCGGTGCATCTTCATCTTTATTGATAGCCACAATCACTTTGCTGTCTTTCATACCCGCTAAATGTTGAATCGCTCCGCTAATACCTACGGCGATGTAGAGATCGGGCGCGACGATCTTTCCGGTTTGCCCCACCTGCATATCATTGGGCACGAAGCCTGCATCCACAGCGGCTCGAGAGGCTCCAATAGCCGCGCCTAGCTTGTCAGCGACGCTCTCGAGCATTGCAAAGTTTTCGCCATTTTGCATACCGCGTCCGCCTGAAACAATAATGCTCGCGGCGGTCAGTTCTGGACGTTCTAAGACAACAACATCTTCACGCACCCAGGACGAGAGCCCAGCGGTCGCTGGCCCTTCTCGCACTTCAATGCTCGCAGTACCGCCTTCAGCACTGACCGGGTCAAATGCTGTCCCCCGAACGGTTAGTACCTTTACTGCGTCTGAACTCTGGACCGTTGCGATCGCATTACCGGCGTAAATCGGACGTTGAAACGTATCTGCCGA
>Ga0315330_10000264_pt1 | contig 30596 bp, 29 predicted proteins | sample M140m34915metaG_FD_203453 | JGI IMG/M metagenome (GOLD analysis project Ga0315330, IMG submission 203453) | Ammonia-oxidizing marine archaeal communities from Monterey Bay, California, United States - M1 40m 34915 | ecosystem: Environmental > Aquatic > Marine > Intertidal zone | place: USA...
AAATTGAGTGATGAGAATGTTAGATCAGTATTAAAGAAAATGCCACTTGAAGAAGCTTTGAATTATTTTGTTAGTAAATGCTCCATTGAATTACATAAAAAAACACCTGGTAATCATATAAGTTGGTGGAATTATGAGAAAGCTAAGAAATTTTTTAAAGAGGCAGGTTTTAATAATATCTATTTATCGGGATTTGGTCAAAGTGCATTTCCTGAGATGAGAAATACAACAATGTTTGACACAACTCGTCCAAACTATTCATTGTATATTGAGGCTCAAAAATAAATTTATTCGTTTAAAGTTTATTAATTAAATTATCAGTCTAAGTACACTTTATATAGAAATATAAAAATTAAGAATGTTTAATACATCCTATTTACAATTAAAGAAAAATTTGAAAAAAGATTTTTCTAATTTTAGAAAAATTAGACTAGCAATACTTGGTGATAGTTCAACACAGTTTTTAAATACCGCTATTAAGGGTTTGGGTTTTGATTATGAATTAAATCTTGATATTTATGAATCAGATTATGATCAAATTCCATTACAAGTTTTTGATTCTTCTTCTGATTTATATAATTTTATACCAGAGTTGATAATAATATTTAAATCATCACATAAATTACTTCAAAAGTATAATGTAACTAATTTAGAAAGCCAATCTTCTTTTGCGATTAATCAAATCACGGAAATAAAAAATATTTATTCTACTCTTTCTAATAATATTAATTCAAAAATTATTTTTTATAACTATACAGAAATTAATGATAATGTTTTTGGGAATTTTTCTAACAAAGTTGAAAGTTCTTTTTTATTTCAGCAAAGAAAACTTAATTATTTATTAATGGAATTTGCTTTAACTGCACCTAATTTATATATATGTGATTTATCTTCACTGCAAAATCAAATTGGTAAAGGGAATTTTTTTCACACTTCAAGTTATATTAATAACTCGATGGTTTTAAGTGTTGATATATTACCATTAGTTGCAAAGTATACACTTGATATTATTAAAGCTATAGAGGGAAATTTCAAGAAATGTATTATTCTCGATCTAGACAATACAACTTGGGGAGGTATCATAGGCGATGATGGAGTTGAGAAAATACAGATAGGTAATCTAGGAATTGGTAAAGCCTTTTCAGAATTTCAATTATGGGTAAAAAAGTTAAAAAACAGAGGAATAATCATAGCAATATGCAGTAAAAATACAGAATCTGTAGCCATTGAACCTTTTAGAAAACATCCAGATATGGTCTTGAAAATCGAGGATATCTCTGTCTTTGTAGCAAATTGGGAGAACAAAGCTGATAATATAAGATATATCCAAAACGTTTTAAATATTGGCTTTGACTCAATGGTTTTTATTGATGATAATCCATTTGAAAGAAACATTGTAAGAGAAAATTTGCCTGATGTATGTGTTCCTGAATTACCAGAAGACCCTGCAGACTATTTAGAGTATTTATATAACTTAAATCTTTTTGAAACTATTTCATATTCAAATGAAGATGCAAAAAGAACTAAAAAATATCAAATTGAGTCTAAAAGAGCTATGGCTCAAAAAAAATATACTAACGAAAATGATTTCTTAAAAAGTCTTGAAATGGTTTCTAATATTGAATCTTTTAACTCATTTAATGCTCCAAGAGTTGCTCAACTATCACAACGCTCAAATCAATTTAATCTTAGGACAATAAGATATACAGAAAAAGATGTAATTAAAATGATCAATTCTAAAGATTATTTCTCCTTTACATTTAATCTAAAAGATAAATTTGGAGATCATGGATTAATCTGTGTGATAATATTAAAGAAACAAATTAATAATAGCATATTATTTATAGATACATGGTTTATGAGCTGTAGAGTTTTAAAGCGTGGAATGGAAAGATTTGTACTTAATCATTTAGTTAGTTTCGCTAAAAATAATAATTATAAATTTTTAGAAGGTGAATATATTGAAACTTCAAAAAATATTTTAGTTAAAGATCATTATTCTACTTTAGGATTTGAAAAAAAGAATAATAATTGGATACTTGATCTGAATAATTATTCTAAATTGATGACACATATTAAATAAAATAAAATATGAAAAAAGAAGAAATACTTAAAAATGTAAATAATATTTTTATCGATGTCCTTGATGATGAGGATATAGTAGTAACTGAAGCTACAAAAGCAGATGATATTGATGATTGGGATTCCCTTAATCACATTCATTTGGTAGTTGCTATTGAAAAACACTTCGGAATTCGTTTTACTTCTCAAGAAATTCAATCTTGGAATAATGTTGGTGAAATGATAATCAATATGAAAGAAAAAGGAATATAGTGTTTAAAATTGGAGATGAATTTAATTCTAAATTTAAAATATCTAAAGATATTTACGATGGTTTTGTAAATATTTTTAATGACAAGAATCCAATGCATGTAGATTTAGTTTTTGCTAAAAATCACGGATTCTCTGGAAAAGTTATGCATGGAAATATTTTAAATGGATTTATATCACATTTTATTGGAGAACAATTACCTGTAAAAAATATTGTTATACTAACTCAAAGTATTAACTATAGTAATCCTGTATATTTAAATGATATTTTAAACTTTAAGGCTTTAGTTTTTGAAATATATGAATCTGTAAATGTTATAAATTTCAAGTTTAATTTTACTAATCATAAAAGTGTTGTAGTTGCAAAAGGAAAAGTTCAAATAAAAATATTAAATAAATGAATATTTTAGTAACAGGCGGAGCCTCAGGTTTAGGAAAATCAATAACGGAAATATTATTAAGCAACAAAGATTACACTGTATATTTTACATTTTGTAGCTCTAAGGAAAACGCAGCTACAATATGTTCTAAATTTCCAAATTCTAAAGGTATAGAATGCGATTTCAATGACACAAATAGCATTAACTCTTTATGTGAAATGATTCCTGATTTGAGGTTAAATGTATTAATAAATAATGCATATTCTGGAAACTTTATTACAAAACATTTTAATAAAATTTCACCAGATGTTTTTTCTACAGATTTCAATAAAAACATTATACCTACAGTTTTTATCACTCAATCTGCAATTTCATATTTCAAAAAAATGAAAAGTGGTAAAATAATCACAATCTTAACATCAGCACTTGTTGATAAACCACCCTCTGGAGCATCTTCTTATGTTGCTAATAAAGCTTATTTACAATCACTTGTTAAATCTTGGGCTGTTGAAAATAAAAAATTCAATATAACATCTAACTCTGTTTCACCATCTCTTATGCTAACAAAATTAACCTCTGATATTGATGAAAGAATTATTGATCAAATAATTGATAATCATCCTCTAAAGAAAATCTTAGAAACATCAGAGGTTGCTGAAACAGTTGCTTTCCTAGTTAATTCTTCACAACAAATTAATGGTATTGATTTGGTTATAAATTCTGCTGAAAGTATAAAGTAAATATGTTATTTAACTCTCTTGACTTTGCAATATTTCTTCCAATAGTTTTTACACTGTATTGGTTTGTTGCAAAGAAAAATTTAAAACTCCAAAATTTCTTAATAGTTGCAGCAAGTTATGTTTTTTATGGTTGGTGGGATTGGAGGTTCTTATCACTAATAATGTTTAGTACGCTAGTTGATTATTTAGTTGGTCACAAGCTTAGAATTGAAGATAGGCAATCTAAAAGGAAGGTACTGTTATGGACAAGTATAACAGTAAACCTTGGATTTTTAGCTTTTTTTAAATACTATAATTTTTTCTTAGAAAACTTTTTGAATGCCTTTAGTTTATTTGGAATGCAGATTAATGCTAATAGTCTAAATATCATTCTTCCTGTGGGTATAAGTTTTTATACATTTCAAACCCTAAGTTATACTATTGATGTTTATAAAAAGAAATTAGAGCCTACGAAAGACTTTATTGCTTTTTCAGCCTTTGTATGTTTTTTCCCCCAACTTGTAGCAGGACCAATTGAAAGAGCAACAAATTTATTGCCTCAGTTCTATAAAAAAAGAACTTTTGAATACCAAAAAGCTGTTGATGGTATGCGTCAAATTTTATGGGGAATATTTAAAAAAGTTGTTATAGCTGATAATTGTGCTGTGTATGCAAATCAGATATTTAATAACTCTGTTGACATGAACGGAAGTGCTTTACTTCTTGGTGTTATATTTTTTGCTTTTCAAATATATGGTGATTTCTCAGGGTACTCTGATATAGCCATTGGAACATCAAGGCTATTTGGATTTGACTTAAAGCAAAACTTTGCTACACCTTATTTTTCACAAAATATTGTAGAATTTTGGAGACGTTGGCATATTTCGTTAAGTAAATGGTTAACAGATTATGTTTTTACTCCTTTAGCTATTGAGTTTAGACATTTTGAAAAAAAAGGAATTATTATTTCAATTTTTATAACCTTTTTCTTATCAGGATTATGGCATGGAGCAGGTTGGAACTTTATATTTTATGGATTAATTCACGCAATATATTTCCTCATAACATTATTAGTTTTAGGGCATAAGAAATCATTTAATTCTACTTCAGAAGATAAATTTATTCCGTCTATAAAAGAAAGTCTGAATATGATTTTAACATTTGTATTGGTCTCATTTTCTTACATATTTTTTAGAGCTGAAAATATTATACACGCTTTTAGCTATATTCAAGGTATTTTCTCTGAAACAATATTAAATATTCCATCCTACAATAATGCTCGTTTAAGTTTATTAACCCTATGTGTGACTTTAATTTTTATGATTATTGAGTGGAATGGAAGAAATGAACATTATGCAATTCAAAATTTAAATAGTGTAAATAATACTTATGTTAGATATTTTTATTATTTGATAATTGTTTTTGCTATACTCATGATAGGAAATTTCAACGAAAACGAATTTATATACTTTCAATTTTAATATGAAAAAATTTATTTGTAAAATAATTATTATTTCATCCATAATTTCTTCATTCTTATTAATTATTAATTACTATGCTGACCCTGGAAATTTATTCTCTAAATCTTATGAAAATGAAATCGTAGATATGCTTAAGCTTAACAATGTCACAAACATTTCAAATTATGACGAAAGAGCTTTTCAAAGACAATTCATAAATAGTTTAGATGTAAAACCTGAAATTATAGCAATTGGTTCTAGTAGAGTAGCTTATATTGATAGTGATTTTTTTAGTGACCAAATATTTATTAATAGCGGTGTATCGGGTGCAACTATTGAAGATCTAGTTGCAATCTACCAAATGTATAAATCTAAAGATATCTTGCCAAAAGAAATAATTTTAGGTGTTGACCCATGGCTTTTTAACATTAATAATGGACAAAATAGATGGTTGTCAATTGAAAAAGAATATAAAAAATATTATAACAAAGAAGAATCTAAAATTAACTTAGGTTTTACGATTTTAAAGTATACTCAATTATTTTCTCCATCATATTTACAAGCATCTCTTAATTTACTTCTAACTGAAAAAAAATTAATTTTAACTTCGAAAAAAAATAATCTTGGACGGACAAAACTAAAAGACGGATCTCTCGTTGAAACTCAGGCTGTAAGAGAAATAACAATTAATCAATTGGATGATATTGTAAAAGATTATATTCAACAAAAGCAGTATTCCATTGAAGGATATCATCGTATATCAACTGATAAATTTATAGAATTTCAGAATTTATGTTTAGATATTTTAGAAAATAATATTAAACTATCATTTTTTCTTAGTCCATACCATCCGTTAGTTTACCAAAAAGTTAAACAAGATTATGGTATAGTTTTAGATGTTGAGAAAGAGATTATAGAATTTGCTAATAGCAATAATATTAAATTAAAAGGTTCATATTCCCCACATAAAGTAGGTGTAATCAATAAAGATTTTTTTGATGGATTACATTTACATAAAATGTCAACAAAAAAAATATTGTTCGATTAAATATAATTTAACTAATGGAAAAAGTTTTAAATCTCTTTGTTGGCTCCTTCTTGTTATCAAACCTCTACTATTTAAGCCCTATAGTTGGATTATCAAATTCTTCAGTAATAATATTTTTAATAGTTGTTTCCTTTTTTGGTTTTATACTAAGATTTGATTTATATAATTTCAAATTATTAGGAACTAAACTTACTTTCAGGATAGTTACCTTATCCTTTATTTTATTTATAATCAATAGTTTATGGAATTATGAAATTCATATAAATGATATAATTAGAATAACTTGTTTTACATTTTATTTTTGTTGGACTATTTCAATTTTTAAAAATAAAAACTCTCTATTAAAAATTCATCTTAAAAAGCTATTAAGTCTTATGTTTTTTTTAATAGTTATAATGTCTTTTTTTGAATATTATTTCTATGAAATATTTAAGTTAATTATGGACGCCGAATTTAGCCCTGGAAGTGATGGAAGAAGGTTAGCTATTACATTTCGTGATCCAAATTCTTTTGCATTTGCTACAATTTCATTTGTGTATGTATACATAAGACTTGAAAAATCACCATCTAAAATTTTTATTGCATTAATTACAACTATATTAATAGTAAATCTAACAGGTTCTAGACTAGGTTTATTAACATTTGCAGTATTATTTTTTCCCTTACTTATTAAATTTTTTAAAAATTTTAATTTTTCAAAAGTTTTATTAATAACTCTATTTTTACCTACTTTATTTTTTATTCCAATATCAACAAATGAGGATTCCAAAACAGATTCACTTGTTGAAAGAATAATGGAAAGTGAAAAAGTTGGAGGTGCATCAGAAAGCTCTAATCAAAGACTTGAGTCGATAAGAGCTGGGATAAGAGCGAGTAATTTATCCAATATTTTTATTCCGCCAGGAAATTTATTATTTAGATCAAAGTGGGAAAGCGTTGTAAATGCTAGACATTATCCACATTCAACTTTTCTATACATGTTTGTTGAATATGGTATATATGTTATATGGCCATTACTAATACTAATACCACTATATAAAAAAGCGAAACGTGTGAGGACTTTAGGTTTATATAGTATACTTATTATTGGACTTCTTTTACTTCCAAACCTAATTTATGATTCTACGGCTTTTTTTATAATTTATTACATAGGTCATGAATATAGCAGTTATTCTTCCACAATTAATAAAAATATGCAATTAAAAAAACATTATGTTAATAGCTTCACATCCCCCATTCAAAGTAGGGGTTAATAATTAATATTTTTTTGATGGTTTGCATTAACAGAAAATATCAAGAAAAAAAATATTTTTGGATTAAAAAATAATTTAATGATTTATCAAAGTGTGTTGGAAAATGAAAATATAGCTTCAATAATAAATTGGCTTAAAGATAAGAATACAAAAAAGATTTTCTTGATCACAGGAAAGAATTCTTTTTACGTTTCCGGATCAAAAAACTATCTTAAACCGTTACTGGATGAATATGATTACATAAAGTTTAGTGATTTTGAGGATAATCCTCAATTAAAAGACGTCTATAGAGGTATTGAATTATTTAAAAGTGAAGGCTGTGATTGTTGTATTGCAGTAGGTGGGGGAAGTGTAATTGATATGGCTAAATTAGTCAGTTGCTTAGTTAATGAAGATGTTATTAAAATTCCAGAAAAAATTAGAGATAATATCATAAATAATGGTAGAGAAGTTCCTCTTTGTGTAATACCAACAACTGCTGGATCAGGGTCTGAATCTACACATTTTGCGGTAGTTTACATTAATCATCAAAAATATTCACTTGCACACCCTTCTATATTACCAGATTACGTAAATCTTAATGCAAATCTTTCTTACTCATTGAACCCTTATTTAAAGGCTATAACAGGATTGGATGCATTATCTCAAAGTATTGAATCCTATTGGAGTAAAAAGTCTACTGCTCAATCGAGAATTTATTCTTCTAAAGCCATTAACTTATTATGGAATAATTTAAAACAATCTGTTTTAGAGAATAATTATGAAGCACATAAAAAGGTTGTTCAAGGCTCATATTTAGCTGGAAAAGCTATAAATATTGCAAAGACAACAGCTGCACATGCCTTCTCTTACTTTTTTACTACACATCATAATATTAGACATGGACATGCTGTTTCTCTTACCATAGGTAAAATATATCAATTTAATAAAAGTCACGTTCAATATTCCGACAAAGTGACAAAACAAATTTTCACTGATTTAGATAAATTACTAGGTATTGAAGAAGATTCAATTTCTGTAATAGAAAATTTTATATCTGATCTAAATATAGAATTGGATTTTTCAAAACTTGATATAAATATTAAAAAGGAATTACCTAATATTAAAAAAGAGGTGAATCTTGAGCGACTAAATAATAATCCCTTTCAAATTAAGGAAAAAGATTTTGAAAATATTTTAATCAATCCTTTAGTATAAAAAATAAATACATTATTTAGACATGAAAAACACCATTGTAATCAAAAATATTAATAACATTGATTTTGAAGTTACATGTGGTTTGAATAAATACATATATAAACCAAGGGAAACATGTATTTCTAAGCATAATGAGGGTGTTAAAAGTTTTCAAGATATAGTTAAACAATCTGTTGTCTTAAATGGGAGAGGGAGTTTATTAAATTTAGTAGAAATAAGTTGGGTAAATGAGTTAGAGGAGAATATTGGACGTGAATTTGCATTCTACAGTTTTCTTAAAAACATTGGTACTTTAAAATCTCGATATAGTTGGAGAGGAAGTAAAAATATTCCTGAATATAGAGCATACTCAATGCTTATATCATCTTACTATAGATTGAATCTATTTTATTTTTTTAAAATAGCTTTTGGAAAGGTCTTGTTTTACACATTGAAATCACTTTTTAGCTTTAGAGAATTTAGACAATTTAAGTCAAGTAAAATTATAATTCATGGTGCAAATGAAAAATACTTAGATATAATCCATCCATTGATTGAAGAAATTAGAAGATGTTCTAAAGCAAGATTAGGAATTCTTTCAAAAATAAAACTTTCTCCTATTGTTAATAATATGATGAGCTATAGACATCAATATTTATACAAATTTAATCTGGATTACTTATCTTATTTTCGTGAATTTAGAACTGAAAAAATCCGTGTTTTAAATAACATTCCTAAAAATATTGACTCAACTTATTTTAAACAGATTATTAATAGAATTTATGCTGAAAATATTTTTAAACTATCTAATTTAAGGTCAAATGTCACTTCAATAATAGAAAATGGACAACTAGAAATCTTTGGTTCTACGAATCATGTTGAAGAATTACCAAAAATGTTTTACGTTATTTGTAAATCAAAGAATATATTAACATTTGGCTGCAAGAGAGGTTCAACTTTTGATAGTGTTGAGAATGGAATGTTTCTTGGTGATAAACTGTTCGTCAAAAGTGAATCAGAAAAAAAATTATTTATTAGTAGAGGTTTAGCATCTGAAAAAATATTTATTACTGGATTGCCTATAAATAATGATTTAATTCTAAAGAAAATAAATAGTAAAAAAATAACAGAAAAAATCAAATATGAAAATGGCATTTTAGATGAAAAAATTATATTGTTTTTACCACAACCTTGTCAGATGTATTTTAATTTGAATGATAAAATAAAAGAAATTAATGATATCGCAACGTCTCTTTTGAACTTGAATGCCTATTTGTTTATTAAAATACATCCAAACGAGACTAATACTGACATTTATAAACAAATATTTAAGCAAGTTGGTTTTAAAAACTATAAAATATTTAATCATGACCTTTTTGAATTATTAGTTTCTTGTGATGTAGCTATAACAAAGCATTCTGGTACCGGAGTTGATGCATTAGTAGTAGGGAAGGAACTATTGGTCCTAAATTATACGCATAGATGGCCAAGTGAAACGAATCTATATCAAGTGTATAAAGCAGGTGTTCAAATTAATTCTAAAAATGAACTAATTAAATCTTTAAAAAAGGTTGTTAATACCAAATTTAATAAGGAAACTGATAACTCTTCTTATTATGAATACATAGGTCCACAAGATTTAAATTCTGCTAAGAGGATTATTAGCGAACTTATTCCAAATAATTAAAAATAATAAACAATGAAAAATAAAAAAGTTTACGTAGCGATGAGTGCTGATATAATACATATAGGTCACTTAAATATTATAAAAGAAGCCGCTAGACATGGTAATTTAACTGTTGGAGTTCTAACTGATAAAGCAATAGCATCATATAAAAGGTTGCCTTTTCTTCCTTATGAGATTAGAAGCAAAACAGTTGAAAATATAAAGGGTGTTCAAGCCGTAATATCACAAGATACGTTGGATTATACTTATAATTTATTAAAACTAAAGCCTGACTATGTAGTTCATGGTGATGACTGGAAGACAGGTGTACAATCTTCTGTCAGAAAAAAAGTAATTGAAACTATTAATGTATGGGGAGGAAAACTTATTGAACCATCTTATACGGATGGAATCTCTTCTACAATGCTAAATGAATCATTGAAAGATATTGGAACAACTCCGAATATTAGATTAGGTAAATTAAGAAGGTTGATTAATGCTAAACCAATTGTTCGCATTTTGGAGTCACACAGTGGGTTAACAGGGCTTATAGTTGAAAAAACATACCACACTAATTCTGAGGGGGTTAAAGAGGAGTTTGATGGTATGTGGTCAAGTTCTTTGACAGATTCTACATCAAAAGGAAAACCAGACATTGAACAAGTAGATTTAACTACTAGATTGCAAGGGATAAATGACATGTTAGAATCTACCACTAAACCAATGATTTATGACGGAGATACTGGTGGAAAGCCTGAGCATTTTCAGTTTACTGTCAGAACTTTAGAGAGATTAGGTATTTCTGCAATTATAATTGAAGATAAAACTGGACTTAAAAAGAATTCATTATTTGGCACATCAGTTCCTCAAAAAAGGGATACAATTGAGGATTTTACACATAAAATACGAATGGGTAAAAGTGCTCAAATCACTGACGATTTTATGATAATTGCACGAATAGAAAGCTTTATTCTTGGAGATACTCTAGAAGATGCTCTTAGAAGAGCTGATGCGTATGTAGAGGCAGGTGCAGATGGTGTAATGATCCACAGTAAGGATAAAAGTGGGGATGATATAAAATCATTCTGTTTAGAATATAGAAAGAAAAATACTACAACTCCTATAGTCGTTGTTCCTTCTTCATACAACCACATTAAGGAAGACGAGTTAATTGAATGGGGAGCAAACATAGTAATATATGCGAATCACTTACTAAGAGCATCATTTCCATCTATGCAGAATGTTGCAAAGACAATTTTAAAAAATAAAAGAACCTCTGAATTAGACAATACTTGTATGTCAATAAAAGAAATATTAGAACTAATACCAGGAACAAAATGATAAAAACTAAAGAATTTTATGAATCTTTGATTAAAAATGGTGTAGATTTTTTTACTGGTGTACCAGATTCATTACTAAAAGACATCTGTTCATACATCTCAGATAATTCAGCACCTGAAAAACATGTTATTGGTGCAAATGAAGGAGGTGCTACTAGTCTTGCAATTGGTTATCATTTGGCAACTAGAAAAACCCCTTTAGTATATATGCAAAACTCTGGTTTTGGAAATATAATAAATCCATTATTGTCATTAGCAGACCCTAAAGTATACAGTATTCCAATGATACTTTTAATAGGCTGGAGAGGAGAACCAGGATTAAAAGATGAACCTCAACATGTGAAACAAGGAGAAGTTAGTGAAACAATATTAAAAACATTAGAAATTCCATACACAGTTATTTCTAATAAAACTTTAGATGTGGATAAAATAATTTCTAATGCCGTTGAACATGCAGAAATTAATAATTCTCCATTTGCTATACTTGTAAGAAAAGGTACATTTGAGACCTATTCTCTTATGAGTAAATTAAAAACTAATTTTGAACTAAATAGAGAAGAAGCGATTATAAAATCAACAGCTTTATTATCAGATTTAGATATAATTGTGGCAACAACAGGGAAAACATCTCGGGAACTATTTGAGTACCGAGCAAGAAATAATCAAGGTCATCAAAGAGATTTTTTAACCGTTGGAGGTATGGGACATGCCAACCAAATTGCTTTAGGAATTGCAATAGCAAAACCAGAAAAAACAGTTTATTGTTTTGATGGAGACGGAGCAGCCCTGATGCACACAGGTTCTTTAGGTATTATAGGTAATTTGAACTTAGATAATTTTAAACATATTATTTTTAACAATGGTGCACATGATTCTGTTGGTGGCCAACCTACTATTGGTTTCGAAATTGATTTTGGTGATATAGCTAAGTCATTTAATTATAATAAAGTTTTTAGAATTGAAAAATCAAATGATTTTGATAAAATTTTCATGGATTTTCAAAAACAACAAGGACCTTGTTTGTTAGAAATTATAGTTAATAAAGGAGCAAGAAAAGACTTAGGTAGACCAACCATATCTCCAAAAGAAAATAAAAATAATTTTATTAATTTTTTAAAAAAATAATTTGAATATTTATCAAAATCATTTGATTTTTTATTTGTAAAACTAGAAATTGACAGTGAAAGTTTACTTAAATAACCTTTTTTTTCAAATTATAAATCTTTTCAAAATTGTTAAGGGTTTTACTATTGGAACTATTATCCAACAGTTTATTGTTTTTCTATCCATTCCAGTTTTTACAAGATTATTACCACCTGAAGAATTAGGTATTTTTATTTTGTTTACATCTTTTACACTATTGGTTTCATACTTTAGTTGGTTTGGTTCTAATCAAAGTATAATTAAGCAATATCCCGAAATAAAAAAAAACGATAGTAAAAATTACCTAAGCAGTATTTATTCTTTTTCGAGTTTAATTATTTTAGGGTTATTTTTTCTAGTTACTTTTTTTTATTTAATTATAGGTTTCGATTCAAATTTAGTTCCTTCTTTACCATTTTATCCATTCTTAATTTTATGTTTTTTACATATTTTTTGTGAGACTCCTTTTAATATAGTATTGTCAAAGTATAGATCTCAAAATGATCATATTAAGTATAACTATTGGATTATAATTTCCACAAGCCTTTCTGTTGTATTTTCTGTTTTAATAATATATTTTTTTGAAACTGGAGTTGAAGGAAGAATTTTAGGTGGAATTTTATCCTACGCATGCTTTTATGTTTTCATTTTTATAAAAAAATATTTAACAATTAATTTTAATTTTAAATTATTTAAACAGGCTTTTAACTTTGGTGTTTTTTTATCTATTCAATGGGTTTTTTTAGAATTTTATAATTATTATTCCTATTCAATCATAGAATCAAATATATCAACTGAATTTTTGGGAATATTATCAGTTCACAAAAGCGTTGGTCTACAAATACCTAGTTTTATCATATCTTCAGTTGAATTAGCTTTTGTTCCTTTGTATTTTAAAGTTTATAATTCAGGTGTAACTAAAAGTTTTTTTAATTCATATTGGATATATATATTTTTATTAGGTTTATTTATTTCATTATTTATATTCTTTTATAATCCATTATTTTATTTTTTAACTGATAATGAATATCATGCATTTATGTGGATAGGGCCTGTGTTTGCGATATCCGCATTCATTAGAGCTTTTATGTTTATACCTTTATACTATCAATATGTTAATGAGAAGACTAAAAATGTAATGCTTGTATTTGTATTATCAACATTAATAATGTTAATTTATCTGTTCTACAACATTAACAATCTATCTTTAAAAGATGTAGTTTTAATTCTTGTTATGCCTAATATTTTAAACACTTTGTTTCTTTCAATAATATATTTTCTAAAATGAAGATTGTAGTCAATTTTTACAGATTTCTTGCAATACCTTTTGTTAACTTTTTTTATTTCTTTAATATACACCCCAATCTTGTAGTTTTATTAGGTTTATTAATCTCATTTTTATCTTCCTTTTTATTATCTACAGGTTATTTAAATTATGCAGGGTTTTTATATATATTCGTACTTATTCTTGATCATGCAGACGGTCAATTGGCTAGAAAAGCAAATAAAGTAAGCGAACTTGGTGCTTATTTAGATACAATTTCTGATAGAATTAGAACTCCAGTTTTCTTTGTAGGTATTTGGTTTTATTTTTTTAATTTTTCAGATATACATTTACTTATTTATGTATTTACATCAAGCTTAGTTATTTTAACTAATGAAATTGTTTTTTATTTATTTAAGTCCCTGAACTATAAAAACCTCAATCTAATTACTAGATTATTATTATTTGATTTTTTAGGTTGGGTAAATAATTCTGTTCTTTTTTCTATAGCTCTATTTACAAATAATTTAAAAATTTATTTATTGATTATAACATTCCTTGGTTTATTTCATTTGATATTTAAAATCAGTTATAATCTTTATTTAATTAACAAAAATAAAAAATGAGGGTTTTATACATATTGGAAGAAATACCTTTCCCAGTTGATAAAAATGGATCGACTCTGATCAATTACCAGGTTATCAAAAATTTTGCTAAAAATTCAAAGTTAGACGTTTTGACATTTGGCAATAAAAATGATGATCTTTTGTTTGAAAATAAATTAGACATAAAGCTTAATGAAATTTATTTATTAAAAAATAATATAAGATTTGTTTTTTTTAAAAAAATTTTAGCAATTATGCTATTTAAACCATCATTTTATTTTTTGTTTTCCAATTTGTTTTTTAAAAAACTAATTGAAATAAAGGATAAAAACAATTACGATATCATTTTTGTTGATTCAATTAATATGGAAATCTATGCTAGAAAATTTTGTAATGATGTATGTATTTCATTACACGATAGTTTATCTTTTTTATATCATTCAATGTATAAAAACACAAAAGGATTAAAAAGATATTATTTTAATTTCTTTTCTAAAATATATTATAATTATGAACTTAATATTTTAAAAAAGTATAAAAAAATTTTTTTTGTTTCAGAAAATGATTATAAATTTTTGACAAATGAAAATAAACCTAATGTATATATAATTCCAAATGGAGTTGAATTTCAAAAAAAACATTTTTTATCTAAAACTAAATCAAGTTCTATAGTTTTCTCTGGGGTTATGAATTATTTGCCCAATGAAGATGCATGTATACATTTTATAAAATATATCTTTCCTTTAGTAAAGGCAAAAATTCCAAATTTAAAATTTAAAATTGTTGGAAGACATCCCTCACAAAAGATTTTAAAGTACAATTCAAGTGATATTATAGTCGTAGGCGAAGTAGAAAATATTCAAACAGAATTATCTAAGTCATTAATATATGTATGTCCTCTAAGATTTGGAGCTGGATTTAAAAATAAAATTTTAGAGGCCTCAAGCGCACTTTTACCTATAGTTTGCACTGAAATTTCTGTAAATGGTATAGATTTAAAAAATTCAGAACATTTATTAATTTCTAAAAACGATCAAGATTTTGCTAATAATATTGTAAACTTATTTTATGACAAAGATTTAAGAGATAGATTATCTAAAAACAGTCTAAATCAATTAAAAAAAATATATAGTTGGAGTAATATAATTAATGAGTACAATAAAGTGTTATTTTGAGAAAATTCCTTCATTTCTTTCTTGGACTAGTAATAGTTAATCAATTGAATTAAAAAAATAAACAAATGAAAATTGCAATTATTTTACCAGATCTTAGAAAAGAAGCGCCAACAAAAATTGCCTTAGATGTAGCTAATAGTTATTCAAAAATAGGTCATGATGTTGATATTTTTGTTTTTAGAAATATTACTGAAATTAACGTTAAGTTCAATGTCTTTTTTTTGAATATTTTTTTTAATAATAAATTAAATGAATATGATTTAATTCACTGTCACAATTTTTTACCAGATTTTTATATTTTTTGGTATAGAAAAAGAATAAAAGCTAAATGTATATCAACGTTACACAATGATATCAAGGAAGTTTATCAACATGACGGGAATCTCATTTTTAGAAAATTGATTCCATATTTGTGGTTTAAATCTCTATTAAAGTTTGATAAGGTAATTTGTTTAAGTAAAAGAGCTCAAACAAGGTTGATGAATCAAGGAAAATTTAATACAGAAATGATCTACAATGGAATATCTGTTGATTTAAAAAAAGATATAAACTTAAAACATAAGACTTTAATAAACCAAATAAAGAAACATAATATATTAATTGGAATAGTAGCAACACTTTATCATGTTAAAGGAATTGAACAAGTTCTAAAAGCACTTAAAAATCTTGAAGGATATTCATTAGTTATTATTGGAGATGGGCCAGCGAAAAGTCACCTTGAATCATTAAGTAAAAAACTTAAATTAGAAAAAAAATGTTATTTTTTAGGGAGACATTTAAATGGCTACTCATATTTCAGGTATTTTGACTTGTATGTTATTTCTTCATATTCAGAGGGATTTCCTTTAGCAGTTCTAGAAGCAGCAGCATTTTCCGTACCTACTGTATGTTCGAAAATTCCTGTTTTTGAAGAGTTTTTTGAAAATGATGAAGTTGTTTTTTTTAGTTTGAATGATATTGATAGTTTAGTAAATGCAATAAAAAAAATAACAAAAAATAAAAGCTATGGAAAAAGTTTTAATAAAAAGTATTTAAATAATTTTACATTAGAAAAAATGAATGAAAATTATCTTAAAATAATCAAAAATTTAATTTAATAATATATGAAGGATTATCAAATATGTACAAAATCTATTATGGACACTACTGATTCAAATATTACATTTGATAAGAATGGGGCTTCAGATTATTATAATAATTTCATAAAAAATATATTACCTAAATGGCATACAGATGAAAGAGGTTATAATGAGCTTATGAAGACTGCCAGAAAAATTAAAAACGAAAACAAAGGAAAAGATTTCGATTGTATAATTGGTTTAAGTGGTGGTTTAGATAGTTCATACGTGGCTTACATTACTGTTGAAGTAATGGGGTTAAGACCATTATTATACCATGTTGATGCTGGATGGAATACTGATAAAGCAGTTAGTAACATAGAAAAAATTGTTAACGGTTTAGGTTTAGATTTATATACTGACGTAATTAATTGGGAAGAAATGAAAGATTTACAATTATCTTTTTTTAAATCTCAAATCCCAGATTTGGACTTATGTCAAGATTATGCATTCTTTTCTTCATTATATAAATTTGCAAGAAAAAATAAAATAAAATACGTTATAACGGGGGGAAACTTTTCAACTGAATGCTGCAGAGAACCTACGGAATGGGGTGCTTTCCCTGGGATAGATACTATGTTAGTAAAAGATATTCATAAAAAATTTGGAAAAAAGAAACTAAAAACATTTCCATTAATTGATATTTTAGTTTACAAAATTTATTATAGATACGTTCTAGGTATGAAGGTTTTTAAGCCTTTAAATCTTGTACCATATATTAAAAAAGATGCTGAAATTTTATTGAAAGAAAAATTTGGTTGGGAAAAATTTCCTCATAAACATCATGAATCAAGATTTACTCGTTTTTTTGAGGATTATTGGCTGCCTAGAAAATTTGGTTTTGATAGAAGAAAAGCTCACTTCTCCAGTTTAATATTGACTGGTCAAATGACTCGAGAAGAAGCATTAATTAGAATATCAAAAACTGAGTTAAGTGAAGATTTTTTAAAACAAGAGTTTAAATATATTGCTGAAAAACTAGACATAACTGTAAATCAACTTCAAGAAATATTTGAGGGAGAAAATAAGACTTTTCATGACTACAGGAATAAAATCAAAATAGTAAAACTTGGAACCAAAATTTTAACTATGTTAGGAATAGAAAAAAGATTAATCAGATGATAACACTTGTAGATTATGGAGTTGGGAACATAAAATCTTTTGTGAATGTCTATAATAGGTTAAACATTCCAGTAAAAATAGCGAGAACTTTTTCAGACTTAAGTGATGCACAGAGAATTATCCTTCCTGGTGTTGGCCATTTTGATCATGCAATGTCAGAATTAAATAAATCTGGAATGAGAGAAAGATTAGATGAATTAGTTTTATTTAAAAAAATACCTGTAATAGGTATTTGTGTAGGTATGCAAATTATGGGAAATTTCAGTGAGGAGGGAAAATTAGAAGGTCTTAGATGGTTAGATGCATCTGTTAAAAAACTTGATGAAACAAAAATAGAGCAAATAACTCGGTTACCTCATATGGGTTGGAACGATGTTTATCCTATAAAACCTCATCATCTGTTTAAGGGCTTAGAAAAGAATGCTTTATTTTATTTCTTACATTCTTATTACTTTGAGTGTAATAATAAATCAAATATTTTAGCCAAGACAGAATATGGTGATTCTTTTACTTGTGCAGCATTTAATAAAAATATTTACGGCATTCAATTTCATCCTGAAAAAAGTCATGGTTATGGTGAGATTTTATTAAATAATTTCTCTAAAATTTAAAGTTATGCTTAGACCCAGAATTATTCCTTGTCTTTTGTTGCAGGACAACGGTTTAGTAAAAACAGTAAATTTTAAGAATCCTAAGTATGTAGGTGATCCAATTAATGCAGTAAGAATTTTTAATGAAAAAGAAGTTGATGAGTTAGTGTTCTTTGATATTGATGCTACAGTTTTAAATAATGAGCCCAACTATAGTTTAATTGAGAGAATATCAAATCAGTCAAGGATGCCATTATGTTATGGTGGAGGAATAAAAACTGTAGAACAGGCAAAACGTGTATTTGGTCTCGGAGTCGAAAAAATTGCTTTAAGTTCTTCTGTAATTGATAATCCAAGTTTAATTACCCAAATAGGAGATCAAGTTGGAGCACAAAGCGTTATAGTTGTTTTAGATGTTAAAAAAAAATTATTTGGAGGTTATGAAGTTTTTACCCACAATGGAAAGAAAGCGAGAGGAATAGATCCATTCAAGTTTATAAAAAAAGTACAAAAATTAGGAGCTGGTGAAATTGTAATTAATTCTATAGATAAAGATGGGTTAATGAATGGGTATGACATGAGTTTAATAAAAAAAATAAGAGAAATTACAAGTCTGCCCATTACAGTTTTAGGTGGTGCAGGTTCAATAGAACATTTAGCTGAAATAATTGAAAAAAATGGAATTATTGGAGCCTCAGCTGGGAGTTTATTTGTATTTAAAGGACCATACAAAGCCGTATTAATTAATTATCCTGATTCACGTCAAAAGAATATTTTGTATAAAAAAGTAGTTTATGAAAATAAAAAATAAAACATTATTAATTACTGGAGGCACTGGTTCTTTTGGTAATGCAGTCTTAAGTAGATTTTTAAACACCGATCATTTCAAAGAAATTCGAATTTTTTCAAGAGATGAAAAAAAACAAGATGATATGAGAAATCAGCTTAAAAGTACAAAACTAAAGTTTTATATTGGTGATGTCCGTGACTATTCAAGCGTCGAAAAAGCTATGCGTGGAGTTGACTATGTTTTTAATGCAGCAGCTTTAAAACAAGTTCCATCTTGTGAATTCTTTCCAATTGAAGCAACAAAAACTAATGTTTTAGGAACGCAAAATGTAATTGAAGCAGCAGATATTAACAAGGTTTCCAAAGTAATTTGTTTGAGTACTGATAAGGCAGCTTACCCTATTAATGCCATGGGTATCTCCAAAGCTTTAATGGAAAAAGTTGCTGTTGCTGCTTCTCGAAATTGTAAAAATACAACAGTATGCTTAACTCGCTATGGTAATGTTATGGCCTCTCGTGGTTCAGTAATTCCTCTATTTGTAAATCAGATTAAAAACAAAGAAAGTTTAACAATTACTGATCCAAAAATGACACGTTTTTTAATGTCACTTGATGATGCTGTAGAATTGGTGTTATTTGCATTTCAAAATGGTAATCCTGGAGATTTATTTGTCAATAAGGCACCAGCAGGAAATATTGGTGATCTAGCACAAGCATTAAAAGAAATTTTTAATGCAAAAAATAAAATTAAAATTATTGGAACACGTCACGGAGAAAAGTTATATGAAACACTGTGTACAAAAGAAGAAATGAATAAGGCTGAAGATATGGGTGAATTTTTTAGAATTCCCTCAGACAATAGAGACTTAAACTATGATCGATATTTTTCTAAAGGTGAAGAAGATCTTTCAAATGTAGAAGATTATAATTCTCACAATACACATCAATGTGATATTGAGGAAATGAAAAATCTATTAAAAGCATTGCCATTTATTCGACAAGAATTAGAATAATAATTATATTAAATGAAACCTAATTTAATTTTAGGAGGGAATTATAAGGATCACAGAGGAATATTAAAGTATAATAATAAGTTTGATGTCTCTCTCGTAAAGCGGGTGTATATAATTGAAAATGTAGATACAAATTTTAAAAGGGGTTGGCAAGGACATAAAATTGAACAGAGATGGTTTTCAGCAATTTTTGGTAAATTTAAAATAAACTTAATTAAAATTGATAATTGGGAAAATCCTTCTAAAAATCTAGATAAAATCTCTTTTCAAATTTCAAGTAAAAATATGGATGTTTTGCATATACCTGCAGGATATGTAACTAGCATTCAATCGATGATTAAATTTTCAAAGCTGTTAGTTATGGCAGATTATAATTTAGGTTCTGTTAATGATGACTATAGATATTCAAGTGGTTATTTTAATTAAATAATAAAATATTAGAATGAAAAAAAATAAAGTTGCAACAATTTTAGGTACTCGTCCCGAAATTATTAGATTGGTTGAATGCATTAAATTGTGTGATCAATATTTTAATCATATTTTAATTCACACGGGTCAAAATTATGATTATGAATTAAATGAAGTATTTTTTGAGGATTTAGGGTTAAGAAAACCAGATATTTTCTTAAATGCTGCGGGCAATCATTTAGGGGAAACTATAGGAAATGTGATTTCAAAATCCTATGAAATATTATCTTCTGAAAAACCAGATGCACTTTTAGTACTCGGAGATACAAACAGTGTTTTATGTACTATAGCTGCAAAAAGATTAAAAATACCAATTTTTCATATGGAAGCTGGTAATAGATGTTTTGATCAAAACGTCCCGGAAGAAACTAATAGGAAGATAGTGGATCATATTTCAGATATTAATCTTACATATACGGAGCATAGTAGGAGATATTTATTAAGTGAAGGTTTTAGAAAAGATCATATTTTTGTTACAGGTTCTCCTTTGAGAGAAGTTTTGAATAAATATTCTAATCAGATTAGTTTAAGTGATATTGTTTCTAGACTTAATTTAAAAGATAATGATTATTTTGTTGTTAGCGCACATCGCGAGGAGAACATTGATTTGAATAATAATTTTGAAGTTTTGGTAGCATCTTTAAATGCAGTTGCAGAAAAATACCAAAAACCTATAATATTTTCTACTCACCCAAGAACAAAAAAAAGAATTGAAAAAAATAAAATTGTTTTTCATAATTTAATTAATAACATACCACCGCTTGGATTTTTTGATTATGTTAAACTTCAAAAAAATGCCTACGTTGTATTGTCTGATAGTGGAACAATTAGTGAAGAATCTGCAATGATGGGTTTTTCAGCTGTTAGTATAAGAACAAGCACTGAAAGACCAGAAGCTGTAGATGCAGGAACCATTGTTATAGGTGGTATTAGTACTAATGAGATTTTAAATGCAATAGAAATTACAAAAGGATTAGAATTAAATGAAACCACTGATTTACCTTGGGAATATAATTTAAAAAGCACCTCAGAACGTGTTGTAAAAGTTATACAAAGTTATACACCTATCGTTAATAAAGTAATTTGGAATAAATGAAAAAAGTAGCAGTAATAGGTTGTAAAGGCATGGCTGGACATGTTGTAAAAAGTTATCTAGAAAATATAGGAACCTTTGATGTTTGGGGTATAGCAAGAGATGTTTCACCTGAAAATAAGTTAATTAATTTGGATGTATCAAATATTAATGAATTAGCTGATATTTTGAATAAAGGAGAATTTGATATAGTAATAAACTGTATAGGATTATTAAATAAAACTGCTGAGGATAATCCTGATTTGGCAGTTTGGATTAATAGTTATTTTCCTCATTTACTGTCTTCTTTAGGTGAAAAATTTAATTTTAAACTTATTCATATAAGTACTGATTGTGTTTTTTCTGGAAAAGAAGGCGATTACAAAGAAGATTCTTTTAAAAACGGGATTGGATTTTATGCACAGTCAAAAGCATTAGGAGAAGTTATAAATAATAAAGATTTAACATTTAGAACGTCCATTATAGGACCTGAAATTAAGTTAAATGGAATTGGACTATTTCACTGGTTCATGAATCAAAACAAAGTGATGTCTGGATACAAGAATGTTTATTGGACGGGAGTTACTACTTTAGAATTGGCTAAAGCGATTGAAGAAGCTATAAATAATGATTTAAAAGGAATTTACCATCTTGTAAATAATACTAAAATTAGTAAGTTAGAAATACTAACCATTTTTAATGAACTTTTTAAAAAAAACAATATTGAAATCAAACCTGACTTAAATAAAAAAGTTGATAAAAGTCTTATTAATTCTAGAACTGATTTTGACTTCTCAGTTTCAAGTTATTATCAAATGTTCAAAGAGATGAAGAAGTGGATTTTAGACAATAGAAAACTTTACTATCATTATAATATTTTATAATAATTTATTATGAAAATATTAATAATTAGTCAATATTTTTGGCCAGAAGAGTTTAGGGTTAATGATTTAGCATTAAGTTTAGTCAAAAAAGGCCATGAAGTATCAGTTTTAACTGGAATTCCAAATTACCCACAGGGAACCTATTTTAATGGCTATAAATTTAAATTTTCGATTGAAAATTTTAAAAGTATCAAAGTATTTCGTGTTCCAATTACCTCAAGAGGAAAAAGTAATTTCAGATTATTTTTAAATTATATTTCTTTTTTGATTTCTGGAATTATTTTTTCTTTATTTCACAGAGAAAAATATGATAGTATTTTTGCAGTTAATTTTTCTCCTATTACTAGTGTTATTCCAGCTATTATTTTTAAATATAAATACGGTACAAAAATAAATATTTGGGTTCAGGATTTATGGCCTGAAAGTGTTTCTTCAACAGGTAAAATTAACTCAAAAATTATAAATAATATTTTAAATATTTTGGTAAAATTTATCTATAAAAATTTTGATAGAATTTTTATACAATCTAAAGGTTTTATTAAATCAATAATTTCAAAAGGAATAAATAGTAATAAAATTATATATCTTCCAAATTGGGCTGAAAATTTTTATCTTAATGAAGAAAAATTAGATAAAAATAAGTTTAAATCAATTTTTTCAAAATCCGTATTTAAAATAATGTTTGCAGGTAATATTGGAGAAGCTCAAGACTTTGAATCAATTTTAAAAGCTATTTACAATTTAAGAGAAAATATAAAAATTCAATGGGTTTTTGTTGGAGATGGAAGTAAAAAAGAATGGTTTTCTAAAAAAATAGATGAACTATCTTTGAATGATAATGTATTATTTATCGATAGAATGCCTGTTATTGAAATGCCAAGCTTGTTCTGGCATGCTGATATAATGCTTGCTTCTTTAAAAAATGAAGAAATTTTTTCTATTACTATTCCCTCCAAAATTCAATCTTACATGGCTTCTGGAAAACCAATATTGTCAATGATTAGTGGTGAAACTTTAAATATAATTAATGATTCTAAATGTGGTTTATCTTGTGACTCTGGAGATTTTAATAATTTACAAGAAAATGTATTAAAAGCTTATAATATGACGGATCAAGAACTTAGATCTATGGGGTTAAATGGAAAAAAATACTATTTAAAACATTTTGAAAAAACAATAATTATTAAAAAATTATTAAACTACATTTAACAACATAAATTTATACATCAACAAATTACTTAACTTAGGAATTATCAAGAGATTTTAAGGTTATAAATATTTTCTTTTTTAATTAGATAGGAATGAATTATAAATGAAAATATTTCAGTAATTATTAGAGCTAAACAAACTCCATAACCTCCGTACATATAACTACCTATTAAACATAAGAACACCATTATTAAGGCAGTCAATGTAATAGCATAATTTAATATTCTTTTTTTTTCATTAATTAACATTATTAGAGTGTTTTTTGTATTTAATGATGCAAAAAATGGTAAAAGACCAAGAATAATTAAAATATTTTTAGAATAAACTATATGTTCACCAGCCAGAAAGTAAATGATAATTTTTGAAGAAAAAACAACACAAATTCCAATAAAAATAGTTAAGTATATTCCATTATAATGGATTTTATTTAAGTAATTATTTAAAAAAAAATTATTTTTTTTCTTTCCTAATATAGTTGCTTTTTGTAAAACCGATTGAATAATAAAAACTGGAATCATCCTAAGTTGAAGTCCTATTTTTTGTGATAGTGAAAACTGTCCTAGTTCAGATTCATCAATAAAATTAGATACAATGATAATTCCTGCGTTAAAAATTATATATGAGCTAATTGTTGAAATAAAGTAATGAAAATTTTGTTTAATTTTTAATTTTAAATTTTTTAACGATGGAAACGTCCAATTAAATAATTCTTTCTTAAATATATAAATCCAAAAAAAACAATAACTAAATAAGCATGTCAATCCAAATATAAGATTAATTAAAAATGAGTCCTCAGGATTTTTTATAAATAAAACAATTAAAACAAAGTAAATAAGTTTTGAAATTAAATTTAAAACAATTAAAATGTTAATTTTATCTTTTCCTTGTAAATAAAAAATTGGATAAATTGCTTCACTAAACAAAACAATTAAAGAGGATAATAATATAATCCAATAATCAGTATAATTGCCAAATAGTATATATAAAAGAATTACAGCTAAAAAAATTGTTATTGCTATGAACAATCTTATAGAAATTATCTCATTTACTAACTTTTCTAACTCTTTTTTCTCATTTTTTATATCAGCTATTAACTTTGGTCCATTTAAATTATAGCCGTAAGTTACAGCTATGCTTAATAAATAAACTATTGTTAATGAAAGGTTTACTAATCCAAAATTTTCAGGCCCTATGCTTCTAAAAATAATAGGAATTAATAAAAAAGATAATAATAAGTTTAAGAATTGATTTAATGATAAATTAAAAAAATTTTTAATGGTAACTTTTTTAAAAAAAAGCATATTTGCGGAATATGATATGGTATTATTTATATATGTGAATTGTGAATATAATGTTTTTTATTTAAATTTCATTTAATAGAAATGGGATCAGATTTTAAACATGATATTTTTTTAATCAATAACAATCAATAACAATCAATAATAGAACAAAATGAAACAATTTGAAAAAATATTTTATAAAAAAATAAGTTTTGCTAAGGATATTTTTAATAATAAATATATTTTATCAAATTTAATTTTTAATAAAAACATCTTAGTCGTAGGAGGTGCCGGAACAATAGGATCTAGTTACATTAAACAGATTTTAAAGTATAAACCTTCAAAGATAACTGTTGTTGATATTAATGAAAATGGTTTAACGGAGCTAACTAGAGATCTTAGAAGCTCTAATTTATTAGATTATAACCCAGAATACATCACATACCCTGTGAATTTGTTAAGTGATATTTTTGACAAAATATTTAATTCTGATAGCTGGCAAGTTGTTGCAAATTTTTCAGCTCATAAGCATGTACGTTCCGAAAAAGATAAAATTTCTGTAGAAGCTCTAATTAGAAACAATGTTTTTGGGGCCATCAAACTTTTAAATCTATGTGAAGGAAATTCGCCTAATTATTTTTTTAGCGTTTCTACTGATAAAGCCACGAATCCAGTAAATATAATGGGCGCTTCAAAAAGCTTAATGGAAAAATTGATTCTTTCAAAAAAAAATAATTTTAGAGTTTCAACAGCTCGTTTTGCCAATGTTGCTTTTTCCAATGGAAGTTTATTAGATGGGTTTATTTATAGATTGAATAAAAAACAACCGCTTTCTTGTCCGTCAGATATTAAGAGATTTTTTGTAACACCAGAACAGTCGGGTCAAATATGTTTATTAGCTACTTTTTTAGGAGACTCAGGAAATATTTTCTTTCCTAAATTAGATTTTCATAGGGATCAAATTTATTTTAAAGAAATTGCCTTAGATTTTCTAAAAGAGAACGGTTTTAAGCCAGAACTAGTTCTTTCGGAACAAGAAGCTAAAAACTTTGATTTTGATAAGCATCCTACAAAGTATCCCATTTATTTTTTCAAGACAGATACAACAGGAGAAAAAACATATGAAGAGTTTTTTACTGAAGAAGAAGATTATGAAGTTAATAAGTATGATTCCTTAGGGTTCATAAATACAACAAACATTAAAATATTATTTGAAGACGTTAAAGCCGATTTTGAAAGTGTATTTAATAATCCAAATTCTCAAAAGTCAGATATTGTAACTATTATTAAAAAATATGTTCCAGATTTTATGCACATTGAAACTGGTAAATATTTAGATCAAAAAATGTAAGTTATGTATAATTTTTTTAAGCGTTTATTGGATATTATAGTTAGTTTATTTTCACTATTCATTCTCTTACCTGTTTTTATTCCCATAATAATTATACTGAGACTCTCTGCAGAAGGAGAGATTTTTTATTTTCAAGAACGTTACGGAATTCACAATTCAAAGTTTAAAATTTGGAAGTTCGCTACAATGCTTAAAAACTCTATGAATATAGGTACTGGTAGTATAACTCTTAAAAGTGATCCTCGAGTTACAAAAATTGGATCTTTATTAAGAAAAACTAAAATAAATGAACTCCCACAAATTATCAATATCTTAAAAGGAGATATAAGTTTAGTCGGTCCAAGACCACTAGTAAATAAAACGTTTAAGGCATATAACAAAGAGTTACAATCAAAAATATACAATGTAAAACCAGGTCTTACGGGAATAGGCTCTATAATATTTAGAGATGAGGAATCAATTATTTCAGCTGTAACTGAGGAGGATCCTCATGACTTTTACAAAAGAGTAATAGCTCCTTACAAGGGGGAATTAGAAATGTGGTATCAAGAACATAATTCCTTCTTTTTAGATTTACAGTTAATTTTTATGACAGCTTGGGTTATTTTATATCCCAATTCTAAGCTTTACGAAAAATGGTTTAAAGATTTACCAAAACGTAAATTTTAATAAATATTAAATTATTTTCATAAAATAGAACCAATCAATTTATTTCTTGTTTTACTAGTAAATCAAAAAAACTTTTCCAAACAGATCGGGATAGGGTTTTTGCAACTCTTTCTAGTTACATTTTCCCAAAAAAATCCATACAAGATTAATTTACTATCAAGTTGTCATATTAATTTATTTTTTAAAAAACTATGTACAGTACTCAATTTTATATTCATAGCTACTGATTACCAACTATTAATTAATAATAAAGTAGAATACTTTATATTTATAAAATGAAAGGAATTATACTTGCAGGTGGTTCTGGATCAAGACTTTATCCAATAACAAAAGGCACATCAAAACAGCTTTTATCGATTTATGATAAGCCAATGATTTATTACCCCCTATCTGTTTTAATGTTATCAGGTATAAAAGATATTTTAATTATTTCTAATCCAGAAAATCTTCCAAATTTTAAAAAATTATTCAAAAATGGAAGTGATTTAGGGTTATCAATTTCATATGAAAAACAAAAAAATCCTGATGGTATTGCTCAAGCTTTTGATATTGGAAAAGATTTTATAAAGAATGATGATGTTTGTTTGGTTTTAGGAGATAATATTTTTTATGGAAAAGGATTTACGGGATTATTAAATTCTGCAAAAATCAATTTAAAAAATAATAAAGCAACTGTGTTCGGCTATAATGTTAATAACCCTTCAGACTTTGGAATTGCTAGTTTTGACACTAACAAAAATTTAATAAAAATTGAAGAAAAGCCAAAATCATCTAAAAGTAATACTGCAATTGTGGGATTGTATTTTTATCCCAACAGTGTTGTCAATGTTGCTAATAAAATTCGACCATCAAAAAGAGGTGAATATGAAATAAGCTCTGTTAATCAAAAGTATTTAGAAAATAAAGATTTAAAAATTGAACTACTAGGAAGAGGTTTTACTTGGCTTGACACTGGAACTCACGATTCTTTACTTGAAGCTTCAAACTTTGTAAAAACTGTAGAAAAACATTCAGGATATAAAGTTGCATGCCTTGAAGAAATTGCTTTTAAAATGAAATTTATTAATTTAAAAAAACTCAAAGAACTAGCTAAGCCTTTTGGAGATTCTTCGTATGGTAAATATCTTAAATCATTAATCAATGAAAATCAATAAAACCTTCATTAAAGATTTACTAATCATTGAGCCTCAATTGTTTAAAGATGATAGAGGTTTTTTTTATGAATCTTACAACAAAAATAACTTAGATAAAGTTATTAATATCGTTTTTGTCCAAGACAATGAATCAAAATCTAATAAGGGAGTTGTTAGAGGGCTACATTTTCAATTGCCGCCTTTTGAACAGACTAAACTAGTTAGATGTGTTAGTGGAAAAATTTTAGATGTCGTGGTAGATCTACGAACAAACTCAAAAACATACGGTAAATCTTTTTCTATTGAGTTATCCTCTGAAAATAATAAACAATTATTAATTCCAAAGGGATTTGCTCATGGCTTTCAAGTTTTAAGTGAAGACGCTATTGTTAACTATAAAGTAGATAATTTTTATAATCCTAAATCTGACTCAGGATTAATTTGGAACGATAAGGATTTGTCAATAGATTGGAACCTAGATATAAAACCAGTACTTTCTGAAAAAGATTTAAAACTAGACTTATTTAAAAATTTAAAATCTCCTTTCTAATGAAAATTTTAGTAATAGGATCTGACGGACAGTTAGGCTTAGAGTTTCAAAAAATCTCTAATAGTTTTGGTTCTTTATCTTGGATTTTTTCAACTATTAAAACTTTAGATTTATTAAGGCTAGAAACCATAAATTCTTTTTTAAATAACATAAATCCAACTGTTATTCTTAACTGTGCAGCATATACAAATGTTGATAAAGCAGAGACTGAACCTAAATTGGTAAATACAATAAATTACATGGCCGTTGATATTATTTCTAAATGGACAAGTGAAAATAATAAAAAGCTGATTCATATCTCAACTGATTATGTTTTTGACGGACTAAGTAAACTTCCATTATCTGAGAATTCAAAAACTAAACCTGTAAATGAATATGGGAGTTCAAAATTAAAAGGAGAAGTTGCTTGTTTAAAAAATGACCCTAATTCAATAGTTATTAGAACATCTTGGCTTTATTCAAGTTTTGGAAAAAATTTTGTAAAAACCATGATTAATTTAATGAAAAAAAATAATTCTGTTAAGGTGGTAAATGATCAAATAGGTTCACCAACTTATGCTTATGATCTTGCTAAAGTTATTATTGAGATAATTATGAATAATAAAAATAAATCAGGATTATTTCATTATTCTAATGAGGGCGAATTATCTTGGTTTGAATTTGCAGAATCAATCAAAGAGTTTTACAATTTAGATTGCAAAATAATTGGAGTTTCATCTAAAGAATTTAAAACACTAGCAAAACGTCCTCAATACTCGCTTTTAAATAAATCAAAAATTAAAACTACTTTTAATTTAGAAATACCTAATTATAAACAAAGCTTAAAGAATTGTATTGAAATTATTAAAAATGAAGCGTAATATTTTAGTTACCGGAGGTGCTGGTTTTATTGGTTCACATTTAGTGAGGTTACTTGTAAATAAATACCCAAAATATCATATTGTAAATATGGATTTTTTAACCTATGCTGGAAATCTAGAGAACTTAAAAGATATTGAGCATAAGGAAAATTATAGCTTTGCGAAATGTGATATTTGTGATTTTAAAAAAGTACAACAAGTTTTAGTTGATTATAAGATTGATTCTGTAATTCACTTAGCGGCAGAATCACATGTAGATCGTTCTATTGAAGATCCATTTTTATTTGCAAAGACTAATGTCATGGGGACACTTAATTTATTACAAGCGGTTAAAAGTTATTGGGAAAATAATTTTAATAATAAATTATTTTATCATGTTTCCACTGATGAGGTTTATGGATCTCTTGGAAAAACAGGTTATTTTACCGAAAAGACAAGTTATGATCCACACTCACCTTACTCAGCTTCTAAAGCATCTTCGGATCATTTTGTAAGAGCATTTTCAGACACCTACGGTTTACCTATAGTAATTTCTAATTGTTCTAATAATTATGGTTCCTTTCAGTTTCCTGAAAAACTAATACCATTGTTTATCAATAATATAGTGAATAATAAGCCTCTTCCTGTTTACGGAAAAGGAGAAAACGTAAGAGATTGGCTATTTGTGAATGATCATGTTAGAGCCATTGATGTTATTTTTCATAAAGGAAAACTAAACGAGACTTATAATATTGGTGGATTTAACGAGTGGAAAAATATCGACTTGATTAAAGTGATTATTAAAACTGTAGATAAAATACTTGGAAGAGTTGAAGGAACATCTGATAAACTCATTACGTATGTTACTGACAGAGCCGGTCATGATTTACGCTATGCGATTGACTCAACAAAATTAAAAAATGAACTGGGATGGGAGCCTTCTTTACAA
>Ga0315330_10000265_pt1 | contig 30562 bp, 32 predicted proteins | sample M140m34915metaG_FD_203453 | JGI IMG/M metagenome (GOLD analysis project Ga0315330, IMG submission 203453) | Ammonia-oxidizing marine archaeal communities from Monterey Bay, California, United States - M1 40m 34915 | ecosystem: Environmental > Aquatic > Marine > Intertidal zone | place: USA...
CATCAATAGGAGCAGTTGTTCCGCTAATAGTTGAACTAATTACATAGCCAAAAAAATCTTCTCTATTACTAAATTCACCAGAAAGAGAACCGCTAATTAACAATTTTGAGTTAGCTTTGGTTGTTGTAACAGTAGTATCAATACCTGTAACATAGTAAATATTAGAACTATTGTTAGCATATTGATTTGTTATAGAGAGACTAGCTCTGCTATTAAAAGTAGTATTAACAACTTGAAGAATTTTACCTACACCACCTGACAAGTTAGATATAGTTGTACTTCCATCAGAACCTAAAACAATATTATTAGAACCAGAGGAAGCGTGTTTTAAATTTGTTGCGTTTAAAGTTGCCATTATGCTGCTACCTCCATAAGAGTAATTGTACAGGGACACCTCAGGTGTTGCTGATAGTTACCATTATCTCCTGTAGTTCCTACTCTTCCAGTGCCACCTGAGTTAAAAACTTTCATTAAAACTCCATAAGTATGTGCATTTGTATCTGCTGCTGTATCTAAGTACATAAAAGCTGCTTCTTCTGCATGATTTACTGAACTCTGTCTAAATCTAAAGGTTCCTGATTCTTGGTTATTACCAGAAGCTGCACCTATTGCACCAGATATTGCAGTTCCATCTTTTGCTAATTGAAACCCCACGGCATAATCATTTGCACTATTACCACCATATATAGTTACATTTATTAAAATTTTATTATTTGCTGTAGTTGCTGTGATTGCTTGAGTTAAGCCTGTAATTAGTGCATAGCTTGTACTATTTGTAGAGTAAACGTCAGTTTTAACTGTTTGAACAACTTGAAGAATTTTACCTGTGCTTGTTGCGGATGTTAATAATGTTGCATTACCAGTTCCGGGTACAGTCAACTCAAGAGCTGCATTACCAGTTGTACTGGCTGGCCCTTTGATAGCAACTGTACCTCCACCGCTGTCTGCGGTTAATTTTAATTGACTCATGCTGCTATCTCCATTGCTGTAATTGTTGAAATAGCTCTTCCATTACCATGACTATCTCCATCTGTATAAAATCTATTTAGATACATTGTCCTTGTTAAACCAGATGAATGACGTATTGCAACATTATAAATTCTACTATTTGTATCACCAGCAGAGACTTGAGCTATCAAATTCGTAGTTCTACCAGCACCACTCGCCATATCATCTTCTAAAGAACTAGATCTGGTTCTACTTCCAGCAGCATCACCTATAATATCAGTAATCTCAGCACCATTCTTTTCAAATCTAAGCATATAAATTTGCCCACTACCTTCAGAGAATGTAACTGTTGCCATTAATAATATTTTATTAGAAGCTGAAGAAGGAGTAATACTTACTTGTAACCCTGCGTTATAAATACTCCACCAAGTTGCAGTAGCAAGGTCATTAGAAGCTGTGTCTGTTTTTTGATCGTGAACAACTTGCAGAATTTTACCGCCAACACCAGTTGCTAAATCAGCACTTTGTATAATCCCGTCTGGTAAACCACCAGCGGATATACCGGATACTGTGCCAGACCCGTTTAATGTTATAGGCATAATTTATACGATTGTCCAGTTTTCTCCAGTACCAATTGTTACAGCAACACCATTATTGATTGTTACAGGGCCAGCTGACATTGCGTTGTAGCCGTTTGTAATTGTATAGTTGGTTGTTACTGTTTGACCATTTTCCCAGAATATTTTATCTGTGCCACCACCTGTAGCTCCAGCTGCTGACTCAACCCACTCCATACCATTGGATGTGTAGCCAAGTACTTTGTCTGTGCCAGACGGTGCTGCATGTATATCTAGTTTAGCTTCTGTTACGCTATCGTCTGCTAACTTACTACCAGCAATAGCTGCTGAAGCGTTTATGTCAGCATTGACAATAGTACCATCTACAATCTTAGCAGATGTGACTGTATCGTCAGCTGGTGTATTTATACTTATTGCGAGTCCGATGGTGAGAATAAAGAAGTCAGCACCATTAGCAGGGGCACTGGCAAATATAATATCGTTACCATCAATAGCAAATCCTTCGCTTGGGCTGGTTCCACTATTAGGTTTCTGAATGACTCCATTGATGCTAACAAGATGTGCTTGAGCATTTGAACCGGGGTTTGATAATGTGAATCTTGTAGCAGAACCATTAAAGGTTGCACTACCACCACCTGAGCCACTAGAGCTAGACAGTGTGTTGATTGCTATGGTTTGAGATCCAGCTGCTGCCCAGCTTAGATTACCATTAGAATCTGTTTTTAGAAACTGACCGTTTACTATGTTAGATGGTAGTGTCAGCGTATAACTTTGTGCAGCACTATGAGGTGGTGACTTAATCTTGACACCATGGCTGTTAGCTGAACAGTTAAGTTGCAGTGTACCATCTGCACCGCCTGCACCTTTAATTTCTACAACACCTGTACCATTAGGTGTTACTTTAATATTACCGTTAGTTGTGCTTGTAGTAATCTCATTTGTTTGTACATCTAAGTTACCGCCAAGCTGTGGTGTAGTATCATCTACTATATCTTGAGTTGGTGTTGTAACTGTAACAAACTCAAGTGCATTACCAGATGAGTTCACCTTTACTGTTTTACCAGCTGCACCTGTAAAGTTAGCTGGTGTATCTGATAAGGTTGTAAATGTTGTAGCACCCGCACCGGCAGATATGCCTGCTAGTTTGCTTTTTTCTGCATCTGTAAATACGTTACTATCTGATGCAGCTGCTACGGCTGCTCTAATCTCTGCATCAGTTTGATCTGCTGTTGCACCAGCTTCTATAGCATTAAGTTTACTGTGGTCAGCGTCAGTAAATACATTACTGTCACTTGCATTTTCTACTAATGTTCTAATCTCTGATGCTGTTTGGTCAGCTGTTGCTGCTGTTTCAATGCCGTCAAGTTTTGTCTTGTCAGCAGCTGTCATAAGGCCGGGGCTAGTTGTTGTAACACTAGCTAAGTTATTCTGCTCTTCTTGTGCAGCAAATAATAACTGCTCATGGTTAGCATTAAGGTCAGCTGCTTTGACTGACGAGCCTGCGACATATGTAGCCTTTGCAACGTCTACGTTAGTATCACGAAGTATACGTATCTTTGCAGGGCTAGTTGGTATATTACCAGCTGTAAATACTACATTACCACCACCTGTAGTAGTGTAGCTTGTTATATTGTAATGTGTGCTTGTTGTTTTTGTAACACCATCTACTTCTACTTTTACATCTGATTCTTGTATAGAAGGGAAAGAAAACGCTTTGGTCGCATTTCCATCCCCAGTGTATTCTACGAATGTTGTTGCCATTTATTTGTATATGTTGAGGATGTTTGCGGTATCCGTACGTTTTTCGATACGTGCGATTTCTTTTTCACGTTGCTCTAGTATAACTCTTCTGACATTTGGTTGACTGCTAATTTTAGCCCAAGCCTGCCTACGTGCGTTGTAGAATATACGTTCTATAATTCTGTTATGGTAGTAGTCTTTTACATCAAAGTCACCACGTCTACCAGATTTTATATCTGTACGCATCTGTTCTAATGACGCTAGTATCTTGGGATCGTCAGCTAGTTTGTCAAGTTTTAATTCTAGATTTTGCTCACCTATAGCTTGTTGAAACAAAGATCTAATTACTGCATTATCTGTAAGCTTTGTGCCGTCAGGTGCGTAGTATGTAGATGTACGTAAATCGTAGCCACTATTAAATAGTAACTGTCTACCTTTGCTTTGTTCTAAGTTAAGTGTTACAGGACTTACAGCATTATATGCTCTTGTTAAGAAGTCCCAATCTTTGAGTGGTTTACCGTTGAGTATGTCATACTTTTTAGGTAGCTGTTGTGTACCAGCTATCTGTTCAGTAAGTAAGTTTCTGTTACGTATAGACTGTAGCACGCCTGAGTTTATCTCACGCATGTATGGTGTAAATAATCTACCAAGTTCGTTACGTAGACCAGCCAGAGGTACAGAGTTGTTAGCAAGAGATGCTACAATACGTTTTCCCTGTCCGGGTCTAGCACCAAATAAGTCTACAAATGACTGTATACCTGCTAGGTATGACTTACTTGTAATAGCCTGTGCTACAACAAGAGATATCTTACCTAACTGGTTTTCTGTCCACTCTTCACCCATCAGTTCACTCGCATCACCTACGTCAGCGATTGTAGACATAATAAGGTTGAATGGTTCAAAGTTGTCGTAACCTACACGTACATCACCTAGTTTAATTGTTCTTGGTTCCCACTTACCATCTATCCAGACCTGTCTTTTCTGTCTATCAACTGGGCCGTTACCGTTAAGATCACCACGCATCCAAGCGTTTATAGCCATCATAACTACACCAGAGCCTATAGCCAATCGGCCTGTTTGTAAAGCTCTAGCATTAGCAAGTTCTTCTGGTGTAAAAATACCATACTTGTTTACACTTGCTAGGTCAGCTGGGTTTGCAAATGCTATGTCGTTAAACTCTTTGACTAAGAAGTTAAACCCGGGTGTATACTTACCTGTAAGAGCAAGACCGTTTACACCTGTTCTAGCAAACAAAAAGAATGGTTTGGCTAGAGGTGCAGCACTAAATACATCGTTGAGACCTTTTGCAAAGCCTGTAAGATCTTGTGTTAGTGTTACTTCTTTACGTCCAAATTTTGTAGCTTCGTCAATAATATTACCGTCTTTGTCAAATACCTGTGAATAGAAGTCGTCTTCATATGCCTTCATCAAGTCTTTGTTTATCTCTGGTAGTTTGATGCCGTCAACACTTTGCATTTCTAAGACTCTACGCATTGCTTTCTCACGCATCTTAGCACGACCAAGAATGTAACCAAACGCATCGTCAGTTGCAGCCATAATCTTTGTAGAGTATGTAAACAAGTTATTGTTGTTCATCTGTCTAGCTACGTTAGCCATACGAAATGCAGCTACTTCACCAGCGTCAGCTCTACCACTATCTTCTGCCCAACGACGTAATATCTCCCAGTTATCGTCTGCTTGTGTATACTCTGAGAAACGTGTCTTGATTGTACGTATATCACCTTTCCAGTATGAGTTTAGTTTTTCTCTAAACAAAGTAAACGACTCAGGTATAGCTTCTATCATACCATTGACCGCAGCTAGGCTACTTCTAAGTGTAGCAGAGTCACCCTCAAACGGATAACGTACAACTGCTCCTAATGCTGAAGCTAGTGGTCGTAAGAATGTTGCAGTAGATGTACCCATGATTGCTCGAACTGGTGTTTTAGGGCCTGATAGAATACTATGACTCATCACACCTTCTAGTTCACGAATTAGTGCACCTGTTCTAGCTGGGCCGTCTGGTACTAATGAACCACCTTTAAGTATTGTACGTGCCCATCTGTCAAAGTCTTCAAGAGTATTGACATCTTTCATCATAGAAAAAGCTTCAAACAACGCATTGAGTAGGTTGTCGTCTGCATCATCTTTAGCTATCTTTAGTACAGCCATTATAGACTCTTTTGCTTTCTCTACATCTGCTGTAATAACTTCGTCGACTATCTGTGATTTTGGTTGTTTACCAGCTTGTAACTGTCTAAATGCGTCAGATTTTAAGAATCTAGCTTTTTTAGTTTGGTACAAAGCTGTTAACATTGTATCTACAACTTGCTTGGCTGGGCCATCTACATCGTCCAGACCAACTAGATCTGCTATTTCACGTCCAGCTGTACCTAGATCTCGTAGTTGTTTAAGTAAAGAACCTACAACTAAGTCACCTATAACAACATTCTTTGATGTCCATATTTCTACACCGTCAACAACATCGGGTTGAGCTTCTAATAACTCTTTTAGATACTGTTGTGGTGACATTTCTACGGCATTTCTACCCTGTGTTATACGTTGATGACCTTCTATAGCCTCTCTCCATCTGGATGCTAGCTTTGGTACACTGCCTTTTACAGCGTCAAGCTCTGCTTTAAATTTAGCATCACTCATTAGTCCACGCATAATACGCTCTACTTGTGCTTCATCTGTAGCACCCTCCATAGCAATACGTTCGCGTTCGTATGGTGTTGTTACAGAGCCAGTAGATCCTTCTTCTGAACCCCACTCTTTACGAGTACGAGATAGCTGTTCACGAGCTTGTTGTGGTGATACCTCGGTTATATGTGCCCCTTGGTGTGGTTGAGATATAGGTGCATTTTTATCTGCTCTAAACTCTACTTCGCCACGTCTTAGCTGTGCTAGTCCGTTTTGTACTGTTGCCTGTTTTAGATTCTTGTTTCTATCTTGTATCTGTTTTACAGCTTTTTTACCACCTCTTCCAAGTGTGTAAGCAAAACCGTCAAAGAATAGACCTATGCCCATACCTTCAACAATGTTCTTCATCTTCATTACAACTGGATGGTCAGTATCCTTTGTAGATATAGGTGTATCCATCCAACCGTATCGGTCACGTAAAGCACCTAGAGCGTTCTGTTCATCTGACTCTTTTGATACTAGGTCAGATACAGCTCCAACAGCCATACCTCTTACAACATTACCTTTAGCTAGTGCTATAAGACCGGCTGGTAAAGCAACTACACCTGTAGCTGCCGCAGCTTTTGCAGTTAGTATTGTACCAGCTGCTAGAGATCCAAAGTGTACTAGACCTCTAAGCTGTTTACCCCACCATGTTTTTGTTTCGATTGGATTATCATAACCACCAAAGGGTGTAAAGTCTGGCTTGTATGCACCAGTCTCTTCCCTTTGTCTTTGCATCTCCCCACTGAAAGCATCAACTGTACGTTCTGGAAACGTAGCAATAGATGATGCAGTGTCTTGTAGACCGCCGGATAAAATAGACTGACCCTCTTTGATGAGTGCCTTAGCACCCCATGTATCGGAGTTACGTGGATCAGCTTGTGTGTCAACGGCTTGTTGTTCAGCCTGAGCTTGCTCTGACTTTGCCTGTTCTTCGGCTATTATCCGATTTCGATAGTCGTCTGATATGTCGTCAGCTACATTACTTAGCTCATCGACCATATCGTCGTCTATCATATATTTTCCTGAGTCCATTAAATTGTTATTCCTCCAAAGTCGTTCTCGACGTAATCTTTAATTAGTCCGTCGAAATACTTATTGGTTTTGGTTTTTTTTACGTTATCTAAAATTATCTCGTTTATATCACCCTGTAAGTTCTGAAACTGGTTATTTGTCATACCTCTAAGATTAGGAAAGAATTGTAATACTTGTGTTCTTTCTGTATCAGATAGGTTAGTAAGTCTACGCCAGTCTTTATCAGCGTCAACTAATGCACCCATAATACTGTTACTTTTGTTGGCTTGTATTCTCATCAAACCAAACACTATAGCATTTTGAGTCTGCTCATCCATGACACCATCTACTCTTATACCACCAGACTCTACAACTTCTATAAGTTCTTCTGAGCTAATCTTAAACATACCGAAGTCAGTCGCACCAGCCTTAGCTTTTCTGTACGCATCTGCAACTGTCATTTCTTCTAGTTTGACTTTTGGTTTTGTAAATGGATTGCTGTTAGGATCTCTGTAGTAGTCTGCATTATCTGTAACTTTTAGAGCATTAAGCATTTTAGCTTCTATCTCTGTATTATCATCGTTGTTAAGTAAGTTAAGATTCTTAGTCTGATTCTTACGTAGATACAAGAAACGCTGCTCTTCTTCTGTTAAATCAAAGAATGTTTCTGGGTTCTTCATATTGCTAGTGTCACCCGGGAACATAGCCTTAAATCTTGCAAGAGCATACTCATGTGGCATTACGTTTGTACCATGAGTTACACTTCTAAAGTATTGTGGAAATGGTGTTTTGAAACCACTTTCATAGTAATCATACAACTGATCTAACGCACGTTTCTCGTCAAGAGATACAAACTCTTTCTGATTCATTGTAGCATCAACTCCGTTGTCCTTTAAGAAAGTCTGATCGTTACGTATATCTATTGGTAATGTTGGCCTAGTAATATCAACTTGAGATGAATACTCTTTGTTTATCAACTTTTCTAAAATTTTTGGATACTCTAATTCTAGTGCAGCTTCAAGTGTTAAGTTTTGGTCGCCTGCCATACGTTCATTAACTTTTTGAGTTAGCTCATACTCAGCAGCTTTAACTTGTATATTTTTCTGTAAGCTAGTAAGCTCTATGTTTGGATCTCTAGCAGCTTGTCTTAACTTGTTGACATAATCTTTTCCTACATCTACAATGTCAAATATCTTGTTTGCCTTGCCTACCTGATTAGAGTATGATTCGTTACCTATACCAGAAGTTTCATCATTTAAAAAATGAGTTGGTAGAGGCAGTGATGAATCAAGACCTTTAGCTTTTAGTTCTTTACGATATCTAGTCTCTTCTTCAGCAAGAGCCATAGTAAACTCTTGGTCAGATAAACCTTGTAGTCGTAGCTGTCTTACTCTTTCTTGAGAATTTGTAACAACAGTTTTATATACCTTATCATCAGCCAGAGCCATCTCACTTTGTACACGTGTAAGAAAACCCATGTTACCGTCTATCTCACCCGGGCTACCTATGCCAGAATTAGCGTAACCTTTAGATACTTTTTTGGTAGATTTATTAGTAAACTCAGCTTCATTCATAAAATGACTAACACCACCAGACTCTAATCTATATCTTAGCTCGTACATACGTTCTATGATATAATCTAAAGATTGTTTATCGTTAAGCCCTTTTTTAAGTCCAACAAGTTGAATCAAACCTGTATCTATGTTATCGTATACTCCATCGTAATCACCGTCTGCATTTTTAGAGTTAACAGTTTCGATGATAGCATTATCAACAAACTTATTATTTTGATTTATGTAGTTCTGGTCACTTATACGTTCCCATGTAGATAATATCTTTTCTTTTTCTTTTACAAGAGCTGGGTATAAACGCTTGATAAAATGTCTACGAAGCTGTCTGCTTTGTACATTTAGTCCTTTAGAGTTTGCATCCATCAGATACTTAGTAACAATGTTTTCTATAGTATCATCAACAGCTTCACTAGCATCTAGTCTAGTTGGTAAGTTAAGAACATTCTTAGCTTGTATTCTACTTTTAAGAGCACTAGCTGCAAAGTCATCGTAGTCTTGTATAAAATCATCTGTATCTAAACCTTCGATAGTAGGTGCAAATCTTAACTTTAGAAAGTCATAGACTTCTTCGTTATCGCCTGCTATCTCTCTTAACGCAGCTTCCTGTTCAGCTTCGTTCATATCAAGTTTCTTTTCTTGAAACTCTAGAAACTGATCCTGTTTCTCTTCGTATAATTTTTTAGCAAACTTAAGTGACTCACGTGCTTCTCTATTTCTTTCACGTGCTTCATTAGCCGCAGCAACATTCTTTACTAAACCACCTAGCGCGTTTAGATTGTCAAAAAAGTTTTGTGATTTAAGTGCTTCTATGTCGCCTAGTTCTTTGTAAAATCTTTCTAGGTCTTTTGCACTTTCGTCATTCGCTTTGTTGACGGCCTCTTCCATGTTAGCTTCGGTAGAGGCGTAGTTACTAATCGGTAGGTCAGGAATCCTGTCCCTTTCCGTACCGACTAGATTAGAAAATGATGAGGTCATACGAGCTCCATATTAACGTCAATTTTACTGTAGTCTACAGTTAAGTAATTATCTCGTATACCTACAGCCATTGGATTTTTCTTGACAACATCTTGAGCCATAGCTCCACGCCATCTATCTTTAAATCCTTTATAGTTAAATTCATATATTTTGTAGCCATCAGGTGATACACCAACTTCTTCTATGTTTTCTTTTAGTTTTATATCAGAAGAAAAAGCACTGTATATACCAGCAACCTGACTAGCAATCTGTAGAGCACCGCCAAGTCTGTTGGTTGGAGGCATCATAACTGGTGCACCATACTCTGGTCTGATACCTAGAGCTTCTCGTGCTGATGCTTGTTTAGCTTGGAATACACGTTTGATACCCTCTTGTGAGTATGCCATGTTTCGTCCAAATACATTCTGTACTGTAGCTTCAACATCTGCATTTTTCTGTAGTAATTCAAGATATCTTAGTTTACCAAATCGTCTACTACGACCACCTTCGTTTACAGGCATCTTAGTAAAGTATGCTTTAGCAGCATCTTCTACTTTTCTTCTACCCTTTCCTTGGGTAGCTAAAGCTTGAGCATAGGCATCACTCTGATCTTTTGTGAGTCCTATGACATTGTTTTGTTGTGTTCTTTCTAAAGTAACTTCTCTGTTGAAAAACTTTAGAGCATCGGACTTATATCGGGCATCTTTAGCAGCAGCTTGTGCTCTAGCTTGTGCCCTTGCCCCTGCATTAGCGTCTACGCACACGGCAAAATTCAATAAATGTTAGATTGTTTGGCCCATGGTTTAACTTACGTAAAAACCTAAAGCCTAGAAACTTGAGCAGTTTTAAATGTGCTGTGTTTCTGATGTCAACTATATTCCAGAGGAGTGGCTCAGTACGGCTATCGACATACCGCTTGGCCTCTCTTGCAAATGTAATTGGATATCGGTGTATTTCTGGAGTGCAAAGCATCCATATATCACCTTCTTCTCCTACCCCGGCCATGCCAGCAGTCTTGCCGTCAGGCACTGTAAAATACACGTAGGAGGGGTTGTGAGCCATAATAGAGGGTAAGAGGGCTGATGGTATCCCATGGCCTTCTTCGACCTCTCTACGGTCATCTGAGCGGAGATTAGAGGCAACCTGAGCGGCAGCCTCCAATGTAAGTGGGTGTATGTAATTAGACACGTTTGTAATATTTGGGTGAGTAGTCACCTTCCCAAGATACAGCACGTAATGTAGCTGGAGCTGGGTGTGACGATCGTAGTGTTATATCTACGTTTGTGTTCTTTTCGTATACAGGTACAGTCTTGATGAACTCCTCAAGATATGGTGCATCTGAAGCGTCATACTCATCAAGTTCTGTAGACTCGTACACCTCTGTATAATCATTTTTACCTACACGTTCAAGTGTGGTTTCGTATAAACCTATCTTACCAAAGTGAAACTTGATTCTATGTAGCACCAGTGATGAGTTTACATCAGCTCGAGAACTGTTACCTTCTCGTCTGGTTGCATAGAATGTAGGAAACTTAACTTCGTAAGGGTATATATAACCTATAGTAAGTGTAACACCAGACCAGTTACCGGGTAAGGTAAAGCTTGTGCCACTAATTGTAGGTTTTGCGTATCGACCAACTCGTGTGGAGCTGGAGTTTGTGTCAATCACAACTAAATCATGGTTAGGTGTGGTAACTGTATTTAACCAACTAACACCAGTAAATGTAGTTATATTTGTAGTTGAGTTAAAGCTGCCACCGCTAACAGTAGTATGATTGTCCACATGTAATAAGAAGTCGACATTATCTTGTACTATGCTAGGGTCTGTCTCAGTCTGCACAAGTTTTACACTTTGTAAATAATAGTCACTATCTAAAAAGAAATATTCATCATTAATAATAAAATGATATATCAATGGATTGTTGAGTTTCCACTTGAACCATGCAGCCTGTTGTCTTTGATCTGATACTTGAAAATATTTATAACCAAAGACATCATCAGATCCTGTCTTACCTAACAATATTATAGAGTTTTCTCTAGAGTTTGTCAATAAGTCTATGTCTTTTGGTAGTAATGTAGGTACAACTTTACTTACCTCTACCACATTTGGTTCTCCTTCACGTTGTACGTTTGCCATTTCATTGAATCGACTAAACTTACCAGAGTTATCGACGTATGCAAGTGTTGTTCCTAAAGATATTGGTGATATAGTTTCGTTATAGTTAAATGTAGATATACTACGCAGCTTTGCAGTATCAGGGTTGAAAACTGTATCATCTGATGCAAGTAAGAATTGTTGGTTTGTACTAAATATTACTAAACCAGTGTTCATTTCTATACCATCAAACAGTTCTGAAGGGAACATAGATGCAGCTGATATATCTACAGGGTCGCTAGCAGATACAGTCAAGGCTGTTTCGTTAAAGAAGTCAGGTGTACCAAGGGTTCCCGGTCGTGAGGTTATGACATTCTCACCTGACAGCAGTGCTAATCTGTTACGAAAGAATAATACTTTATTAATACGTGCACCTACGAAAGAAGGCATTGGATTAGTTACATCGTCACCAACTCTTCTATCCTGATATGTGAACTGCTTGACAGTAAATGTAGTTGTAGCTGTACGTTGTATAACTAACGGCATGTTTGTAAGAGTCTTAGCTATGCCTGCTTTAGCACACTCAGACCAAGAGCCTACTCCATCCCTATTATTTTCGCCATCAAAACGAAGATAGTAGTCATCTTCGTCTGACATTCTAGAGTTAGCAACTTTTACAATATATCCATGCTTGCATTGATTAGGTAAATTTTGTACATCATTTACCGAAGCTTGGAAGCACCGCATCAAGTCTTCTTCGACAATCTCTACACTAAATGGGTTAGAGCTAGATAGATATATACCTGTACCTATATGTTTACCTGAGACACCAGATGGTAACTCAGCTATAATACCACCAATAATAGTATCAGCAGTAACAGCTGTATCAGCGTCAAAAGGTGTAGGCTCTGGTCGTATAAGCCCGTCGCCATTAGAAGAAATTGTAGCATTGACTTGAGTAGATTCGTGATCTTCTACACGTATAGTATATGTAGCATTACCGCCGCCTGATGCACCGCCTGACGCAGCATCCAAGGTGACAGTAGTTGTATCGCCTGTAACCCAGCCTTCACCACCATGTAGTAGTACAGCTTCTCTATTATAACTACATCTATAGTTACTACCACCGGGGCCGTTTTGACTAGCACTATAGTTAGGACTAACACCTTGTTGTCCCAAAACGTTAAGTCTAAATATTAAGTTTTTCTTTGATCCTGAGTCTACACTAAATACCTGTGTACCTATACCGGGGCAATGCCCTGTACCGTCAGACTCATCAAGTGTATCACTCTGTATTTTGATACGTGTAGCTCGTGTTACAGTTGTAACTGTACTACCGTTGTTTATATTGACACCGTACTGTCTACCATTTTCTGTACGTAAGAGTTCTATGAACCCGAAGTGAGCATCTGGTGTAGCATCTGTAGTTCCCGTTGTCCCAACGAGAGTGTTAGCATTAGTAGTATCACGGTTGGTAACAAAAGTCGTATCATTGATTGTTAAGAACTGTAAGTTTTCTGGTGTGCTTGTAGCTAGATAGTTTTGTATAGCTGTCTGGCCACCTGTGCCATAGGCTGTAGTCATCAACTGCCCATCGCTACAACGCCAGACTCTAACTTGACCATCAGCAGCTACTTGTCCAATGTAAGATCCTTCTGTCTCATCACGAAAGTAATGGAACCACGAACCTCCACTCTGTACACTCGATAGTGCGTCAGTGCCTATACGTTTAGCACCCGGTCTTTTGAACAAACCTTTAGTTAGGTCTGGTATTGCATTTGTTACCTCTGTTACCTGACCGGGAAACTTTAGCTGGTCAGGCTGTTCTGACATTCCTAGTGAGTATTGAGGGATAGTTTGTGTGATACTTGCCATTATCTTCTAAGGTTTCTCCATGGTTGGTAGGTTTGATATGCACTGTTATCTTCAAATCCAAACATACTATGGTCAGCCTGATTGCACTCATACTCCATAAGAGCAGCTCTAGCAAGTGCTTCTTGTTGAGCTAGTAGTTTTACTAACTGAGGGTTTGCAACTAGCTTTGTAGCAGCAACTCTAGATGCTCTGTATGTTATATACCTTCTAAAAATAACAGGTAAGTCTTCAAAGTTGTATAGTCTGACAACATCCAAGGTTAGATCAGCTGTAAATACATCTGTGTGATCTATCTTGTCGTATAAAAATCCAGCACGACGCACGAGATCATGTGTACGCTTTGCTTGGTTTTCATGTAAATCCATAGACAGTATATCATTACCAATAGCTATTTTGCCATTAGCGTCTATTGCAAACTTTACATGTTTTTCTGTGTTGAAATGCCACCCTTCTGCTTGCGTGTCTACGTTAGCATCACGGAGTAGGTTAAAGATCATTGCTACTTCTGGATTATCAAAGTTAAGAGTAGTCAATGGTGATTGTCCGATAGCTCCCAGTATAGAGTTCACTGCGGATAGTTCGGTATCGAGGTCAATAGTTGTGGTTGCCATAAGAAAAAAGGAGGCCGAAGCCTCCGTATAGAATATAAATTAACCAAACGCTGTTGGCTTTGTTGCTGTGCCTGCGAATAATTCAACAGCAGCAGCTGGGTTTAAGAAGTCTGCACCCATAGCTAGACGACCTAAGATTACGTCGCCTTGGTAAACCACGGATATGTCTCCGCTTGTTACCTGTACTTGAGGGCCGATTGCTTCTACAACAGCAGCAGCTTCCTTCTGGAAGATAAGTCCACAAGAGTTGTTGAACTTAGCCTGCTGACCGTAATCGTTTACGGTTACGTTGTGATCGTCACCCATTGCTTCTTCTACGAAGGAGCCTGAGTTTCCGGGGTCTGTTACACCGGGGTTTGTAGCAGATCCAGTACCATACTTAGTACCGAAGTTGCCAAAGAAAGGAATGTTCATTGACTTGTAGATGGTGATACCAGCTATTTCAATGATGCCTTGTCCAGACTGTAAAGCGTCTCCTCTCTCGTTACGGTTGATTAAGCCGTTTGTTTCTACGCCTTGGATAAGTTCGTAGTACTGTCTTGGGTTCAAGACTGCTACTCTTCCGTCACCAGAAACGCCTTTCTCATCTAGTGCAGCAGCTGCATCGTAGAAAGCATTGATTAGGTTGGAAGCGTTGTAAGCATCAGATGCGTTTGTAGTACCACCTACACGGATCTGTGTTCCACCGGGCTCAACAAAGTTAGTCTTTGTGATTGGGTGTGCTTTACGAGCTGATTTTGTAATCGCTCTAAAGATCTTTCTGTCATACTTCTCTGCTAGAGCATAACCGATCTTTCTTGAGATTTCTCCTCTCAAGTCATAGTGAGCTAGTGTTTCATCTAACTCATAGACAAATGCAGAACTGATGAGTAGGTCATCAACTGTCACTGTCTTTTCAGCTACTGGAGGTGCTCCATCGGAGTTACCTAGTATGCTGTTTCCGGGAGTATGATACTCGGCGGATGTTCTACCTGTGTAGATAAACTGAAGTGACTTACCAGAAGTAAGTGTTCTTTTCATTACAAGGTCGCGGGCTATAGTGTTTCTCTGGAAGCCTTTGAACATCTCACCTGAGAACAACTTTAAATAAAGGGCTCTCCTTTGGTCAGTTGTAGAAGCTGCACCATTATTAGCACCCGGTACGGTTAAAGGAGCTAGTTGGCTAGATCCTGATTGTTGTTGTGCCATTTCTAAGAATGATATTGGTTTACGTTTCTCAGATCTGAAATTTTTTGGCCATTTTTGTGGTCTATCCCACCGTCTAGACGGCTCAAGGTATCCAGCGTACTGGGCTCTCGCCAATAGAGATGGGAGGACTTGAACCTCCCTGCACGGCCTTAACCGATTACTCTTGTGTACTTGATGCCACGATATACGTAAGTTACAGTCATTGTATCTCTCATATATCCAAGCCCCGTTCCATGCTTGGGTGTCATGCGTCTCTACTTGTTAATACGTAGAGATGAACGGACGGGTTTTTTCTTCCGTCTCGAATGATTATAATTAATCCTCTTACTACTTGTCTTAGTTCTGTTGAACTTGGCCTTCTCGCCCTTAGACATTTCACCTGTAGTCTTAGGTGTTTTGGATGACACACGTTTAGATGGTCTGCAAGCTGGGTAGCCTTTACGCTTCTCACCTTTCTGTCTGCCACAGGGCTTACCAGTTTTGGTGTCAACCCATTTCTCTTGGAACCATCTACGTAAGCTCATCTTCTTTTTGCTTTGCTATAACCGGGGGCAGTCTTCTTCTTACCACCAGCTTTGACTTGACCCTTACATACCTTAACACCGTAGGCGTTAGCGTATGCGGAAGGGTATACTTTAAACTTTCTTTTGGCAGCTGCTTTACCTCTTGGACATAATTTACCCATTAGCGTTTCTTACCTCCATGCTTGCAGCCACATTTAGATCCTTTCTTGTGTGCCATTATGCTTTACCCTTTTTGTTTTTCTTTTTGTAATAGTCTATGACTTTCTTCTGGTCATTGACATCAAATGGGCCTTTACCATATAGTCTTTTACTAGCTTCCCTAACATCTTTAGGTACACCAAAGAACTCTTTGCCCATAGCAATAGCTTTTTTATCGCCTTTGCGTTTCTTTACAGAACCGTCTTCATTGTATGTGATTGCCATTATACTCCAAATTTACGTTGTTTCTTTAGTGTCTTAATACGGTAGTCCCGCATAGGGCCTGCGGGCGTGCTGTCCTTGATGAACTGTTTAAATTTTTTAAACTCTTTCTTAGACATAGGGCCAGTCTCACCAGATACACCTATAAAACTTTCAGCTAGTTTTACAGGCTTCTTGTTACCCCTACGAACCTTTTTAGATCCGTCTTCATTGTATGTTATTGCCATCAGCATTTCCATCTACGTAAGGCAAGTGCCTTTCTTGTGGGCTTGCCGTTTGGTTTTTTGAGTGGGCCTTTCATGCCAGACATGCGAGCACAGAAAGACCTTTTACGAGCTCCTCCTCCGGGCTGAGGGGCTTTGAGATTAGAGCCAGTAGCACGATTGTACTTGGCTCTTCCCTTAGCTGTTAGGCCGCCTTTGCGGCTCTTCTCACCTCTTCCGAGAGACAGGCTTACTCCCTTTTTTCTTGCCATTTTTTCTTAGTGCTGCGAAGTCTGCCCCTGTGATCTTGTTGCGAGGTGGTGCAACACGTGCGATCTTTTTCTGACCGGGGCTATAGCCACCTTTACCTTTTGGCATTACCAGATTCCGGGTATGATTTGCCCTGTCCAAGCGTAGTTAAGTAGAGCTGCAACTATGCCTATCATAGCTAGTCTTCCGTTAAGCTCCTCTGCTGGATGCCATTTTTGATTTTCGTGGTTGTGGTGTGTCATTGTTATACTACGTTGTTGTTATCTTTTGATAAGAAGTCTTGCTTCTTCTTGTTGTTTTTTGCTAGAGGATAGATCAGCCCCGGTATTGGGAGCTGTCTAATATACTCTTTCTTCTCTGGCTTGAACTCATCAAGTGGAGAACGTGGGTCAGAGGTAGGTTTTTTCTTTCCTTTCTTCTTGACCATTACTTTTTCTTCTTAAGTTTAGCAAGCATCTTTTTCTTTTCTGCTGCTGTCATTTTTTTCTTGCCTTTTGGCATAGCTTTTCCGTAATGTCCGGGCATAGTTAGAACTCCAAATCTGATCTGTCTAGTTTTTCGATAACATCTTGCCTGTAGGCAGGGTCGTTATCATACCTTGCATCTGACATAGCACGGACAAGTTCCGCTTGGCTACGAAAGACATCCCCATTGTTAGGGGCGGTTTTACCTGTTACCATTCTACCTTCAACTCCATTTGCGTTATCGTACTCAGCTTTCAATCCAGACACAGCTAGTTGTATAGCTTGTACGCTGCCTGTATTGACTACCTCATCAAACGCATTTATCTGATCTTGTGGTAGACTGTTCTTTGCCCAGTTTACTATATTAGCATAGGCTTTCTCGCCGCCTGCTGCGTTCTTGATCTGGTTGATCTGTGACGCAGTGATCTCAGCTGCTGGTGCTGCCTGTTGTTGTTGAAACTCAGGGTTCTGTGACACCTCCATGTAGGCTTTGATAAGATCTTGGCTAGATAAAGAAGAGAACTTAGCAAGAGTCTCTGGTGATAATTTATTACCATTATCAAAGTATTCTTTGCTAGCATCTGTAATCAGTGTAGCACCATCAGATAGCTGTGGCTTATCTTCGGGCTCTGGTTCTGCACTGGCTTGGTCTGTGTTTTCTTCTTCTTTGCTTTCGCCAAGTTTTTTCTGTAGCTCTACGTATGCTTTTTCTAGTTCTTCTGCACTTTTATATTTACCAGCCAGTAGTCCTTCTTGTTCTGCCTGTAGCTTTTCACCAACGGCAAGGCTATCTTGCTCCTCTGGTGTGAGGTTATCAGGTGCACTTTCAGTTTGTACCTCTGGCTGATATGATAATGTTTCTGACATTTACTCTTCTGGTGGTTGTTGTTGTTGTAAGTTACCTATTACATTTGCGGCTTGCTCTGCCAACTCAGGATTCTTAGTAGGATCCATGAGTGGTGTACCAGCAAGTTGACCGGCCTGATCTACAAGTGACTTCTGAGACATCTCTTGTTGAGCCATCTGCTTCATCTGATCTAGCTGCTCGGCTGTACGTACAAGATTGAGTACGTCGATACCTTGTGCTGCTGCTAGTCTCTTGATAGCTTCGCTTGGATCTATAAACTTAACCAAAGCTTCTGGGCCAAGTGTCTGTGCAATAGTTCCTATAAATCTAGTCAAGGATTCGTTATCCTGTCCTCTACCTAGACTATTGATACCAGCAACTATCTTAGGTCTGACGACATCTTTTGGTAGTCTAGGTATCTGGTTTGTTCTCTGTAGTATTAACAGAGTTCTGTTGAGGTAGGGTACTAAGAACTCTACCGTTAACAAGCTGAACAGTCCGCCAAGGGATTGCTCTAGCTCTAGCTGTGTAAGGCGTACCTCTTCAGCTGTAACTCTTTCTGCGTTTCTGATGTTCATAACCAAGAAAGCTTCGAGTATTCTTCTCTCTATAGTTGCTGCCATATTTGCAGCTGTAGCAAAGTCTGCTGTCTTACCAACTTGCACGACTCCTACGTCTTCTGGTCTACCCTGTATGATAGCTCCGTTACCAGCTTTGGCAAGAGTTCCGGGCTTGGTTGTAGCAGATGGTGATACAAGAAAGACAACTTTACTTGCCACACTTGCTCCCTCTACTAGAGCTTGGGATAAACCATCGAGACTCCTTAGATCCCCGATGAACTCTTCTACTCTACCACGTCCGTAGTCCTCTCCGTCTACTGTATTGAATCGAAGCACTAACCATGGCGAGGCGTTCTTCGGTGCTGTGCTCTGGCTACCTTCTAGGATCATATCGTCCACTTCTTGATGCCATCTCCAGTTACCGCTGCTCTCGTCCATCTTAACACAGGTGTATACCTCAGCGTCGTCTTCTGTAGCACCATATTCGCCATTTGGCTTTTCGTTAGGAGGGGGTGCTATGCCCAAAACCTTACGACTTACTGATTCTTTAGTAATGATCTCTATAACATTACCGTTACCATCTCTTTCTACTACGTATCGTTGTAGAGGATAGTGTTTCAAACCATCCTTGCCCATAAATATCAAAGCATTGCCCGATACGATCAGGTGTTTCAAGGCTTGGTGTACGACCACACGGTCACTTGATGCAGCGATGTAGTCCATAATCAATCTTTCAATTTTAGAGAAAGATAGGTCTAACTCACTACGCATCATAGGATCTAACGTCTGGCCTAGTTTATCATCCCTTACCTGTAGTTTGAAGAAGGCTGTCTGTGGTGGTAGTATTGCTAGCATAAGTTTTGCTGCAAGTGTCACCACTGCCTTTGCTCCAACTGACTGGAAGGGTTGAATTAGAGTTCGTTTGCCTTTGTAGTTGTCATCTTGAGTGACTAGATAAGGTAAGGTAAGTTGAGAACACTCTTCAGCCATGTCCAAGAACTGAGTTCTACCTGACGTAAGCTGAGAGTATCTTGCCTTAGCCTTATACATTTAGTCCTCCAGTGCCTTCTCCACCACCACCGGTGTTGATATTGATTTTAAGAGCGTCTGTACCTGTTCTCTTAGCCGCTCCACGTGTGTCATCTTTCTTTGCAGATGTACCATACTCAACGCCTGCTGTCTCATCTGGATCTAATAATTCTTTTTTACTAGGTAGTCTAGCAGCTGATACTAAGTCTGGCTGTCTAGGCTGAATCGGCTGAGGTGTTGATACTGGGGTAGGTGATCTCCTACCAAAACTAATACACATGTTATTCTTCTAAAATAGATTTTATATATTGTACCACTTCCCATTGTCCGGAGCGATACATGATGGAGGCTAAGTCCTCCTTGGGGTGGACAGGATACCAAGCGAACTTGGATTCCAAATCCTCGACAAGCTTCTCGAGTTTCTCAGAATGGAAACTAAGCGTATTGAGGGAGGTTGGTGTTTGCATGTTCAAAGAACGCTGGCATGCGAGCTGCTTTTGTGTCGGCAAACTGTGGTGCTTTGCCTTCATACATCAGCCGGTCGCTCGCATCCAGCCAGAATGTTTTGTCTAGGTGTTTGTCCGGTGAAGTTTTTAAGGGTTGTAGTACCCAAGATATAGTTGCCTTCCTAAGCTTATCCAAAGAATTGCTAGGAACAAGACCAAGCTCACGACATACGAGACTATTTGTTGCCACGTGTATTTGTTCATCTCTGGATATATCAGCTGATACTGTTCTGAGAGCAGCGTCACCAAGAAAGCGAAACATAGGCAATAGAACAAAGAATATAGCTCGCTCTGCAACGAGTGCCTTTGTGATAGTATGGTCAGGGTGTTGTATCCAAGCATCTCTTAATCGTATCGCCTCCATTTCAGCAATGGGATCAGCCCCATGGGATTCAACAATGAAGCCCAGAGCGAGATCATGCTTAATCTCATCTTTAACGTTTGACTCAAGAAGTGTCCTCGCTGCTTGCGGGACTTCTTTCTCCAAGCCTTGTGAAATAAATTCTCCAACTGGTAGCTCCATATGACGTATTGCGAGAGCACGCTTGATGGTTTCTTCAGCACCAGATCTTACCTCCCCTTTGGTGGGTTTTACGGGAGTCCATGTTCTTTTTCTTCCTAATAATTTTTCGTATGGGTTCATTGTTCGCAGTCACATTTGATTTTGTTGTCAAGAATACCATCCAAATAATCCTGTATGTCAGTGTCTCCAAGTGCTGCATAAGCGTCAGACTTATCTTGAACATCACCCATAACTTGTAATGAATAGTACAAAGAGGTCTGTGGACTTCCAAGCCACTCCTCTACAAATGCTTCATCATATCTAATCATGTCGCTCCAGCTGTTGAAGCTGTAGCCATGAAGCAATCCTGTCCTATCGAGCATCGTCATGATTTCGTCTGCTACACGCTTGTATGCGTCCCATCCTACTTCACTTGCAATCTCAACGTCGCCATAGTTGACTCTCTCTACACCGAACTCGCCGGAGTCTCTGTCAACCATCTTTGCTATTGGTGGTGCTATCTCGGGTGTGCATGTAAAGCCGTCTAGGTCTCTACTGCGATAGCTGCAACTGGCAGTGGGTGCAATAGCGAACGCCCTTACCATATTGTTTTCTCTTGCAATCTGAGCTGCCTCAAAGATCGCATTGTTTAGTGCCCAAGCGGCACAGCCTGCTTCATTGTTAGCCGAGTGGCCAAGGTTTACCAAGCGGAGTGCCTCTCCGAATTTCTCGTACGTGATGTTGTATCGTCTGAGGAAGTTGGCAAGACCGAGCACTCCAAGCCCCACTTGTCTGTCAACTTCTGGGGTAAGGTACTCTCCAGATTCTCCAACACCTGTCCGTGCATGGAGATCACACAACTCGGACATACCTGTAGTGAAAGCCTCTTGTAGATTGTCGAGTGTACAGGAACCGAGATTGACATGCTGTAACAAGCAAGTCCCACGTGAGGGCAAGTATACCTCAAGACAGACGTTTCCATAGATACGCTCCCCGGTCTCTGTGTATTTGATTTTGTTGAGCCAGATGTCTCCTGATTTGATTCCATAAAGTAAAGCGTCCTTAGTGTCTTGTTCTGCAAACTTCCACATCTCGTCGTCAATATCGACGCAACGCTTGACCCAAGGCAGTTCTGTTCTGGAAGCAGTAATAAAGTCCACCACGTCTGGGTGGCATAGGTCGAGGTGCAATACGATAGCACCATTCTTGTAAGCTCCACCTCTTCTCAAGGTTTCATTTAGAGCTGAATATATTTTGCCGAAGCTGACTGGGCCAGTAGCCACAAGTCCTTTGTCATTTTCATGACCGGCTGGTCTAAGCTTAGATAGGTGGATTGCACAGCCTGCACCAAATCTTAGTGCGTGACTTGCGAATCTCCAGCTAGCTTCGATGCCGTTGTCCCCTTCCATGCTGTCTTCAACAACGAAGGTTGTGCATGATACAGGTAGTCTTGATGTAGGATCGTCGATCCAAGACTGTACCCGTCCAGTGCGGGAGATTAAGTTAGACATTTAAATAAAATTAATTATGTTTTTTAGATTGTTTGTTAGTACAAAGTTTTGTTTTTGTAAAGCAAGGAAGAGTGTAATTATGTCTTCCTTGTTTGTATCATATCTCTCTCTGAGCTTATCCTCAACTAACTTCAATTTGAACTCCTGTTCCAGAGTTAATTTCATACTCGGGCGTAGGTGTCCAGAGTCTTGGTTCTTGCTTTTGGGAATCATAGTCCTCGTTTGTAAGTATTCTGGCTAGCCTTGCATTACAAAGAGCGTCTTCTTCTGTGAGCCCTTTGTCCTCAAAAGCTTTGACAACTGTAGTCCAGCTGTAGCCTTCTTTCTCGAAAAGAGTTGTTGCTCTCTTCACTCCGATCCCGGGAACGCCACTGTAGCCATCTGTCTGGTCGCCTGCTAGCGTCTGTATCAGATGCCACTTTGCACCTTCTTCTGGTGTGATCGTTGTGGTGTCTTCGAGATTGTATAGCTTGCCGGGGATCTGTCTCATGTCTTTGTCAGGAGAAACAATGATATTCCCTTCAAACTTGGTGGCAAAGATGCCCATAGCATCATCGGCCTCCAGTTGTGGCATGACAATAACGTCATACTCAATTTTAAGTCCTGATATGACACGTTTGTATCCGCAGGGCTTCTTTCTGTTTCTGTGACCCTTATAATCTGGGTAAATTTTTTTCCGAAAATTTTTAGAGTCGCTAAAAAACAGTGTTGGCTTCGCAAAAGAGCCAAATTGCATTTGTATGTTAGATATTTCACGTTTTACGGCACTATAGGCTTCTGAAAAGTTAGAAGTCACTAATATTACGTCTTCTCCGTAGTCTATCTCTGTTTCACAGGCTGCACAGCACTTATATACTATGTAGTCTGCATCAATTAGTAATTTCATGGTGGTTTAGTGTACGTCAGCCCAAGTATATCCGATCTTAGCTTCTGCTGCGATGGGACATCTTAGATTGTAATGTTCGCCTGCCAATCTGGCGGCTGTTTCGAGCCATTTTGCAAATTCTTCTGCAAATCTTGGATAACATTCGTAGTTTAGCTCGTCATGTACGAATGAGAGTTGATGTCCGTCGGGTGGTAGACATTCATTCACAATCACCATCCATCTTTTGGCGATCGTCGCTGCGCTTCCCTGTAGGAGGTAATTGAGAAACTTATGCCCTTTGTCAACGCTGATACGCCTGCCGTCGATGGCGTTTGCATAACCACGTTTACTAGCTTTTTCACAAGCGAGTAGCAGATCTGCAAGACCCGGAATGGCAGCAATATAAGCCTTACGAATCTCTGCCCCTTTGACAGCAGCGGCTTTTTCGGACAATAACTTATCATAGCTGTATCCTAGTTTCGTATTACCGGCTCCATAAAGGAAGGCATAGGTAACGGTTTTAACTTGTCGACGGGTGATCCCAATTTTGTCGGCATTGGTTTGGTGAATATCCCCCGTAGTAAGTATTCGTTGATACCGGCCATTATCATACCTCGAAAGGTAATGAGCAAGCATACGGAGCTCAATCCCACTAAGATCGGCAGACACCATTTGATAGGTAGGCGTGGCCCGGAATAATTTTCTGAATCTTTCATCTGATGGTACTTGTGCTAAGTTTGGTTTTCTGTGTGCACATCTGAATGTGCTGGTTGCAACCCCGCAGTGGTGGTGAATACGATTACACGTCGTAGATAGCTTCTGCCATGCGTTCACGCCTTCCGAGATCATCCCCAATTTCTTGGTAATATCTAGACATTTCAGAAACAAGAGGGCTGTCTCCGACCCAATATCTTTCAATACTGTCTCGTCTACGACCGGCTTGCCTGTGGCCGTTCTCTGTGTTGGTTTCCAATTTTCGTGGGTCTGTAGTATCCATGCTATGTGGTCTCGTGAGGTGGGGTTAAGTTGTTTAAGTTTTGTAAATGGGCATCCTTGTACGTACCCTTGTGGCCTGTTATTTCGCTTAGGTGTAAACACTGCTCCAGCAACGAACCCGAATTTTGTGCGTAATATATTTGTAGCTTCTTCCAGTTCTCCTCTGAGAGCTGACTCGAGCTCGTAGGCTGCTCGTTCGTCGAAATACCATCCATGTTCTTCTTGTTTTTGTAAGATGTGTGCGACCTGATGTTCTAGTTGTACCCAGTCAGGTAAGGGTGGAAATGTTGGCATAGTTTATTTGTAACAATAACGTCTTGTTCGCAATAGTCCTCCATCTCTTTGCTCCATGCTGACCAGTCGGCAGTCTGTCCAAAGTTCCCTTTGTATTCTCCCAACCTGTGGCCATAGGACTCCAAAGAGTGGCGACCATAGAGTTTTGGTGGCATACCGTCAATCCTTGCCTTGCGGTCTACCTCTAGCATATCGGGGTGGTACAACCTCGACAGCAGTAGTGTGTCTATAACTCTACCCTTCGGTTCAAAGAATGGGTAGACTTTCTTTATCATCGGTATGTCAAAGCCAATGATGTTGTGGCCAATGATCGTGTCAGCATCCATAAGATACGTAACACCTCTGCTGATTGGCTGTGCAGATCCTGTGTCATTGTATCTGGTAGTCTCACCTGTCTCATAGTCAAGTGTAACTAAGCAGTGCAGCTCAACGTCCTCTTGACTTAGAGGTGTTGTTTCCAGATCGAACAGGAGGGTAATAGGTCTTGTCTCTGAATTTTGCACGTCTTTTCTGTTGTTTGGTGGGTGGGTTTGGTCTAAAAATCTGTAGCTGGGTTGAACTCAACTGTGTCTTCGGTTTTAGTTTCATAGAATTGGCAAGTAGATAGGTCATAGCTCAGAGTTGTAGCAACTCCAACCTCTCCTGAGAAACGGTTTTTAAGCACTCTAAGAGTTGTAAGGTTAGCGTTAGCCTCTCCTTGCTGGTCTCGTTCCAATGCGATGACGCTATCGCTGAGCTGAGCGATCGAATGAGATCCTCGTAGCTGGCCAAGAGAGACACGTCCCCCTTCTTCGTGTGAGTTACTGTCACTGTTTGTTCTCCGTAGGTGTGATACTAAAAATAGTGCGATACCTGTACGTTCGACTAATGATCTGAGCTTCGTCATTGTCGAGTCTATCATACGTCTTTCATCGCCGTCAAGACCACTTAATAATATAGAAAGATGGTCAAGAAATATAATACGGCACTCCAGTCCACTGGCAAGGTATTCGATCCTGTTGTAAATAACATCTGGGTCAAAGCTACCAAAGCCATCAAACAGAAAAACATTCCACTTTGCAAGAGTATCAGCAAAAGCAGACTCGAGTTCTTCTTTGTCATGTTCTCCGATGTGATAGGGTTTACCAACGGCAGCGGACATAAGTCCTAGTGCTGTACGTTTGTTGTTTGCTTCTAGCTCAAGGATACCAACTGTCTCACCTTTCATGGCAAGATCAGCTGCGATAGCCCTGACCAGTGAAGTCTTACCACTACCTGACCCAGCTGTAAGAGTAGTTAGCTCTCCGTATCTGATGCCATGTAGTTTTTCGTTGAGCCCCTCGAAAGGATACTCGTGGTCACAGGTTTTGGTAGGCTCTGTAACCAATGCCATGAGATTCTTACCATCAACAATACCGTCTGGTCTGTATGGCTTGGCATCCCATATGGCTCGCCTTATTGCCTCTCTGTCTTCAGCTTGGAGTGCATCGCTAGCATCTTTGTAAGCATCGAGTCTAGCAATCTTAACCCTACCGGCTGGGAGTATACTCGTGGCAGATTCAACGGCCTCACGCCCTGCTTCGTCGTTGTCGAAGAAGAGGACGATTTCTTGGTAGCCTTGCAAGAAGGGTATGGCTTTCTGCAAGTCTTTCTTGGCTGCTGCCGCACCATGAGGTAGGCTGACCATGGGCCAACCTGACATAACTTCGTAACAAGAGGCAGCATCTAGTTCGCCCTCTGTGATGACGATTCGTTTTCCGCTGGTGGGGAAAAGATGCTGGCCAAAGAGTTGATCTGATCCCTGACCTTCATAGTGGAAGTCCTTTGACTTTGTTTTAATCTTGAATCCAACAACTTGGCCGCTTTCATTATAATATGGGAAGCGGAGGGTGTTGCCGTGTCTGTAGATACGGTAGAATGAGTTGGTGGATTCGCTGATCCTTCGTTTTTGCAGCTGTTCAGCTGATCCGAGGAATTGTACTCGTTCATTATTCATTATGGGTGTATAGTTGTCCCCTTCCGCAGGGGTGTACGTTTGGCACGCAAAGCAGTACGCATGGCCGTCAGAGTAACGTGAGTTAGCGTCCGACGAGCCACAGTTGTTACATGGTTCGTGTGCCACAAATTCTGATTCTGTGTTCATCTTAACCAATCAATGGGGATTGCGTGTGCTGCCGCCCACCTGATGTTGTGTTTCTCACACCATTGGGCGTATGTAGTTTTGGATTTCTTACTGATCTTGTTGAATGGTGCTTGAAAGACCATACGAATATCAAGGTGTGGGTTGTCACGAATGACAGCCTTGATCTTACGTCTGTCCTCTGCATCCCAGTAACCTTTGGTTTCCAGCATGACACCGTTGAGCAGTACGAAATCAGGATTGTATTGGTGCTGTATGGTATAAGGAACTTGCTCGCCCTCATACACATACTTGCAACCAACTGTGTCTAGTAGTTCAGCAACGCTGACCTCTAGCTTAGACTTAAAAGTCTTCTTCTTCTTCAATGCTATCTTCGTCAGCAGACTCAGGAGCTGTAGCTTTTGCAACAAACCCTTCAGTTTTACCGAATAGATCTGCAACTTCTTTGTCGTCCATGCTGTCTGCATCAACCCCAGCTGCACTGCCTGCAATCTCGACAACCTGTACACCAACTAGCTTGAGTGAACTACCATAAGTTACTCCATCCTTCAAGATGTATGGCTTCTGGAAAAAGCCTAGCTTTACAGTTGAGCCACCATAGATTGGTGTCTTTGCATCTGTAACTGGTGTGCCTTCTGTGTCGACAACTGGTGGTCTCTTGTCCTCTCCCCATGAGAACTTGATCTTGAACTTACCATCAGCTACCTCTTCCCATGGTGTAGGCTTGAGTGTAGCTCTCTTTGGGTTCTTCAACTTAGACTCTGCCCACTTGAGGACAGCCTGTCTTTCAACTTCAAGCGCGTCAATGATACTTGTACCCACAATAGCTGCGAGTGAGTATCCGAACTTGCCGGGTTCTAGGATAGCTTGGAAGCCTTCTAGTTTGATAGCGTCTGTGACGTGTACGTTTTTGCTCATATTAACAAAAGAAATAAGTGGATTCAATAACCGACTCTGGCTGTAAGTCGCCAATGATCGGTGGTTCAGTCTCTGCCTGTATCTGGTCGGCAAAGGTCTGGAGATAATCATGCTCTGCAAACAGAATCATGTATGTCTCCCTAATTATAGCAGATAATTTATCCATATCGCAACATCTGCTTAACACACTGTCATGAATTAGTGCGATTGGCTGATCGAAGCTACGCACAGCGAGGTGTAGCAGTGATGCGTCCAGACTATGGATTAGGTTAGGTGCAGTAGCAGCCTTGTGCCTATTGATGTCGACCTCCTTCCCATCTTCTACTGCGACGGATAGATCACAACGACCTAGTAGCTGTAGCTGGATGCGTTCAACCTTCTTCTTGAAGTAACGCTGTCTGACTACGAAGCCAGAAGGAGTCGTCCATTCCACATGCTCTTCACCACGTTTGATAGTCTTACCAACTTCAGTCTCGATCCATCTCATAACTGACATTGGCCCGGGCACGACTGCCCCCATAGCCGAACGAACTGATGTAACGATCTGAGTAAGCTGATCTTTGTCAACCTCGACACCCTTCTCACGAAGTGCATCTTTGATATAAGACCTATTAGAATATGGCTTTGCATTATATGGTATGGTCATTACAGTACGCTTTACACATTTTCTGTCCCACACACCTCGTACTGTCTCAGGTATGTATGGCTTTGACACATCTGCAATAACTTTGTACGCATCTTGTGGTCGATCAGATGGTACAACATTTACAAGAAGTGCTGTGGTCTTGTCCCGTGCCAAGCCTGCTAGTATCTGCAAACCAGAACAGGTAGCATCGGTAGCCACGGGCAGGGAGGTGAGGGTACGTGTCTGACGTAAGCAACAAGCGTCGTACTCTTCGCAAGCTGCTAGAAATAGCCAAGGTTCATCTGCACCTTCCCAGTCTCCTAAATTATCAATAGGATTCCGTGCGACACGTGCGATAAGTGAGACATTGGTACGTGTCCAATCCAATCTCTCTTGCATTGTGGACTTATCAAGTCCGTAGGTAGTAGCTACTTGAAAAGCGAGCCATCGTTCTCCGTCCTCTGTAATCTCTCCAGCATCAGCAAACTGTAGTAAGGACTTACCAAAGTCTGTGTCTTGAGGAGTCAGGAACGCAGGGATAGGATAAGCTCGCCCCCTGTAATCGAACGACCATGGTATGTAGAACTCTCTGTCCTTGAAGCGATCGACAGCTTCCATAGTCATACGTGTGCGACAGGATCTCTTGAACTCTGCTGCTCTTTTGTTCATTACCTCTGCTGCTGCACGTCGATAATTCTTACGAGACTCTTTGTTCTCAGCAATATCAACTGGCTTGGGTGGTAGATCATAATGAACGATAGGTAGGAACTTGCCCACACTTATACCTCTCTCTTGTAACAGCTCCGCAGTACGGACGATAAAGGGATTTAACCTGTATTTAACTTGCTGTATTTTGTTCAGAAAAGCGAGTGGGATTTCCCCCTGTATAAGGGCGTGATCGCCTCTTCTAACAAGCTCGTGGCCTTGCATTACCTCGTTGAGTATATACCCACCGACTTGGGTGTTTGACCAGTCTCTGGGCGGTACTAGCATGGGCCACGCCAAAGGGCTGAATAACTCTGCATTTGCCATGACTTCATCTTTGATGTCCATGAACTCTGCGGTCGGTGCAATAAACACTTGTGTCTTACGACCTGTGCGTATGCGTTGCTTGTAGAACCAGCCACTCGTTGCCATGATGCAATCAAGTAACCAGCCACCAAGTTTGGTACGTATACTTGTACCCCAAGGATTCCATGGTTCAATATTGTAGCGGTTCATCAGCGTCCTGATAACAACTAGCTTTTGATGTGTACCACAGGCTTTGTGCCAGTAGTTGTCCTTGAGAGTCTTGAGTAGAGCAGGGGCTGCGTGTTCGTAGTGCCGCATCTGGCACTCGTCTTCGATAGCCTTGCCTATCATAGAACATACGTTGGTAGCTGTGTTGCAGTTGTCCTTGTAACCAAAGACATTATCAAATGTAACTTTACAGGCGATAGCTGCGGCAGCCAATGCCTCAATACTAGCTAGATATTGGTGTATATCCTTGAAGGCAGCTCCATACTTGCCTTGATGTATTTTCTTGTTAGTTTCTTCGATACGTTGAACTACACGTGGTAGTAACGCATCAATCGAAGCGATACCATATACTGTTGCAGAAGAGTACTGTTGTGCTTCTAGCTTATACGTTTGGTCACGCAGTCTTTTGAGACCTTGTTTGATCTGTGATCTTTCTAAGTTGACCTGTTCCGTGATTTGGTCTTCCGTTATATCTATCTGCGAGTTCATCTTGTATTTGTGCTAGTAGGTGTTTTCTGACCTCATCATAGTGAGGGTGATCTTTGCTTAACATGTCTAATGCTTGTTTGTGGTAGGTGTAAACGTCATCAGACGGAATAGTTCTCTTTGTCATTGTCTGTAACATATTTTAGTGGTATCAAATGTTGTATATCGTTGTGTGTGCATACAGTAAACTCTGTCTCAGCACCAGCGATCAACTCTTTGACCTTTTTCTTTGCAGCTGCACCTGACTTGTACACGTGTTCTGTGACCTTGTTGGTTCTGTGGTTACGTGCACGAATCATGCAGTGATACTCTGTTGGCATCTCCCAGCCGTCTATCTTCCAGTGCATGAAAGTGACAAACTCGATAGGCTCGAACCACTCAGCTGGGCAGTTCTTTATCATGTTGTAGTTGTTTGGAAATTCTTTCTTCATTGCAGTGATGATGTTTGTCTAGGTAGATGTCAGTGAGGGTGGTGTTCCAGTGATACTTGGCTATGTGTGTAGCCCTGTATGCAGCCTCTATGTCGTCACGAGCGAACAGGTGTATTAGCTTACCCGTGCCCATGAGAGCTTCATAGTAGTAGTAAGTGTCGGTCATGTCCTTGATGATTGTGATGTGAGCTTTTTGATGAGCATTTTAGTACGCTTGCGGGCAGCTTGCACCATGCGTGGCTTGCTCTTGTACTTGGGCTGCTTGCGGCTGTGGTGCTGCCAGTTTGGTGTTGTCATAGCGAATCCAATGTCGTGTTACACCAGCAATAATAAACAAGTTAGTTACTATACTGAGAATCATGATAGTATTCTTCTCGAATCTTGATTGCTTTCGTTTCATAATTTAATGAATGGGTAGCATGGCTCGTGCATATCATTTGGATAGAACCAATCGACCAGTTCGTACTGCATAGAGTTACAATGGTTCTCTGCAT
>Ga0315330_10000266_pt1 | contig 30518 bp, 40 predicted proteins | sample M140m34915metaG_FD_203453 | JGI IMG/M metagenome (GOLD analysis project Ga0315330, IMG submission 203453) | Ammonia-oxidizing marine archaeal communities from Monterey Bay, California, United States - M1 40m 34915 | ecosystem: Environmental > Aquatic > Marine > Intertidal zone | place: USA...
CGTCTAAAACTACATCTATAACCCTAAATCCTACAACTACAGGTACAACATCTTTATGGGGGGCGTCAAGTTCTTTATACGGAGCTCTAAATGCAAGCGGTGCTCACGCAGGTAGTGGACACAATGCTACATTACACTCAGTTGCATCTACATATAAACCTGTATATGGATTACAAGAATATAAGACACCTCTTACAGGTTCAGCAAAAAATTTAAAAATATCTATAAGCATTCAAAGTAATGGTTATGATGCGTCTTTACAAGACTTAACACTTTTACATAAACAAGGGAAAATAAGATAATGGCAGACTATTCAAAAGTTGTGGCTTGGTCAGGCAAAGATAATTTAGCTGACTCAGATGCAGCAAAAGTAATATCCGGAGCTGATTTTCACACTGAATTTTCAGCAATAGAAACAGCAGTAAATACTAAAGCAGACATTAATGGGGATGCCTCAGAAGCATTTAGTGCAACTACTGCTTCAGCAAATACAAACACAACACAAGTAGCAACAACAGCTTATGTTCAAACTGAGATAGGAAATTTAGGTACGAACGGAGATGGTGCTAGAACAGTTAGCACTTCTGCTGCAAGTGGTGGGTCTAACGGAGATATTTGGTATCAAGTAGCAAGCTAATATGACTTTAAAGATAAACGATTCTGGAACTTGGAAAGAACCTACAAAGGTTTCTGTCAAAGATGGTGGTGCTTGGAAAGAAGTATTAACTGCTAGTGTCAAAGATGGTGGTTCTTGGAAGCCTTTTTATCAAAGGAAATATACTTATACAGTTTCAAGTAATGTTAATAAATTAGACCTAGATACTGTACTTACTTCTGACCAAAAATTAGGTGATGTAGATGTAGTCATTAACTCTGGTGTTTATGTTTATTCAGATTCAACTAGCACTCCTGCTTTACTTACTGGAAATGGTGTTGCTGGTGTTCTTACTATTATTAACAATGGCTATATTTATGGTGCTGGAGGGTCAGGAGGAAATGGAGGTGGCTCTGCTGCAAATGGCTCGTCTGGTGGTAGTGGTGGCACAGCTTTAAAGCTAGAGAAGAATATTACTTTAGACAACAACGGCTCTATCCTCGGTGGAGGAGGAGGCGGTGGAGGAGGCGGTGGTTCGACTGATGACCAAAGTTTCTCTGACCGTGACCACGCTGGAGGTGGTGGAGGCGGAGGAGGACAATCTTTTGGCTCTGCTGGTTCAAGAAATGCAGAATGTAGTGGCTCTGGATGTGAAAGACAATCTGCTAATGGTGGAGCAGGAACTTTAACTGCTGCTGGTGGTGGCGGTATTGGTGCAATAGCAGGTGGAAGCCGAGGAACAACAACTGCTGGCTCTGGAGGAAATGGAGGTACAGTAGGCAATAATGGTTCTTCTGGACAAAGCGGTCAATCAGGTGATGGACTAGGCTCTGGTGGGTCAGGCGGTAGTGCAGGAACAGCAATAGATAATAACGGATTTACAAGGACAGGAGATTAAGATGGCAATAGGAGCATTTTTAGCAAAGGCAGCAGTTGGTATGCTTTCCGCTAGGCAACAACAAAAAGCTGCGGAAAAAAATCAGCAGTTTCAAATAGACCAACAAAACCTAGCTTACGATAGGTCACTACCTTGGAGCAACTATGGTCCTGCAGGTAATGTTGAGTTTGACCCCGAAACAAAACAAATACTTCAAACTCTAGACCCACAGTATCAAGCTATGATGCAAGGATTCTTAGGCTCTTCTGCTATGGCAAATGAAGAATTACAAAGTATGATGGGCGACCCATATGCTATGGAGCAACAACAGTTTAAAAGGTTTGAAGATTTTAATGCTGATGCTTTTAATCAATCTAGACTTCAAGGACAAGAAGCTGCTATAGCACAAGGCAGGACTGGAACACAAGGTTACTATGACCAAATGGCTATTGAAGATGCTATTGGTAGAGAAAGAATGAGAGGTCAAATGCAATCTATGCAAACTGGTATGGACTACAGGAATATGCTTAGAGCAGAAGCACTTGGTATGGGTGCAGGAGCTAGAGATGTAGCCGGTATGCTAACACCTCAAGCAGATTTGGGAAGAATGGTAGGTCAAGGTTCTAATGCTACTGGTAATATGTCAGGAGTATCTACAGCAGGAAGCAATACTGCAGATACTACAGCAGGATTTTGGTCAGGATTAGCAAGTCAAGCACAAGATTATAATTTTAAACCTTTAATACAAGATATAAAAAGTGGTTATAGTATGCTTACAGATGCAGCTAGAACTAACGCAATAAGAAATGGAACAGGTTTTAGTAGTGCTCAAGACAATGCTAGAAGAAGTGATTTATTTAGATAATAAAATTTTAGTAATTTATAAATAGGATACAATTATGGCAGAAGAAAGTATGTTTGGTATAGCTAATATCTTTGATTCAGCTACAACAGATAATGTAAACATTAGAGATAGAGCATTAAAGGTAGCCCAACTGCAACCGGGTCGTGCTTCTGTATATGGAGCAACTCAAGCCGGAGGTATGCTTATGCAAAACCTCGCTGGTATGGCAGGTATGAAAACTGCACAACAAGAAAAGGCTGAGATTATAACTAACATTATGAAAGAAACAAGCAATATGGACCCTAATGACCCTAACACTTCTAGAACTCTTGCTAATAAATTTATTCAAGCAGGATTTCCACAGATAGGTCAGAAGTTTATAGACAAAGCTAGGTCAATTCAATTAGAAAATGATAAATTAGCTTTAGATGAAAGAACTGTAGCAGCTCGTGAATCTGATGCTGCTGTTAATGTAGCTTCTCAACAACAAAGTGAATATGAATTTGAAAAGACTCACGCACTAGAAGGCTCTAAGTTCGAAAACTTAATCTATCAACAAGAACGTGACTTTGGTTTAAGAGCTACTGAACAAGAAAGACTTCAAGCTAAAGACGATTATGCTAAAGTACAAGATGAAATTCTTAATAAACTTAGACAAGGTGAGCTTGATATATCTAAAGCACGCTCAGCATTAGAACGAAATGATTTTGAATGGAGACAATCAAGAGTAAATGTTACTGACGCACAATGGCAAAAAGATTATGACATTAAAAAACTTCTTGCTGATGCTGATGTTGCTCATAAGACAGAGCAGACTTTAGGTCTCGAAGGAAGTAGAGATTTAGTTGCAGCTCAAACAGAAGCACTTGAGTTAGAAACTGAGCTTAAGAATAGAAACTTACAAATGCCTGCACAGGGTATGTACTTGTTACGACCAAATGAAGACGGTGGAAGTGATGTTCTTAAATATAACTTAGACACACAAACATATGAACCAGTTACAGACGCAGAAGGAATAGCTATTGGTCAACAAGAAGCTGAAGCTGAAGAATATGGTATGTCTTCTAAAGAACAAAATGTTTATGATAACCTTTGGGATAAATACAAACAAGAATATCATACTGGTGGTAGTATGTTTGAAGAAGGTAATTGGGTAGAGGGTTATCCAGACTTTGAAGATTGGGCTAGAGATAATGCAGGTGAAGCAGGATACAATTTAGTTATTAAAGGTCAAGGTGGACTTAGAGGTGACTATATGAGAAAACTTATGCTTGACCACAATAACAGTGAAGAGTCTAATAATGGAGAAACGGTAGCTGTAGTTGTTGAAAATCCTCAAGCTCAACAAGGAGAAGCAGAAAGTAATGTTGTAGTTGTTCCTGTTCCATACGAACAGATGTCAAGTGCTGAAGATATTTCTGTTAAAGTATTAAAAGAAAAGCCTAAAGAAATTAATGGAGTATCAAATAGTCTAACTAATGGTCAGTATATTACACAGCTTGTTCAAGAAGGAAAAGAAACGGAAGCTGTTTTGTATTTAGAATCTTTATCAAAAAATAAAAGTTCTACATTAGATACTAAAATGTCTGAGATGGAAGGTATACAAGGAACTCTAGTTAAGTGGAGAGGAAAAGGTACACCGTCAGAAAAACTTATTAAAGAAAAACAGATGATACAAAGAAACGGACAGTGGTTTATAAGAAAAGGAGTCTAAATGGCTATCTCAGATAGATTTAGTTACTTGGATACTGATAAAGAAGAAGATAAAAAAGATTCTGTAACTAACAACACACAACCTTTACTCGGGTACGAAGAAGAAACTTATGCAGATAAGTTAGCTTTTGTTGCTCGTATGGGTATGGCAGATACTTGGAGAGGAGTCAAGCAGTTGCTAGGCACTGATGAAGAACAGATGGCTAGAGACCAAAAGAAACTTAATATGTATCTACAAAACGAAACCTATGGTGGTTCTATGATGGCTGCTTATACTGCAGGTTTGTTTGGAGACCCTATAGGTTGGTTTATTCCCGGAATGAAAGCAAAGAACATTGCATCCGCAGCAAAAGCAGGAGCTATTGCCGGAGGTCTTTCTGCACCTCTAGGATATGTAGACGAAGAAGAAGGTATGACTCGTGTAAACAACACTCTTATAGGTATTGCCGGTGGTACTGTTCTGTCTCCTGCTATGTACAAAGCAAACAAAACACTTGTTCCTGCACTTAAAAACGGATATTCTAACATAGGTAAAGCTATAGATGACGGAGAGTTTGCAAAAGAATTAAACATATTTCAAAGAAGCGTTGCTGCTCCTATACGCCCAGCTTATTCTGCTGGTAAAAAAGCTGCTGATAAGTTCGGACAGACTAGATTTGGTAAGACTATGGGCGGTTGGATTATAGAAAACTATGGTCTTCCTGATAACTATGTTAAAGCCAAAGGTAACAGAAGGATATTAGAAAACAAATGGGCTGGTGACTTTAATGAAGTTCTTGAAAAATTTAACAAGTTATCTCCTGAACAAGATAGAGCACTATACAAACTTATGACTGACGAGAAGTTATCTAAGTCTGAGATGGAGCTTATGACTCCTGATGTTAAAGCGTTAGGAAAAGAAGGTAGAGATGTTGTTAATGGTTTAGGAAAACAATTAGTAGACTTAGGTTTGTTAGATAAGGATGTGTTTAAAGCCAACAAGAAAAAATATTTATATCGCTCTTACGAAAAAACTGCTGACCCTAGAAAGAAAAGAATAGTTAGAGATGAAAATAATGTAGGCGTAATTGCTACTGAGTTTGTTCGTAGAGGTAGAGATAAAACATTTAGACCTAGAAAAGGTCAGACATTAGCTTCTAGAATTAAAGAAGAAGAAGCTAACGGATACAGGATAATTAAAAAAGGTAAGGGTCAAGTCCTTATGAATAAAGATTATACTCCCGAAGAAAGAGCAAAGATGGGTGAGATTATAAGCTCTACATTTGCTATGGCTAAGACTGGTAAGCTAATGACTAACGATGTAGCTACGTTTAAATTCTATGATGATATAACTAAAATGGGAAATGATGTTGTATTACCTAAGAATGTAGCACCAGAAAATGTGCCAGAAGGTTTTATAAAGATGCCTGAAACTTTTGTTAAAGTAGGAAAGAAAGGAACTAGAGTTCGAGAGTTTGGAAACTTAGCAGGTAGGTATGTATCTCCAGAAGTTCATAGAGATTTAGTATGGGCTAACAGAATGAAGAAGTATCGACAAGGTAGGTACGGAGGATTCTCTACGCTACACCACAAAGCATTACAGTTTTGGAAGAGAACTAAAACATCTCTTAACCCAGTAGTACATATGAACAATGTTATGTCTAACGTAGTTCTGTATGATTTAGTTGACGGTCAGTACAAACACTTAGGCTCAGCAGGTAAAGATTTCTTTAACGCGTTTACTCCTTTAGGTAACAAGACTAAGAGTGAAGACTTTAAAATGGCTGAGAAGTTAGGAGTCTTTAATGCTGATATGATGAAGAGAGAACTGACAGACTTTGAGGTAGACACCTACAAGAAGTATATGAAGATAGGTGCTCAGAATGATGACAAGCTGTTAGATAATATGTGGGAGAGTACAAAGAAACACGCAGGTAAAACTCCACTAGATAAGCTATACAGTGCAGAGGATGGCGTCTTCCGTCTAGCTTTATTTAAGGACCACTTAGCTAAGAATGTTAGAGAAGGTATTACACCTACTGATGACCAGTACGCAGAAGCAGCAGCTTTTGCTCGTAAGTATATGCTTGACTATGAGATTGATGCACCTGCAGTAGAACTAATGCGTGAGACTGCTATGCCATTTATCTCTTATACATATAGAGCTGCACCTATCGTAGCTGAAACAGTAATGAAGAGACCTTGGAAGATAGCTAAATGGGGTCTAATCTTAAATGCTGCTAACGATTTAGCTGCGGACGATGAGGAGTACAGGACAGAGAGGAAGAGATACGAGGAGCTGAATATGGGCTTCGATGTACTAGGAATTCCTGGGGCTAATACAATGATTAAACTTCCTAACGAGAAGTATCTAGATGTATCGAGGTGGATTCCTGCGGGTGATGTGTTTAGCACAAGCCAACAAGGGTTTAGCGTACCGGGTCTTCCCGCACCTTTACAGCCATCAGGTGGTGCTATTGGTGGTATAGCCAAAGCAGTTACAGGATTTGATACATTCACACAACAGATGGAACCGGGAGTAGGTTCAGGAGTTATGGAGGATGAGTTAAAAGCTAGGGCTAACATCATAGGTAAAGAGTTCTTACCTTTCTTTCATCAAGGGTTTAGCATATATAATGCTTATCAAGCTAATGGTAAGAGACATCCAACTAAAGATGATAAGACTTTAAACGAAGCACTTCTAGGAGCTATCGGTATTAAGGTTAAAACTTATGACGAAAAGAAAATGAAGATGCGTGTAGGTTATAAGTATCAAAATAAAATTGATTCTCTTACTAGAAAAATAAGAAAGAAGGTTGCTGACAATAAAGGAGGACGTGTTAATTCAGACTCTTATAATGAAGAATTAAAGAGAATGCAAAAAGAATTAAGAAGGATAAGTAAGGAAGCAAAGCAAGCTCTTAAGAGGGCTAATTAATGGGTTGGTTTAGTGACTTAATGGAGGACCTTGACAGACCTGCTAACGCAATACAAGGATACTTTGTAGGTGCTAAGAGGGATGACGAGACTCGCTTTGAGGGTCTTAAGCGTGGTTGGAATCAAGAAGAGAACTATGACTTTGAACAATTAGTATCTGAGGACCTAGCTAAACAAAAGTTTTCTGAAAGAGATGCTTTAGGTAAAACTAGCTATCTATTAACTGGAACTGCAAACTTACTGGTAGACCCTCTTAATTTAATTGGTGGCGGTATGTTTACCAAAGGTGTTAAGGGTGTTGATGATGCTATTAAAGCAGGAGCAGATGTAAACTCTGACGTTATGAAAGGATTTACTGCAAGCTCAATACCTAATTTTATACAAGGTTACTACGGTAAAACTCAGAGAACTGTAGATGTGGTTGAAGCAATGAAGCAAGGATTGCTTACAGATTCAATGAAGTTTACAACTCCTTTTCAAAAGCAAGTTCTAATGCAAGCTGATGATGTTATACGAAGCTCTTCTAATATAAGAAGATACGAAGCAGGTAAGAAACTAACTGGGTTTATGAAGACCGGTGCTTATGGTGGTATGAATCTATTATCTAATGCTTTAAGTCCTTACTCTAGAGCTCTGTATAGAAGTGAAGGAATAAACAAAGGTTTACTTGAGGGTTCTTTCTTATCTCACAAGAACGATAAAAATATAGAGCTAGTACACAGAGCTTTAGCAAATGCCCATATATTAGAACAGTCAGGTAGAGTAGGAGGTAAGCAAATACTTTCTGACTTTAATAAATTCTTAGGTGTTCGTGGATATCAACCATTTAAAAAAGGTCAGTATGGTAAGCTAACAAAAGGTATGACAGCAGGTCTTGGAGGAGTTCCTACTAAACAAGAGTATAGTTTTATTGAGAAACATATAGGCTCTGTATGGAAAGATGGTAAAGGAATACCTTTTAAAGATTCTAAAGGAACTAAACTGTATATAAAACGTGGTGGTTTTGAAGACAGGGGCAGGGGTATGAACAAGAGTGGAAGGCACTATGATGATGTTCTTGGTGGTCTTGATGCTAGGTTTAATGCTATGCAAAGAACTCTTACAGATGCTAATCCAAAGAATTTAAAAGAACTTAAAAAACTTTTAGAAGGTGCAGATTACAGAGGTAACTCTAAACCTATATTTAAAATAGATAAAGAATCAGGAAACGTATGGACTAACTACGGTTTAAAAGGTTCTTCTATAACAGAAGGTGGTGTTAATGTAATTGTAGGTGTTAAACCTAACGGTAAATTTATTATGTCTGTTAGTGATGAGCATAACTTCCTAGAAAAAATACCGGGTATGTCAAAACTATTACCTAATAGAGTGTTAGCAGTTACTCCTCCGTTTGTAGGAGACATAAGAAATCCTGTTAAGAAGCTAACTCCTCTAGCAAATACAACATTAAAGAGGAAAGTTAAGGACCAAGATAAGTTTAACTGGGCGGAACAACTTACAGAACTACAGTATGCTGTGCCCAAATCTGCTGACCTAGCCTATGAAAAAGCTAGGCAACAGGCGGGTGTAGGTGCAGGTCTTATGTCTGTACCTCAGTACCAAGGAAATAATTCTAATGATTAGTACGTTCTTCAAAAGATATTAGACAATCATCTATATGTAGATAACCAACTTCTTTGTCTATCCATTGACTCCCTCGGAACTCTGTGTTCTCAGGGAGTTTTTTTATGTGCCACTTAAAATCATATCCATCTTCGTCTGATTCTAAATTAGCGGGGTCAAAGATATATATTGTATGACTGCCGGGTTTGTTAGGCATTGATACTGCGTACCAAAACTCTAGGTTGTTCTCCTCTGCAAAGTTCTTGTTCCAATCATACTTCATCTTCTCTATTAATGTGTCGGGGTAGTGTTTATTCCTACACTTAATCTCTAGCATAATCCCGTGCTCTTTATCAAAAGCATCGTACCTTGAGAACCTATCATCCATAGGTTCAAAGTTATACTTCATACTGTTAAGTGCTTTAATAACTTTATTCTCGTTCACTTACTTCCTCCAGTCAGTTTGCCAAAGTCTTGGATTAACTTTGTCACCGGTGACAGATTTCTTGTCACTCCTTAATTTGTAGTATAGCTTGGAAGTCCCATCCATACGGACGAGACCCCAAGTTTTGTTAGCCTTAGTCTTTAAGCTCATCGACTATATCTTTGTCGAGTAGTCTCCAAATAATAAGGGCTGCGATTATACCTGCCAATCCCCCATTGCCTAAGGTCCATACTATACCTAAGATAGAACCAATTACATCTCCAGTTAGGAAGGCTACCTTTGGACCAAAGATAATCTGTAATATAATTGATAAGCTAATCAGTTTAATGCCAACGTCAATCGCACCATCAGCACCGTTCTTTACTTTTTCTAACATATTGTCTCCTATATTAATGTAAAACATTGGCTATACAAGCCACCCCTTTCTAAGAGCATCTAGGAACATAACAATGTACACTAGACAACCCGCAGAAACTCCTGCTATCAGTAGCATAATTAAATCTCTAACTTTATAAATCATATTTCCATCCTATACATAATTTAGAATCTTTAGGCTGACAAACTAGCTGACCTGCTTTAACAGAATCTGGTGCTGTTTGTGAGCATCCTGTAATTGATATAACAATTGCTTGTAATACTATAATAAGTAGAACTGTTTGTATCATTCGACATCCCTCTCTTCCTCAACGAGGTCGACAAGTTCACACACACTACCAGTACAGGCTAGTGTCTTAGTTCCTACTGTCATATCTGTAAGCTCATACTCGCTAATCAAATCCCAGTCTACTGCTTTAGGCATCTTCTTAGCTAGAGCATCGTGTGTCTTCTTATCACACTCCTCATATGGTGCTTGTTGATATGTGTGGTCTGAGTGTGGTAGGAAACTAACACCTGATACTTCATCAAAGTGTTTGTATACCCACGCACCTACTTCCATCCACTCGTGTTCTCTCACACTAACAGTAACACTAGGCTTGTGCTCACAGTAGTATCTTTGATACATAAGCCACAGCTCTAGTTGTTCGATAGCACTCCTCTCGTTCCTAGTTACTGCACCTTTAGGAGCTTTCATAGGGAAGGAGAATACCTTAACGCTGTTAGGTTTCATTACATCAGGTTCAGCAGGTATGCCTTGGTCTTCCATTAGCTGTGCTATTGGGTCCTTAGAGTCTGCTCTAACCCTACGAATATAATAATCACTATGTCTAGTGTGTATACCACTAGCACTATCAACTAACTGACTGACTGTACCACTAGGTTTAATAGCAGTAGTAGCAGTAGCTTGTTGAATGCCTAGTAGCTCTGACCATTCCTTGTTAGTCTTAACAGATTCTTTTCTAAGGTCAGATAGAAAATCAGGCAGGCTACGCTTACCATAGTATCCTCTACTATCATCATTACTATAATTCATAAAAGCATTATCCATAATACCAGTGAGTGATACACCTAGTAGGGCTTCCTCTTCTGTATTGTGTACCCACTTAGGTCTCAATCTCTTGAGGTTAGTAAGTGATGCTTGGAATGTACCAAGTATGGTAGCTAGTCTAACCTTACGGAGTATATCTTTTTGCGTGTCTTCCGCTCTCACTACAACCTCAGTAAGATTACAGAACTGTCCATCTCTTAATATGATTTCACTACAAGGATTACAACCAAAGTCGTGGTCAGTATCTCTTCTACCTATAGATGCCACCTGTTTAATTGCTGCTTCTCTGTTGAAGATACCACGCTCACCTGACTTAGACTCATACAGTGATGTCCATTCCTTCATAAAGATACCGATGTCAGGCTTCTCTGTGTAGCATACACTGTTGTTACTTAGTGCCATCTCTGGTGTATCAGACCACCACTGACCAGACTTAGCATTACGCATACGCTCATCAGTTAGATTAGATAGTGAAATCAGGGCACTTCGTCTAACACCACCCACTACAACTACTTCTGCAATCTTACACATCATACGGTGACACTCATAGCTTGTCAGTTTACGACCGCCTGCTTCTTTAAATATGTTAGTAGCAAAGTTAAACAAGTCAAGTAAAGGCTCTGGTCCACTGGCTCTACCACCAAAGGTAGCTAGTCTAGAACCTTTAGGTCTGACCTTAGAGAAGTCCCACTTAGGCATCTCACCATCATAAAGATAAGTAATCAGCTTACGGAATGCAGACTGCCACCCTTCCTTAGAATCCTGTACGACAATGACATCATCTATATCTACCATATCTGTAGGGACTTCGGGTAGTTTGTTAACTGCTTGTCTCTCAACACTAAAGCCTACACCAGTACCGTGCATCAGAACGAATAGACATTCATCAAATGCTTTCGGGTGGTCTACACTAAGGTAAGCACAGTTGTACCCTGCTATATTATTCTTAGCAAGAGCAGGACCTGCGGTCATCAATGCTCTCATACTAGGCATAACTTCTAAGTTACATACTGCTTCCTCAAGTATCTTCCTAGTCTTAGGTACTAACTCTTGGTTTGTATTTTCTTTTAGATGCTCCTCCATAAAGTCAAAGTATCTAGCTACAGTTTCTTTCCAAGTCTCTCTCCGCTTCTTCTCAGGTAGCCATCGTGCGTACCTGCTAAGTGCAATGAAGTTTTGGTAATCGTTTGGTAATTGATTCATTCATCCTCCAGTGGGTCGATTTCGATGTTTACCATTTTCTTCCCATCGTCATCTAAGTAAGTGTTATATTTAAGTCTTCCGCTTCTGTGCATAAGTATCGCATCAGTTATCCCTCTGTCATAACATCTAGCTCCGTGTCTCCATATCATTACTGACCCCAGTGCTAAGATTGCTACCATCATTAGGATAAAGTTCTCAGTCGTTATCGTCAACATCTTCAAACTCCTTTCTCTTGTCCATTAATTTATCCTCGAACTCGTGTAAGATATCTTCTGTTGTTATATCCAATACCTCACACAGAGTACAAGGGTCTAGTCCTACATTAACAATACGCTCTTTTAATTCATTTAAAGTTAGAGCCATACTGTCCTCCCTCGTGTTCTATAAGTTTATCTAAGAACCATCGAGCTTTCTTTAAGTCCTCTATACCATTCTTAAATCGCCATCGGCAGACATACTTAGTTATAGAGGCGGTTAGGTAATCCATATCTTGGTCTAAGATAAAGTCTATGACCTCAATATTACCCTGCTTATAATGGTTAGGATTTATTTTATCTTCGTCCACTTCTTAAGCTCCTTAATTTCTTTAGTTGAAAATATTTTAATATTATACTTATCACACCACTGTCGATAAGTAATCTTATTACCCTTGGCTACCTTGGAGTCGGGGCGTGGCATTAAGAAGATTAAATCTTTACCTTCAAAACTTAACTGCTCAGCAATTGATTTATACTTCTGTCTGTCACCACTCCTAAAGAACCCTTTGACTTCTATATGATACTTACCCTTAACAAAATCAGGGGTGTAGTTCTTTCGTATCGTATATGCAATCCTACAAGGCTCATACTTCCACTCTCTGCCCAGTGCTTCCGCACATTCTTTCTCTAGCTTACTCCGAAACTTTGTTGCCATCTTTATCTACCTCTATTACATTAGGTAAGTTCTCAACTTCAACTAAGTACCTCGGTCCATTAGCATATACAAATGTCCTGAGTCCATCCCAACAATCATACTTGTAAGCACAATAACTACAGCCTACAGGTAACTTCATATTGCCTGACTTACCGTCTGGGATAGGTTCGTAGCATCTCTTAGGTGGTTTGCTGAGCTTAACTATATTCTTAATAGCTTTGATTCTATCTACTATCGAGAAGAAGTTTAACTTAGTCCAGTACCATTGAGATTCATCAGCCATATCGTACTTAAGATACGTCAGGTGTCCGTTGGTCTTGTCCATAACTAACCAACCTACATCTGTTGTACCCTCAGCGTGAGCATAGCCTTTGATTTGGTCTACATATCCAAAGGGGTCATCATTAATTAGAGAACCGTCTTTGAATTTTTTGAAACCATATGGTGATGATGACTTAACATCAGTCAATACACCATCAATCTTACAGTCCATTGAACCTTTGATACCTTGTACTTCTACTTTCTTCTGTTCGTGTGTCACATCGTGACCGGAAAGTTTAGTAAGTGCTAGTACCATCTCTTCAATTAAATGACCATAAAGAAACTTGATTCTAGTGTGTGGCATAAGCTCCTCACCCTTGTATCCGTTGTAAGAATACCACAACTGTCTATCTTTCTTGCCTATGTTAGACATACGGAGCTTGCGTTTATCGAACTTGCTCTCTGTGATATTGTTTCTAAGTATCTGTTTGACATTCTCACCGAAGTCATTGATTACTTGTTCTATAGGTACACCATCAGGAATTTCTTTGGTGTCTATCATACGATATATATCGTCTACTAGTGTGTCTGTTGCCACGTTCTACCTACCTTATATTCACCGTCCAATGGACAGTTTAAGTTAAAAGATTTACCTGCTTTGATGATAGCTCCTACCGCTAGACCACCGAAGAAATCAGCTTGGTCATCTCTGACCTCACACTGAAACTCATCGTGCACATTGAGTACAAACTTATAATCTATCTTGTACTGCTTTGCATATTCGTCTAGTAGCACCAACGCTTTCTTCATAACAACTGCACCTGCACTCTGCAATAGAGTATTAAGTGCTGAATGTTCTGAGCGTATGTGTAGCTTTCTACCATCTAGTCCTGTCACCCACCCCTTCTTACTGGAGTCTGCAACCTTACTACGCAAGTGTTTTAATGCGGGAGTATTATCAAGAAAGTTCTTCTTAAGTATACGACCACGCTTGGGACCACCTCCTGCTACCTCACCAATCTTACCGTCTCCTGCTCCGTAAAGGAAAGCATAGATAAAAGTCTTGGCTTGGTCTCTAGTCTGTAGTCCTGCTGACTTCTGATTAGCACTGTGTATATCACCGTTGAGTATCTCATTAGTGTATGCCTTATCGTCCATATAGTGGGCGAGCATTCTAAGTTCTAGTCCACTAGCATCACAACCCACTAAACTGTAGCCATCAGGCACGGTCCACAGGTTACGACAGTCAGCCCCATAGCCACCCTCAAAACCCCAAAGTATTTTACCATCTTTGTCGTGCTTAGTCGCAGGGACTTGAGCACAATTAGGTTTAGAGTGTGTCATCCTGCCGGTAACTGCACCGCAAGGGTTTACCCTACCGTGTACTCTACCAGTTTCATCATTGATGGCATCAACCCAACTCTTTACCATAGCTATACGCTTGGTCAGTGTCAGATAATCTACAATCAACTGAGCTTCGGGTATCTTGACAGTCTTAAGTACCTTCTCATCTACGATAGGGTTGCCCTTCTCAGTAAATGATTTAGGTTTCCAACCGAAGTGTTGTAGATACTTAGCTATCTGCTGACGAGAACCAAGATTGAACTCGGGATACTCATAGTAGCCCCACTTCTTATAGCCCCAATCATTATCTATATCAACTATCTCATCACCCTCGTCTAACCAGTGAGCACCTTTGTCTAGCTGAGCTTGATACCTTTTAGATATACTACCATCCTTGTTGTGTTTCTTGGAACCGGGATGTGGTAAGTCTACCCACACAGGCAGAGGTTTAAATCTCTCGTGTACCTCGTCCTCTATATCTAGTACCTTCTCCTTCATCTCAGCGAGTAGTTCATAAGCACGTTCCTCATTGAGTATCATACCGTTGTCGGTCTGCTCTCTGATGATGTCCGCAGTTCTGTGTTCTATTTCTACTGCGGGAGAATCTTTGTCACCGGTGACAAGATGGTGATACAAGGCTCTAGTTACTCGTACATCTTGCTGACAATACTGTAACATCTCGTGGTTATAATCTTCCCAACCACCTTGATAGTCATCCTTGTAGTTACCTAACCTCTCACCCCAAGACCTCAGGCTGTGCCCACCATCAAGGCTAGGGTTATGTAGTCTAGAAAGTACGAGAGTGTCCCGTAAATTAAAAGACCAATCCATCCCAGTAATCCTACGCAGAACAGGAACATCAAAGTTAATAATGTTGTGTCCCACAAGAGTGTCGACATCTTCTGATGCCAACCATTTTCGAAAAAGTCCATTGGCTTCTCCTCCTATAAAATTGTAAACAGTAGACTCACCATTATCAAGCATCGCACAAATGCAATGTACTTTGGTAGCGTTGAGTCCATCAGTTTCTATGTCAAAAAAAGCTGTGTTCATCATCTACCTCCGTCAATCTTCCGGTGTCACTGTCATACTGTAGCTTACAAGCGGGACCAGTCAGACCTGAGAACCTATTCTTTATAACCCGTAGTGTTGTTTGGTTACGAATGATAGGGTCATCGTCCTGTTGGTTACGCTCCAAGCCTATTACAATGTCAGACAACTGAGCAATTGCTGCGGAACCTCTAAGCTCTGAGAGACTCACCTGTCCACCTTCTTCGTGAGCCCTACCTTGAGGTCTCCTAAGATGAGATATAAGGAATAAGCCTACGCCAGTCTCCTGTACTATTTTGCGGAGCTTGGTCATAATGGCATCAATTGCCTTACGCTCGTCAAGTATACCATCTTGGTCACTGACTACGATAGACAAGTGGTCCAGTACAATCCACTGACAATCATAGGATTTAGCATACGTTCTAATCACATTAAGTAGTGAGTCCTCAGACATACTACCGAAGTGGTCATAGAAGAATACGTTCTTGTCACCTACTGACTTCTGCCACAGTGCTTTCTTGTCCGTATCACTCAGCTCTCTTTCGTACTGAGGTATGTGGATAGGAGCATTGGCTTCGATAGACATCAGACCCTTAACAGTACGCTCGATAGATTCTTCCAAGTGAATGATAGCTAGGTTGTCCTCAGTGTTGTTGAGTATGTAAGACTCTAGTTCCTTAACGACACTGGTCTTGCCCATACCTGAGCCACTGGTGATAGTTACTAGCTCTTTCGCTCTGAATCCATAAGTCAAAGTGTTAAGACCTTGCCACGGATAGTCAACAGTAAGTAAGTTCTCATCCTTAAGTAGATGTTCCCAAGTGTCCTTACCTCTGATGATACCTGCAGGAGTATAAGACTCAGCAGACCACCAAGCATTGGTAAACTCTTTGACCTTTCCGTTCACTAGCATATCACTAGCGTCCTTCATAGGTAACTTACAAACCTTGAGCTTGCCGACAGATATAATATCTTGACAGGCTTTGACCGCATCGAACCCGGCTTGGTCTTGGTCGAAACAAAGCACTACATTATCAAAAGACTCTATGTATTCTAGATTATCTTTGATATCTCGTGACGCAGAAGACGCCCCATTCTTTAGGGAGACCACCTGCCACTTCCCATCGAACATTTCTGAAATCGAGAGGGCATCAATTTCTCCCTCACAGATAGTCAGATACTTTCCACCGGAGCGGTTAGCATTCTGTCCGAATAGTCCTGAGCCTTTGTTCGTTCCAATAATCTGAAACTCTTTAGTTGCGACAGTTCTCTCTTTATATCCGAGGAGCCTATTGCTCTCGTTAGAGTCGTAGTATGGATAGTAATGTTTCTCTATCTTACCGGTCTTGTCGTAACTAACAGTGACACCAAACTTAGATGTTATGTTAGATGATATGCGTCTGTCCTTAATTGACGCATTAGCCACACCTCTCGGTGTTATTGTTTGCATAAATGTTTCCTCCTCATAATGTTTGTCACCGGTGACACTTTTTTGATAGTGACCACAGGCATTACAATAACCGTGACCATCAGAATAGATAGCCAAGTTATCACCTGACCTGTCCCCACCTGTATCTCTACAGGCAGGGCAGGGCTTGTGTTCTACAAACGTAGAGGAGTTATGCGAAGAACTCACTAGTCTCAGCATCCTGTGATTTGTACCCTTCGGTACGCTTCAATACTTTAACTGCAGTGAGGTAGGTTGCGACCCCGTGTTGAGGGTGTTCGTTTCCTGCTTTCCAAAGTACCTGTACTTCTGATTCAGCTCCAAAATCGTGTCCGATTGATTCACCATCCTCAGCCATCTTCACCATATCAAAAGACAATGGATACTTGGTGGAGAACTTACGTGCCTTGTAAGACCCTCCGTCCTCTGTCTGAATAGTGCGAACCTTAACACCTGCCGACTCTAGTGCTTTGGCTTCTTTGTCATCAACAGCGACAGTAAGTGTGTACTTACCAGTATCCTCACCATTGAATTTTTCTGTACTGTCTAGATAGACATACTTTGCTATACCTTTAGTTATCATAGTTTGTTTCCTCGGAGCCCTGAAAAAAAAGACTGCTGTGACGGACTCGAAATCACAACAGCCATATAAAAGTGATTAGATGATACTGCCGGGACTTGAACCCGGGACGACGCCATTAAGACATAGTCTAGAACAGACTTAATGACCGCTCTTTATCTAGTAACAGGACGGTTTGCACAAGGAGTATCCCCCTTCCTTCCCCACTAGCTGAGCTACAGTATCTCTAATCACTCTTACTTAAGACTCAACCAAAGTAATAATTATTATGGTTATCACTTTAATTGAATCTATAGTAATATTTTAATCTATTTGTCAACCGATGTCAACATTAATATCTTCTTTTTTTATCACCTCGTCATCATCTAAGAAAGAATAAGGATTGGAATGGTATCTACAGACAGAGCACAAGTCTAAATATTTTGTTCTATCTGCAGGGTCCTTTGCCTTAGACTCCCATTCATTGAGCAAGGCATCACAACACTTACATCTCATTGTAAATCCTCCTCATTGAGTATGTCTTTGTTCTCATAAGTGATAGCAGTGCCGTCGTCATTGTAAAAAGGCAAGTCCTCGTTTGGCTGATAGTTTGTCACCGGTGACACATCGTGTCTACCGATAGACCAACCATTCTTCATAGCATATATCTGTGCGTCTACTTGTGTCACTCTGTCTAGCATACAGTTACCTTCGCCATCAGTCACAAAGTATAAAAGTTTACTGTCTTCATATGCCTGTGACAGTCTACTCATCAGTGGTTTCTTGTGCATTTACTAACTCCTCTATTATCTCCATAAGTTCTTTAATTTTCTCCTCAAGACGGTCATTCTCACGCTTGAGGTCTCTGTTAATTTGTAACGCCTGTTTGTAAGCATTCATATTGTTGTTGGGATTACTCATCAATTTAGCCCCCTGTCTGGAACATCCCATCCGTGGTCATCATAGCCAGAGACCCAACCAGACTTTTTCTTGAGTTGCTCAACAATCTGCCTGAGTTCATCAATTTGTTGTTGTTGGTCTATCAGTACAGCCATATATGTCTCAGGTTCAATGCTATACTCATAATTTTCTAAACTAACTTTACCTCTATCATCAAAAATATTGGCACTAAACTGGTGTCTGATGTCAAAAAATGACTCTACTTGCTCGTCAAAGTCCCTAACGTCGCTTGAATATACGCTTATTTCCATAATATCTCCTAATCAATTAAGTCCATATAGGCTTCAATATTGTTCTCAATGAACCAATTCTTGCCTTTGTTGAAGTCTTTGTATAGTTTTCTAGCTTCTGCATAATCACCACCCGTACCTAATTCGATATGGTCGTGATAAGACATCATAGTATGGTCATAAATAGCCATCTCTACCGGGTCTAGTTCGACAATAACCCCAGAATATGGGTTCTGTCTGGTTCCTTTCTCCGGTTCGAGCCACATATGGGCTCCGAATGGTAGCTTATCTATGTCATATCCCCAGGATTTATACAAATCCTCGCGTTTTACAGTTAATTCTTCCTGTGTCATAAGACCTCCTAGTCTTTTGGTTTATTTTGTCGCTCGTAAAGTATATCAAACTTCCGAGTAGCTAAATTATCTATCATTTTCTTGATTCTGTCAAGATATTTTGTCATAGAATCTAGTTCTTCATAGTCAACTAATAGATAAAGTTGGTGATGGTCCTGAAATTTCTTCTGAAATTCCTCGAGGGTGACATCGACTTCACCGTCACCCCAAGACTTTTCTACTGATACTGTTTTACTCATTTAATCTTCTCCTCTATAAATAGCGTGAACCTCAATCTGACTCTCTGGAATATGCTCCTCGTCAGATACTCTACGCTTTAAAATTTCGATTGCTTCCGCTTCTGTTTCAGCGTCCACATAATCCCAATGGTTTTTGGTAATGTCATACCCTAAATGCCATACTTGCATAAGACCTCCTAGTCTTTTGATTAAAATTATGTCACCGGTGACAAACTATTTTATACGCTTCCAAGTCTGCCACGTTATAGACTGGAGGTGTAACGGGTCCAGTCCTAATGTTTCAGCAGTCATTATATAACACTTCTCTATGAATTGATATGCCTTTGGTGTTAAAGACTGCTCTTTATCTGTTGCGGTCCGTCCGATAGCTATAGCGATAGCGTGTCTATCCACTGTCACTCCGGTTCCGTCCGGGTACATCATATTCATATAAAAGCGTGATGTTTTGGGACCGCTTAGAATTCTGAGTATCTCATCATCATAATAAACATTACTCTCCTTAAAGACCGCATCACGTTGCGGGTCCATTGGGTGTCCATTGCCAGTATATTTTAAGTCTAAAATCTGTCTAGCTTTACGCTTGTTAGCTCCCATATGTCCGCAATCACCAGTCAAGATAAAGTCAACTGCAATCTCTTTATTTTTCTCCCACTCTTTAAGCGGAGACAGTGCACTCACAATCCCTAGAACTTGATTGACGGTGATATTATAGTTTCGGAATGCCTTTAGGAAGGTTGATACCTCAACGCCAAAATTATGGGCTTCTCTGTACCAGTCGTTCCTCTCATAATCTGCAGATACTTTGTACACCTTAAGAATATTATTCTTTATCACTGTCCTAGAATATTCCTTCTCTCCTATTCTTACTTTTTTCATATGACCTCCGGGTCTGTTGTTGATTTGTGCCAATAATAATTCATTGCTTTGGTATTGTCAATAGCTTGTCAATAATCTGTCACTGGTGACAAACTTTGGACCAAAAAAAACCCGGGATTAACCCGGGCTCTTTAGGTTGCTAAGATATTAAGCGGCTTTATCTTTTTTCTTAGGCTTCATATTCACAGTCTCAATGAGTATCTGTGCTTTCAAGTCTAGCATTTGTCTCTCATATTCCTCTGTTGACATATCGGAATTCTCACCCAATACCTTTTCTTGCCAGTCTCCTACAATCTCACTAATTGTCTTTTCTCTCTTAGATTCAGGCTCCGGCTTGACTAAGCAGAATTCTCTCAATTTACCCCTATCAGCTTCCTTGTGAGTACCTCTCTCAGTGATATCCTTGTCATTAACTAGGCGTATAGTGTAGTGATGAGTATCAGGCTCCGCGTTATCTCTAGCGGTCAATATAGCTTCCTGTGTCTTTTTCTTAGCTATAAGCTTCTGCATTTTATGTACACGCCCTTTGAAGTCCTTTAGAGCTTCGTTCTCTAGTGTAGTGAGTTGCTTATTCATCTCCTTAAGAAACACATTCTTAAACTTAGTATTCGTAGCCACAGACTTTAGGGTCTCAGTGACCTGTCCTTCTGCCTTGCGAATGTTACCTAAAGTATCAATAAAGCTCTCAATGTGTTGTTGGTCTGTCATTTTATTTTTCATAATATTTCCTATAAGTTATTGTAATTCCTAGATATTTTATGGTTTCTAGGCTCTCAAGCAATCCCGCTTAAGATGAGTCTATTATACATAAGTGCACAGCTTGTAAACAGAATCGTACAAAAATAATTTATAGACTCTGTCACCGGTGACAAACACTGGAGCTCTAAAGATTCAAACTCACGTACTCTTTTTCTCTCATTTGTGCACAATCGGACAGCTCCGCACGTGCTCTCAAGTGACACCCCGGGGACCCAATAGGACCGTGCGTGTATTATATATAGGCTCACTCGCAGATTGGAGAGGATTTGAGTAAAATCTGTTGTTTACTAGAGAATTTCTACAAATGACTTGTGCGGGGAGGGACTTAAGTGACTTTATTTACTATAGAACCTTGACTTCCATTGAAAAGTATGCTATACTATTACTATAGATTAAAAAAAAGATTCACCTAAAAAGGCTTCTCTTAGAAACAACCTTTTATTATCATTCTAATTTACCATTTTAGTTGAAACTGTAGTACACTAAGGAGTTAGGATGTCTAAAAAAAATAAAGGTTCGCCCAACTTATACAAGGGTATGAAGAGTTTAAACCCTAACGGGAGACCTAAGGGCAGTGTCAACAAGTATACAGCCCTAAGTAGAGAGTTGATGTCTAATAGAGGACCAGAGATTGTACAAAAGGTCATAGACTTAGCACTCGAAGGTGATAGAACCTGTCTTAAGATGTGTATGGACCGAATTATACCTACAACTAAATCAGTAGAGTTTAGGTCCGGAGAAGATAAAGGTAACGTAATTATTAATGTTGGTGGTCTTGAGGCTAAGAAAGTAGAGATAGAAGAAAAAGACCAGAAAGAACTAACATATGAAGACGGTGTAATAATAGAAGAAGCTGATATTGACAAAACAATTGTGAGTATCGGTAATGGCTAAAGAGTTAGATGTACAACTACATCCTGCACAGCTAGAAATCTTCAATAGCACTGCCCGATTTAAAGTAGTAAGTGCGGGTAGGCGATTTGGAAAGTCCAGACTAGCAGCGTGGATACTAATCATCAAGGCTCTACAGTCGGAAAGTAAGGATGTCTTTTATATAGGTCCTACATTCCAACAAGCTAAAGATATTATGTGGAATATGCTCAAGGAACTCCTTCACGGGACAGACCTTATAGAGACTACCCACGAGAATACAGCTACTATGAAGTTAGTTAATGGTAGAAGAATTAGCTTAAAGGGGAGTGACAGACCAGATACCCTGAGGGGCGTAGGACTTGCTTATGTCGTGCTCGATGAGTACGCAAGTATGAAGGTAGAAGTCTGGGAACAGATTATAAGACCTACACTTTCAGATGTAAAAGGTGGTGCACTCTTTATTGGTACGCCTGCAGGTAAGAATCACTTCTATGATTTGTTTCTTGAAGCAGAAAAAGACGAGGACTGGGAAGCATTCCAATATACGTCTACAGACAACCCTCTAATAGACCCTAAAGAGGTAGAGGTTGCTAGAAGAACTATGTCGACGCAAGCGTTTAGACAAGAATTTGAAGCATCCTTTGTAAGTTTTACTGGTGGTATATTTAAAAATGAATGGATTAAGTACGATGAAAATGAACCGGAGGAAGGCAATTACGTTATTGCGGTTGACCCTGCGGGCTTTGAAGCGGTGGAAAAAGAACGTGGTCTTAAAGGGAGCAAGCTAGATGAAACAGCTATATCAATCGTTAAAATCCACGGTGATAAGTGGTGGGTTAAAGATATACTACACGGGCGTTGGAATATTAAAGAAACTGCTTCTAAAATATTACAGGCTGCAATTGAGAATCAGGCAACTACTGTCGGAATAGAATCCGGAGCTTTAAAGAACGCCATACTTCCTTATCTGCAAGACGAGATGAGAACACAAGGTAGATGGGTAGTTATAACAGACGTAACCCACGGTGGCAAAAAGAAAGCAGATAGAATTACTTGGGCTCTACAAGGTAGAATGGAGCACGGTAAGATTACATTTAATCGTAATTCTGATTGGAATAGCGAGTTAGAGACACAGTTAATAGAGTTTCCTAGTAAGGGAACACACGACGACATTATTGACTCTCTCGCATACATAGACCAAGTTAGTGTAGCAGACTTTATGCACACAATAGAATTAGAAGAGGAGTGGGAACCATATGATGAAGTTGCAGGATACTAATGGAAGAAAATAAATATCAAGGTTTAGCAGGTTGGTTGCACACTCGATTAGATGAGTGGAGAGACCACAGGGATTCCAACTATCAATCTAAGTGGGATGAATATTATCGTCTATGGCGTGGCATATGGCAAGCATCAGACAGAACTAGAACGTCTGAAAAGTCTCAACTAATCTCGCCCGCACTACAACAAGCAGTAGAATCGTCTGTTGCTGAAATTGAAGAAGCTACATTTGGCAGAGGAAAATGGTTTGATATCAAAGATGATATGCTAGACCAAGACCCTAGAGATGCTGAGTATGTTAGAAACTTACTGCAAGAAGACTTAGAATCTACAGGTTGTAAAGACGCATTGTGTGAAGTATTTCTTAACGGTGCTATATACGGAACAGGTATTGGTAAAGTATCTGTAGCAGAAAGCACTTGGAGATATCCTGTAGAAGTTCCTATCGAAGGAACTATGGTTAGTGAAAGAATACTACAAGAAGATAATGTAATAGATGTTAAGGTAGAAGCAATTAGTCCTAAAGAATTTCTTATAGACCCTTCTGCTGTTAATATAGATGAAGCATTAGGTGTCGCACACGAAGTAGTAAAGCCTAGACACAGCATTATAGAAGGCATAGAAAATGGTACTTATCGTGATATACCTATAGAAGGTAGCTACAATCAAGAAAGATTTGATGGGTTTGACCCCGAGCAATCTAGAGCAGATGCTTCTGACCAAATAAAAATCACAGAATACTGGGGTAAAGTACCCGCAAGATTCCTATCTGAAGACGAGGATATGGATGATTTTGAGTATAATGATGATGAATTAGTCGAAGCTGTAGTTACTATGGCTAACGACGAATACATATTAAGGGCTGAACGTAATCCATTTATGATGGAAGACAGACCTTTTATATACTACCAACACGATATTGTACCAAACAAATTCTGGGGTAGAGGTATTTGTGAGAAGGGATTTAACGCTCAAAAGGCTTTAGATGCAGAAATGAGAGCACGAATTGACTCATTAGCTCTGACTACTACACCAATGATGGCTGCCGACGCGACTCGACTACCGCGTGGAGTCAGACTAGAGGTCAGACCGGGTAAGACTGTACTTACTAATGGCGACCCAAGACAAGCAATAATGCCATTATCTTTAGGCAGCACCGACCAAAACACTTATACGCAAGTACAGAGCCTACAGAATATGATACAGATGGGTACTGGCAGTGCTGATACACAAGGAAGTGCTGAGCGTGCTACGTCTGCAGGTATGTCTATGCAACAATCTTCTGCAATTAAAAGACAGAAACGTACTCTGATGAATTTCCAAAATACATTTCTTATTCCTATGGTTAATAAATGTTTGTGGAGAAAGATACAGTTTGATGTAGATAGGTATCCTATTGTAGATTATAAATTTGTACCTTATTCTACTATGGGAATTATGGCTAAAGAGTTAGAAGCACAGCAAATGGTTAGTTTGTTGCAAGCTATACCTAAAGACTCTCCAGCATTTAATATTATATTAGTGTCTGTATTCCAGAACTCTAGTATGCACAACAGAGACCAAATTGTACAAGCTCTTATGCAAGGTATGCAAGGTAATCCACAAGAAGACCAGATGAAACAAATGGCTATGGAATTACAACTACAACAAGCACAAGCTGATGTACAAAAAACAGTAGCAGAAGCTCAAGAAGAACAAACTAAAGCAATGTTAAACGCAGCACAAGCAGGTTCAGAACAACCTGATGAACTTAAAATACAAGAGAAGTTTATTAAACTACAAAAAGATTTAGCTGCTATTGACAAGATGAGAGCAGATACAGAGAATGTAAATAGCGAAACTATGAGGAACATACCAGAAGTAGAGCATTTACAATCTGAAACATTATTAAATATAGCTACAGCACAAGAAAAGTTACAAGGATAATATATGGCTAAGACAGCAGCGTGGCAACGTAAGGAAGGACAAAATCCTAAAGGTGGGTTAAATGCTAAAGGCAGAGCTTCTTATAATGCACAAACTGGAGGCAATCTAAAAGCACCACAAGGAAGCGGAACAGATAGTAGACGTGTATCCTTTGCTTGTAGATTTGCCGGTATGGCGGGACCTATGATAGATGCTAAAGGTAAGCCTACCCGTAAAGCATTAGCATTAAAAAAATGGGGCTTTAGCTCCGAAGCAGCAGCTAGAAATTTTTGCAATAGACACAAAAAATCTTAATGGCAAAAGAAGACGAAGAATTTTATAGAGATAGAATCGAACTATTAGAAACTGAAGGATGGGCAGACCTTATACAAGAATTAAAGGTTATGTCTGAGTCAGTCAAGAGATTAGATTCTATTGAAAATGAAAAAGACTTGTGGTTCGCCAGAGGTCAGTTGTCAATTCTAAGACAGATGATTGTTTTAGAAGACGCAACAAAAGCAGCGATGACAGAACTAGATAACTAGCGTCATCTTTTTACAACTTCATAACCCTAACGGGCGGAGACAATGATATGAGCAATATAGTAGTAGACCCTGTTGACGAATCAGCAGATGTAGAGGTAGAAAACACAGTAGAACCTGAAGAAACCCTAGAGGCTGGGGAAGCAGAAACACAAGAACCTGCTTTTGAAGTCCCGGATAAATTCTCAGGTAAAAGTGTAGAGGATATAGTCAAAAGCTATCAGAACTTAGAACAAGAACTTGGACGTAAAAGCCAAGAGATTGGAGAGTTAAGAAGTTTATCAGACAGTTTTCTCAAAGCTGAAATATCTAGAAACGAACCACAGACAAGTCAAGCGACACAAAACTCAAACAACGAAACAGAAGAAGATTTCTTTGAAGACCCCAATAAAGCGGTCAATTCTTTAATAGAAAAACATCCTAAGTTTCAAGAATTCCAACAGTTCCAAGCTCAACAACAACAAAACACGAGCAAAGCACAGTTGGAAAAGACTCATCCTGATTATATAGATATTGTACAAGATTCAGGATTTCAAGATTGGGTACAAGCTAGTAAATTTAGAACGGACTTATTTAAAGAAGCAGATGCTTACAATTATGATGCAGCCGATGAATTACTTACGCACTGGAAAGAGCGTTCTGTAATTGATAAAACTGCAGAAGTAAAAGAACAGCAAGAAGCTACAAGAAAGAAAGCTCTAAAATCTAGTAAGACTGAATCTAGAAGTTCCGCTGAATCTACAGCAGGTAAGAAAACATATCGTAGGGCAGACCTAATACGTCTTAAAGCAACAGACCCTAATAGATATGCAGACTTAGCTGATGAAATATACAGTGCCTATGCTGAAGGTAGAGTCAAATAATTTGATTATACTATAACACAGGAGTAATATTATGGCTACAGGTGTCATCGGCACTAACCATCAAACGGTTACTACAGGTGCGAACTTCATCCCAGAAATCTGGTCAGATGAAACTATTGCAGCGTACAAATCGAACTTGGTGGTAGCTCCCCTAGTTACTCGCTTGAATCATAAAGGTAAAAAAGGTGATACTATTCACATTCCAACGCCAACTCGTGGTTCTGCGACTTCTAAGGCAGCAAATACAAAGGTAAAAATTCAGGGCGATACTCACGGTACTACCAATCTTTCGATTGATAAGCACTATGAATACTCTGTATTAATTGAAGATATCACAGAAGTTCAAGCATTGAGCTCTCTCAGAAAGTTCTACACTGACGATGCGGGCTATGCTCTCGCTAAGCAGGTGGACACTGACCTACTAAATCTTACTGAAGGTTTACAGGGCGGTACTGTAGGTGGTGCAGCAGCAGCTTCTTGGGAAAAAGCGTACATCGGTTCAACCGGTGCGACTTTATACACTGGTAACTCTTCTAACGCAGCAGACATTACAGATGCAGGAATCAGAGCATTGCTACTGAAACTTGATGATGCGGATGTACCAATGGACAATCGTTCATTAATCATTCCACCAATCTGTGCTAATGATTTGCTAGGCATTAACAGATTCACTGAGCAACAGTTCATTGGTTCTGGTGATGCTATCCGTACTGGTAAGATTGGACAAATCTACGGTGTAGACGTGTACATTTCATCTAACTGCCCTACAGCAGCAGGTAACTCTGATACTGATAGAGTAGGTGTATTACTACACAAAGATGCAATCGCTCTAGCTGAACAGGTTGGTGTTCGTTCACAAACTCAGTACAAGCAAGAGTACCTTGGAGACTTGTTTACTTCGGACACTATTTATGGTGTTGGAGAAATGAGAAATAACGCAGGTGTTGCGTTTGTAGTTCCGGGCTCATAAGTTAATTGAGCAGTAGCCCTTTCTTACGAGAGGGTTACACTGAATTAATTAGGAGTTATTATGCCTTTTTATGATTTTGAATGTAAGAACAAACATACTACAGAGATGTTAGTATCTTACAGTAAAAGAGAAGAGACTCAGATTTGTGAAGAATGTGGAGAACCTGCTCATTATAAATTAAGTTTTTGTACTAATTTTCAATACGGTAGCAACTATAGTTCTTTTGCTGCTGATACTCATAAATGGAATATGAGAGAACAGAAAAGAAAGTCAATGACAGAAAGTCAACGTAATCAATCTTATACAGGATAATATGGCTTATAGTATATTAGATAACACTGCAGACAACCTTGAACTATCTTCGTTTAAGGAAAAGATTCGTCTATTGTATAATGACATATTAGAAAAAATATATAAAAGAGAAAATCCTGGGGCTACTCCAGAAGAGTGTGCAGCATATGTAGAAGAAAATGGACTTAAGTTTCCAGACGAGCCTGTAGACACGCAGGAGATAGATGAAGAAATAGACCAGTTAATGAATATGTTAGACACTATGACTCCTACAGAAGAACTAGAATTAGCTTCTGAGTTAGATATGGAGAACAAACCTAAAGAGTATAAAGGAGAAGAACTTAAATCTAAGAATCACGAAAAAGGAATTAAGTCTGAAATGAAATACATTGACGACAAAATGGGAGGATTGTTCAGTGTTAAAAAGGACCAAAGAAAAAGAACAGCTACTAAAGCACCTCAGATTTCTACCGGCTCGGGTATTAAAAGAAATACTGCCGATGCTCACAAAGTAGAGTTTGCTCCTCTTGTTGAAGTATTTAAAGACGAATTAAAAAGTCTAGCAGACAGACAAAGATTAGGACGTAAGAAACAATTTGGTAGGCTCTAATGGCAAAGTTTAACTGGAAACAAAAGAAAACTATTGCTATGTACCTTAACAAAAGGCAGGCATTAGAAACACAAGGTAATGTCAATACATCATCTGAAGTTGAAATAGAGATGGAACATACCAGTTCTTTTTTAATTACAGAATCTTCATCTAACGCTTTACCTAACTATATTATCACGGAGTAAATATGGCAACAACTAAAGTATCAGCCTTATCAGCAAAAACTTCATTATCAGGTAGTGAAGAATTATTAATTAATGATGGCGGTACTTCTAAAAAAGTAACAGCCACAAACTTACTAGCAGGTGCAGCAGTTGCCGATGGCTCTATCACAACAGCTAAGATTGCAGATGATGCAGTTACAGAGGCTAAACTAGCCAATGCAATCAATACAGCTATTGCTGCTAACACCGCTAAAGTAGGTATTACTACAAGTCAAGCAAACGCTATAACAGCTAACACAGCTAAAGTAACTAATGCTACACATACTGGTGATGTTACAGGAGCAACAGAACTTACGATAGCCTCTGGTGCAGTAGAAACAGGAATGATTGCTGACGATGCGGTTACAGCAGCTAAGCTAGCTAACTCAATTAATACTGAAATTGCTGCAAATACAGCTAAAGTAACTAACGCTACGCATACTGGCGAAGTAACAGGAGCAACAGCACTTACTATTGCAGACAATGTAGTAGATGAGGCTAATCTTAAAGTATCAAATACACCTACAAACGGGTATGTACTTACAGCACAGTCTGGTAATACAGGTGGAATGACTTGGGCAGAAATACAGTCTGGTAATACTACAGCAAATGGAATGTGGGAACACGCACACACTATAGCTAGTAACTATAGCATAACGAGTGGCAACAACGCTATAGCTGCTGGTCCGATTACAATTAACTCAGGGGTATCAGTCACAGTACCTACTGGTTCAACTTGGGTGATAGCATAATGAGTAAAGTTAAAATACAAGGTAACGCATCAGGCACAGGGGTACTAACTGTAACTGCTCCGAATACGAGTACAGACAGAACGATTACATTACCCGACACAACAGGTACTCTGCTAGATGAGAACTCTAGCTTACCAGCAGCTAACCTAACAGGCACAGTTGCAGATGCTAGATTTCCAGCTACATTGCCAGCAGCAAGTGCAGCTAACTTAACAGCTATACCAGCAGCTAACATAACTGGTGCTTTACCAGCGATTAGTGGTGCTAGTTTAACAGCTATTCCAGCAGCAAATCTTACAGGCTCTTTGCCTTCAGGTATGGGTGGCAAAATATTACAAGTAGTTACAGGAGAACTAACATCTCACGTTCAAATGGCAACTACATCTTGGCAAAATACAGGATTAACAGCAAATATTACACCATCTGCTGCATCAAGTAAGATTCTTATAACAGTTTCTTTTGGTAAAGCACAAACAACTCAAAATAATGGAGACCATACGTATTCAATGAGATTATTAAGACAGGTAGGTGGCACAAATTATGACTCTGATTTAAATGGTGTTGCAGATGGTAGTAGGGCAAGAGCGTTGTTTTCACAAGGTGGACATTCATACAACGCAAGTCACTCTATGGGCGGTTTCAGTATAACAGGAGTGGATTCTCCTAACACAACTTCAGAAATTACATACTATGCACAAGCGTATCCACAATCTTCAAGTTATCCACTTATTCTTAATGGTGTAAGTAATAATACTAATGATGCTAATACTTATCACTCAAGGACAAAAGCAATTATAACAATGATGGAGATAGCGGGATGATAATAGGAAAAAGTGAAGCCATACTATCTTTAAAGCCAAACGCTGAATGGATAATTCGTGGAGATACATTGGAATGGATAGATACTGAACAAACAGAACCTACTCAAGCAGAAATAGATGCTGAAGTAATTAGACTTCAAGCAGTCTACGACTCACAAGAATACGCAAGAAAACGCAAAGCTAAATACGATGCGTTAAATCAATTTGAATTAATCAGCGATGATGCTATTAATGGCACGACCACACACAAGGATGCCATAGTAGCTATTAAGTCTGAGTTTCCAAAACCATAGGAGTAACGAATGGCAATAACCATATCGGGCGGTGGAATAACCACAAACGAAATACTAAACGACACAATCCTTGCTGCCGATATTAATTCGGGAGTTGAGTTAGGTGGTCCAAGTCTAGGTGCTTCGAGTGTGATTAGAACCAATGCCCAAACAATATCTGAAAATATAACCATTCCTAGTACATCTAATGGGATGAGTGCTGGACCTATAACAATCGCTGATGGCTACACAGTCACAGTTAACGGAAACTGGAGTGTAGTATGAGTACGATTACAGTTAAAGAATTAGCAGCACCAACTGGCTTTGATTTAAAAATAGCTGCTGGTGAAACGCTAGACCTCAAAAGTCAAGGCTCAGTTATTATGCCAGCTGGTCATATATTACAAATAGTAAATTTTAGAAGTACAGCTGCTAATACGAGTACAACATCAACAGGTTTTCAAGATGCTGGAATTGCTGTAACAATAACCCCTTCTTCGGCTAACAGTAAAATATGGGTTATG
>Ga0315330_10000267_pt1 | contig 30514 bp, 30 predicted proteins | sample M140m34915metaG_FD_203453 | JGI IMG/M metagenome (GOLD analysis project Ga0315330, IMG submission 203453) | Ammonia-oxidizing marine archaeal communities from Monterey Bay, California, United States - M1 40m 34915 | ecosystem: Environmental > Aquatic > Marine > Intertidal zone | place: USA...
GTAGACAGAGAAGGTACGATGACCTGTGCCGGGACGCTCTCCAATCACATGCAGCAGTGCTCTTGGTCCCTTGCTCTGGGCGAACAGAATTTCACCAATCTGGTAGCCAGCCCTGACGCGTCCTGAGTTCACGACAATATTGTCTGGAGCAGGTTTAAATTCGTCGCGCAACAATTGTTCCCGCAAGCTTTTCAGGAATGGATCCAGATGATTCTTCTCCATAATCGATAAGGCATTGAGCCCGTCTGATATGACGATCTGCACATTGAATTGATCATCATGCTTGATACGAAGCCCCTGGACCTTCAATGCAGATGGCTCACGTAATTTTTCACCACTCACTGGGTGCAAAATGTAGTCGCTGCGATCTTCCGATTCGGTATTCAGAGCGATTGAGACGGGGATTTCACTGATGAACCCGGGTGTCAATTCCGCCCAAATGCTTTTTTTTGCATCATCGTAAATGCGATCGACACTGCGTTTCGTAGCGCTCGGGATATCTGAGACTGCTGTTCCATGCCCTTCAGTGATAAATACTCCTCTATCGCGGACTGCGGCAATCTGCTGCTTTGCTTCTCGCCTGACTACCTGCTCGGACCTCACATCACCTTTACGTTGCTGATACTGAAAATAGACCCATGCTGGGTCACCAAAATGTGAAGTAGGTTTTCCTTGTTCATCAATGACCTTGATCGTGCGAAAGAACTCCCACATGGGGTCGTTTACCCGATAGCCAAACTTTTGCCGCAGGCGCAAGTGATCATGGTAGCCCGTTGTGAGATAACCCAGCATTGGATCGATCTTAGTTGGCAACGCCATCAGATACGCCGGGTTAGCAGGCATGATCTGGTCAAGACACCAATCAAGGTCCTGTAAGGAAACCTCCATATGAAGTGTGGAGCAGACATCAAGCCCAATGGTCAAACCATGCAGTTTTCCCATGACGATATCCTCGAGGCAACATCGAACCAATTGCTCTTTGGTTCGAAACACTTCAGGACCAATGAATCCCGCGACGTCATTCAGATGGACCCATGGTTTCAAATCAGTGCCCGATTTGGCTTTCTCAACTTCATATTTCAACGCACGGGCAAAACCATACTTCCGTGACTCATGCACAACCATATCAAAGCCGTTGCCATGGCCATTTGTAAAATCTGCTCCCTGCCCCGTTTCGAAATAGAGGTCAAATTTCCCCTTGCGTTGCCGTGCATAATCCAACATTTTCTCGACGCTGATATCAAAAGTCTGGTTTGCACCATCGGTACCAGCGATACTCTGGAACCAAAGTGCTGTGCTGCCAGGTCGTCGCTGCTCAACGTCAGCCTGCACGTCGATGTGCGACAGTACACAATGGGGTAAGTCATCCTGCAAACCAAAGACTTCGATGATCTCCTGCAACGTCCGTTCCACCGCAGCTACCGACTCCGGATCGCTGGAAACGGGATTGGTTCCCAACAGGACATCACCAACTCCATAAGCCCAAGCGTCAAATACTTGCCAACGAATATCCTCAAGATTATCAGTAGGCGAGTTCGGCTGCACACGTGCTCCCAAATAGCCCTTTGCACCGATGTTGCTATTGGGCAGAGGGTGAAATATTTTTGAGGCCACAGTGACCAGTTCTGCATTACTCATTAATTTCACGACGCAACCGATCACGACGCTGGACAACGAAGGAAGTACTGTCTTGATTGCTACTTCATCACGTTCGAGAAGAAATCGCTTCAATTGTCCAAGCGTTTGGCTTTGAATCGTCGTCTGTTCACTGCTTCCCACTGTCTGTTGAAGCAGTTGAGACAAACGATCTTGCGTAATGGGGTGGTCATCTACATCGGATAAAATGGTGTTTGCCAACAACTGACGAGCAATTCCCCGCGTAGAGTCATCGGCAGCCGCCACACCAAGCATCGCGTCTCCCTCCTTAAAAGGGTTAGCTGCCCCGATGATGTCTCGATACGCCTTCTGATCAAAGCCCGACTGCACACGATCCAAATATTGAAAGAGATCTTCCCCAACCTGTGCGTTCACCAAAGTAACAGCAGTCACCTGCGGTTCCAATGCGCTAAGAGGTTTTGTGAAGTTCGCAAGAGCGGCAACGCCACCGAAGCTTCCCACCTTCGTGAACTGCCTTCTGTTGATTCTCATCTTTGCCCTGTCAATATGTTGAACGCACTATTTTTATATGCAAGTCGCTGGCGTAAAACACAGACTGCTGGTCTCAAACAGATACCACCTATCTGTTGCTCGCGTCTTTCGGACGTAACAGCAACGGCCGCCATGAACCGAGAAGGTTGTGTTTGACTATTCCGGCAATCAACTTTTTCGTAAGCTTCACGCAACTTCTAAAGGATACACCTTGCAATCAGCTTCCGACAATGTTTTGAGAGTCATTGGCCACTGTGAACTCTTGACCAGCAAATAATCTGTATCGAAGGTGGATACCGCAAAAACGCTGATGTCTGCATCTGCTAGACATTTTGTGATCCGAGCAAGAATCCCAACTAATGAGAAATCAAGCTTTCCGGCGACCCGCATGCATCTCCAATCGGTCTCTGATTCTACATGCTCCGGCACGATGGATTCACGACACACAACCGACAGTTCATCAGGGGTCCAGTTCAACGATACAAACTGTTGCTTATCGGAATCGTTTTTCAGTGCCCACTGTGGTAGTGATTCATCTGGTGCAAGGCGACAAACCGCATATCGGTCCGGTAGATACTCGAAACTAAACATTAATTGCTGTCTTGACACTTGTTATCTGCAGGAATGACCTTTGTCTCCAGGAAGGCAGCCAGAGCGACCGCATCATCAGTACCAATCCTGAGTTTTCGACCTTGCCGATACCAAACATCCACACAGTCATATCCCCACAGATTCCAAACCCATCCTCCACTCGGACTCATGTGAATACCCCAACCGTCCATGATGGTGGATCTGGCTTGCTCCACTTTTTCGAGTTCGTTGTACTGCAAACGGCGTTTGAATAACGACAACGGTCCGAATGCAATTAACAACTCGGTGCCCTCATCGCTTACCGTCAAATGCCGAAAGCACAACGCCAGTAGCAGCATCAAAGCACCGCTCCAGTACATCGCTACCTGCGCAACAATCACGTTTGTGAAAACTGATCCAGCCAAAGTACCAAGCCCGATTACCAGCAGTAGCAGATACATTGGCGCAGACTGCGTGTGTTCATAGAGCATGAAAGCCTCACCAGCGTGTTCAAACAAATTCCCAAAATTGACCAGGTACTGCATAATTTAGCAGACATTTACTCGACGTTTACAGATACGGGCACTTAAATCGCCGGCAGCATTTCAATACCAAACAATGCCTTTTCACGTGCGTGGAGCGGACAGAAACAAAATGTTGTCCACAAGTATCGGTATCTGTTTGAATTTCGGATTCACGGAACCTGTGATTTTTCAACATGGCAGCCATCCAAATCCAGCCCATACCCTTTCCCGGTTTTCAGCTGAATTCCCACCACGGGTGAAGCAGAGTAATCTACTGCGAAAGAAGTTTCCAAACTGCAATTGCTCAATTCACCTGTTTGCATAAGCCTCCCCTGTTAGACGATATTTTCGCCATGGAAATGGAATTACGCCTATCCAATGACTCGCCTTTGCTGCCCAGCGTTCAAGCCTTCATTCGTTCTACCCTCAATGAAGTGGGTCTTCCTGACACAACGGTGACCGGACTGGAGCAATTAGTCGCTGAAGTGGTCACACACACGATCGATCACGCCTATCCCAATGGGGAACAGGGCGCAATTATCATCAAGGTCAACGAGTCGAACGGAAAATTCGAACTCACCATCTGCGACGATGGTGTGCCGCAAGACATCAAGAAACTTGAAGCAGATTTGATTCAAGGTCCGATCGACCTGCCGAGCTTACGAAATGCGATCCATACAAGAATTCTAGATGAAATGCATTGGTCCGCCTTGGGTCCGAATGGGAAGGCTCTGCATTTGATCAAATGGCTCCACGACAAATCTGTCCGCGACAGTGACTCGAAACAAGTTAGCAAAGATGAGCCACTGGCACCTGAACAGGAATACGACGTTCGAAAATCCCGACCTGAAGAAGCGTTGCAAATCTCACAATTGATTTACCGCATCTATGGTAATACCTATTTCAATGAGGACTTGTACTACCCTGAACGAGTTGCGGCTCAGCATGCCAATGGCAAAGTGCTATCGATTGTTGCTGCGGACAAGGAAGGTTACTTGGCCGGTCATTGTGCGTTGGAATTCAATGATGCAGGCCCAGTGGCAGAAGTCGGCCAAGCAGCGGTTGATCCCCGCCATCGGGGCCGAGGGCTTTTGAACCAGATGAAGGACGCATTGGACAAGGAAGCCCAGCAAATGGGGCTGGTATGCAGATTCTGTGACAGTCCATATCTACACTCAAAAAGCGAATGCTTACCATGGCGGTTACATCTGTGGCGTTGGTTTGGGCGTCTCACCCAAGAACGAGTCGTTTGGGGGCATCGCCGAGGAACTCTCGCAACGCGTGAGTTGTGTGATTTATTTTCACTGGGTCACCGAACCTGCAGAGCGTCAAGTTTTTGTTTCAAAGCGACACCAGCAGATCGTTTCAGAGATCTACGAACACCTTGGATGCCCTGTTCAGTTCGGCACTGCCGCACCCACGAAGCAGGCACACGGAACACTGTCCATCAAGGTAAACCCTCGAGCACACTTTGCTGCAATTCACGTGACAACGCTTGGGCAAGATACCGTTCAAAACATTCGGCGGGCTGCCAGGGAACTTGTCGAACTGTCACATGTGGAAGCTCTTGTAGTGGAATTGCCACTGGAAAACCAAGGTACACCCGATGCATGTGAAGCGTTAGAGCAACATGGCTTTGGTTTTACCGGCATCGGACCACACTTCGCGACCGGTGGTGACGTAATCAAACTGGAGTACTTGGTCGAGCCACTGGAAAAAGAGCCCATCAAGTTATTCGAACCGTTCGCTGACCGTTTGGTCGACTATGCTTTGAACGAGCAAAAACGCGTACGGGACTCTATGTGAAGCACTGTGTCGTATCGACTCGGCGTGGTGCTGTTGTCTTGCCAACAGCCCTTGGAGCCATTATGACTCAGCAACCAAATCAGCACACTCGGCAACCTCAGAAAATTGGCGATGCAAAACATTACCACCGACCGACCGACTTTTGTCACGCATCTGGAATGTGGCAAGACAGAAACCCCCTATGCAGCGGACCAACTGCATGGCTTATCCGAAGTTGGAAGTCCTCTGATCGTGCGTTACGATTTGAAGGGGATATCAAAGGCAGTGAGCAAAAACGAACTGCAATCCCGTCCCGCAGACCTCTGGCGATATAGGGAATTCTTGCCGGTACGTCAGACCAGCAACATTGTGAGCCTTGGCGAGATCATGACTCCTTTGATCGAACTTACCAGTTTGAAAACCGGTGGGGGACGTTTGATCGTGAAGGATGAGGGCCGGTTACCCACTGGCTCATTCAAAGCACGAGGTCTCTGCATGGCTGTATCGATGGCCAAGGAGCTCGGTGTTACCAAACTGGCTATGCCGACCAATGGAAATGCCGGTGCGGCCATGGCTGCCTATGCCAGCCGCGCGGGAATGGAAACCTATATTTTCTGCCCGGACGACACACCCGAAATCAACGTCAGGGAAATTGCTGCACAAGGTGCAAAGGTCTGGCGAGTCAATGGATTGATTAACGACTGCGGTAAGCTGGTCGGAGCAGGCAAAGAAACCCACGATTGGTTCGATTGCTCCACGCTGAAAGAACCGTATCGAATCGAAGGCAAGAAAACGATGGGGCTGGAACTGGCTGACCAATTCGATTGGGAACTCCCTGATGTGATTTTCTATCCGACCGGCGGAGGCACTGGATTGATTGGGATGTGGAAAGCTTTTCAAGAACTCAAAGCAATGGGTTGGATTAACGGCCGTTTACCACGAATGGTCGCCGTTCAGGCGACTGGCTGTGCTCCAATTGTAAAAGCCTATGACGAACAGAAGCAGCATGCTGAACTATGGCAGGATGCACACACTGTGGCTGCTGGAATTCGTGTCCCGGCAGCCATCGGTGATTTTCTGATCTTAAATGCTGTACGCGAAAGTAACGGATTTGCGACAGCCGTAACCGACGAGGCGATTCTGACTGCCCGCGATGAAGCTTCCAGAAGAGAAGGAATGTTGATGTGTCCAGAGGGAGCTGCAACGCTCGCGGCATATCAACAGGAAGTGGAATCAGGAAGAGTCTCAGCCGATGAAACTTGCGTTTTATTCAACTGCGCCACGGGCCTGAAATACCCGTTACCCGCCATGGACGCACGCATCGACTTGAACGAACCTGTCAATTTTAAGTTGCTGTAGAATCGAACCAGAATCCCAACATCGACCAACTTCATTTTTTGGACCAGCCCACGCAATCCGTTAGCCTGACTCACTCAATCCATAGTTATCACCTTGCACAACGGTGCATGAATGGGGCTGAAGTGCAACCAAATCCTCGCAGGATCATCTCATGATTCCCGCTGTCATCTTCGTCGCCATTCTGCTGCTAATCGGTGTTGGATTACGATTGCGGTTCACAATCTTCCGCTGGTTTTACATCCCTGCTTCGGTGGTGGCAGGAATGATTGGCTTGATGATTACCCAAATCGATTTCAGTGCGACCATTACCTCGCACACCACTGCCTGGACGGAAACACTGGCGAGTTGGCCTGGATTTTTGATCGCCGTGATCTTCGGCGGAATGCTGCTGGAACGTAAACCCGCACCTTGGCGAAAAAGCATTTCACGTGTGGGACGGCAGGGGCTGATGGTCTGGGTCATTGTGCTCGGCGAAACTGCCATTGGATTGATTGCAACCTGGCTGTTGATCAAACCATTTTTTGATGTACCCCATTCTTTTGGCACACTCATTGAGACTGGTTTTGCCGGTGGGCACGGCACCGCAGCAGCGATGGGCCAAGTCTTCAGACATCCAACCATTCAACTCGACAGTGGATTGGATCTCGGTATTTTGATGGCCACCTGCGGCCTGCTCTACGGATTGATTTCAGGTATTTTCTGGATCAATATCGCTGTGAGACGAGGATGGATTGGAAAGCAAGGCACCAATACAAAAAACATCAACAGTGAAAACTGCGACCCTGAAAACAACGACTCTTGTGCGCCAAAAGCACGCCCCGTTATCGGCTATGCACGGATTGGCAAGGAAACGATTGATCCACTGCTGTTGCAAGTGTTGTGGTTGGCGATCGCCTTTGGCATTGGGCTAGGTCTACAAAGCATCGTGACATCATCCATTGGATTCATCGAAAATTTTGGCGACGTGACAACCACGGTCGTCCAGGGTGAAGAACAACTATCGGAACGACTGACGCTGGAAAGCATTGCTGGTAGCTTTCCTCTCTTCATCTACACGCTGTTCGGTGGATGGATCGTGCGCACCACGCTGAACTTACTCGGCTACGAAAACGCAATCGACCGCGAAACTATCAATCGACTGACATCGACAGCGATGGATATATTGATTGTTTCAGCCATTACTACACTGAACATCGCCGCAGTGACGACCTTGATTATCCCATTCGCCATTCTGTTTCTGTTTGGTGCCGCCTGGACGGGATTCTGTCTCATGGTTCTGGCGCGAAAAATGTTACCACGGGAACACTGGTTTGAATTGGGATTGATCAACTATGGCATGTCGACTGGCACGACTGCGACTGGTTTTGTGCTACTGAGACTGGTCGACCCTGAACTTGAATCAGGTGCCGCAGAAGATTATGCCTTGGCAGCTCCTCTGTCTTCACCCTTCATCGGTGGAGGTATGATCACGGTAGCATTGCCGTTGCTCATATTGGAACGTGTTCCAATTCCGGTCACGGCGATCACGATGACACTACTCGTTGTCGCTTTAATCTACATTGGCCAACGCTGGAATTGCCACGCGAGCGGAACGCATCAGAACGAGGATAACGATGCTGAATAACATTCGACAGATAACCTGCATCCTGGCGGCTTTGCTTGTTTCCGACGTATCTGTCGGTGCAGACACTGACACGAATACCTCGAAGTCAAACAAACAGCAGGCAAAACCTGACTCTCAACGCGTCGACGTGATGCACCAGCAGGTGATCGATCTTTCCCACACTTTCGACAAGCAAACCATCTACTGGCCAACAGAGAATGGTTTCCGGCTGATCCCCGAAAAAGCCGGCGTCACGGAAAAAGGATATTACTACTCGTCGAATCGATTCATGGCAGCCGAACATGGTGGCACTCACCTCGATGCACCTGTCCACTTCAATGAAAATGGTAAATCAGTAGATAAATTACCATTGCAACAATTGATGGGTGAAGCTGCTGTGATCGATGTCACGGCTGCATGTCGTCAAAATCCCGATTATCAGATCAGCGTTGCTGATTTGAGAGCCTGGGAGGAAGAGACGGGGCGGCAGTTGGTAGATGTGATTGTCCTTCTGAACACTGGATACGCCCAACATTGGCCCGATCGTAAAAAGTACCTCGGTACAGACCAATTGGGTCCCGAAGGGGTCGCAGAACTGCATTTCCCCGGACTTGATCCTGAAGCTGCACGCTGGCTCACTGAACACCGCTCAATCAAAGCCATTGGCCTCGACACCGCAAGTATCGACTATGGTCAATCAACACGATTCCAAAGCCATGTGACGCTTTTCAAACACGAAATCCCAGCGTTCGAAAACGTAGCCGACATGAGCCGCTTACCCCTTTCCGGGACCACGATCATCGCTTTACCAATGAAGATCGGGGGCGGCAGCGGAGGACCTCTGCGAATTGTCGGCTGGTTGCCTGATGAAGACGAGCATGGTGCATCACGTAAAGATAAGTGACAAGCTTACCTATGCAGCGAAGCAAATACGCGAACCACATCTCTTCTAAAAAGGCGGCTTCGATGATCGATGACAGCAATCCACTGGATTACATAGGGTTTCTCGCGCTGATGGCTACCATGAATCCATCATTCGCCCCCGCAGCCCTTCCGGTTTCGACCATCGCTACATTGCGGGCAACACCATTTCCGGGACCCTACCCGGTAAAATTGAACGGGTCGGTGACGTTCATGCCGCCAGTGAATTCCTCACACGCTCTCAACTTCACCACTGCGAGGATCAGTCATCAAGAGAAATCGATTCCCGCATCGTAAATGGGTCACTGGTGACAATGGAGATCACCAACTCACTAAATCGATAGTCATTTGCCTGCAGCCGTGAATAAGCATCATTGATCACACAGCGATCATAAGTCGTTAGCCCCCGACCCAAACCATAGGTCAAAAGTTTCTGAGCAAGACACCGACAAAACTGTTCAGCTTTGTTCTCAGTCAGAATCTTCATCAATCCATCAGCCCCATCGAAGCTGATACCACCAGGTAGTTCTCCGCTTGCGTCAATTTCGAATTTCCCATCTCGATCTCGCCACGCGCCGATCGCATCAAAATTCTCAAGGCCAAACCCAAGTGCATCCATCGTACGGTGGCATACCGCACAAGATTCATTCGCTCGATGCTGCTCCATTTGCTCACGCAACGAACCCAACGTTTCGATCCCTTCCTCAAGTTCGGGTACATTTGCTGGAGGAGGTGGTGGTGGTTCAGCGAGAATATTATCCAGAATCCATTTTCCACGTTTCACCGGAGAGGTACGTGTGGGATTTGAGGTCAGCATCAAAATACTGGCATGCGTAAGGATACCGCGTCGTCCCTTTAGCAATTTCACTCGCTGGAAACCCTGATCTTTGACAGGCTGCATTCCGTAATGGCTTGCAAGCCGTTGATCGACATAAGTGAAATCGGCTGTCAGAAACTCAAGCACATTCCGGTCTTCGGTGATCATGGCCTGAAAAAAGAGTTCTGTTTCCTTTCGCATCGATTGCTGCAAGCCATCATCGAAGGTGGGAAAAAGATCTGGATCAGGTTCCAATCGAGTCACATCACGCAGTTGTAACCACTGACCTGCGAAGTTTTCGACAATCGCACCCGCTTTTGGATCCAGAAGCATACGTCTGGTCTCAGTTACCAAAACATCCCGCTCAGTCAATTTACCCATCTTGGCAAGGTCCAGTAATCGCTGGTCTGGCATGCTGCTCCACAGAAAATAGGAGAGTCGGGAAGCCAATTCAAAACCATCCAGTTTTCGAATCCCATCTTCATCATCTTGTGCAGGATCCTTCTCGATTCTGAAAAGGAAATGTGGGCTGGTAAGCACCGCGACAACCACGGTCTTATAAATCTCCGTGGACTCAGCATCCTGCCCCCACGCATCACGCATGATGGTGAACAGCCGCACCTGTTCGTCCTGTGTCACAGGTCGTCTGAATGCTCGCGATGCGAAATGCTGGATATTGAGTCGCGCTGCCTGCGCCTGAGCCAATAGATTGTCAGACGCGGGTTCATGAGGAAATATTCGCTTGGACAATTGTTTGTCGTCAAAAATTCCATCTGCAATGGTGTAAGCGGCTTCGAGATATTTTTCCAACAGAATGGGTGGAAGAGATAACACGTCTCCGATGTTATCAAATCCCTCGCCAACATCATCTGAGGGAAATGCGTTGGCAAGTTTCAGATCGAGACCCGTAAGATCACGAATCGTGTTGTTGTACTCGGCTTTATTGAGTCGACGAATGGTCACCCGCCCGGGATGTTTATCCACTGAGCAATCAAAGCTTTCCAACACCCCTTCCAGTGCTAGCGACACCGCTGCAATCTCATCCGCAGACGGTTGTGGTTGATCTGCTGGAGGCATTTGATGCTCGTTGACCAAACGAATCACTTGCTCCCAAAGGTCATAGTTCTGCTGTACGTTGGCAGCTTTGTTGTATTTGTCAAAAGCAATTCCGCCTTCGGGTTCATCTGCGTTGTGGCACTCATAGCAGTGAGCTTCCAAAAACGGTACCACCCCGCCAACGAAAGTACCCGTTGCGATTTTTTCCTGACTGCTAGCAACATGGCATGAAGCAATCAATAAGCCGCAAGCGACAACAAGATTTCTGCAAGGTTTCAAAGTGTTCATGTGAAAATTTTAGCGTTCGAACCACCCCTTCATCACCACGACCCGACTTGCCATGGTACCCGCCAACTTTCGGGGACGGCAACTGACATTCAAATCGTGGCTGACCTGTAGATGCAATCTAATCACCGGCACGGACGAACCGCAGCAAATTTAAATCAAAAAGAGGCACTCAGTTTGGTTTAACTCATTTTGGCTTGTATGCCGGACCTACACGACTGCTGACTATCGCCAAATGGCTGAATCGTTAGGTCGCAGCTTCTCCGTATCACAGCGTCTTATCGCTGTGACTTCATATCACGTGCCCTAGGCTCGCAGCACCAACACTGGACAAGTTGCCAGTCTGACAACCCGCTCTGCTACTGAACCGACGAGCAGGTGCTCGAGAAATCCCTGCCCCTGCGACGACAGGACCACAAGTTCCGCCGCGACCTTCTGGGCGAAATTGGCGATTTCGCGTCCCGCATCGCCAATGGTGACATGAATCTGAACATCCTTGTATTTTTCATCTGTCAACTTGTTCTTCAAATGCTCTTTCGTCGAATCAATCCGTGATTCCGTAGTGATGGTGCCGTACAAATTCCCCGGTTCCATGGTCGACAACGCCGACAGAACGTGAATCACATGCACCTTGCCTGTTCCACTACTAATTTCCAAGGCGCGATCCAGTGCCGCATAGGACAAATCACTAAAGTCAATCGGAACCACTGTGTTCTCTGACGTCATTCCCGGCATGATCGGCTCTCCTCAACGTAAAACTTGATCTCTCACGAAACTACAGAATCCAACTCCAACTTGACACATGACAGCGAGTCCACCTTTGACCAAATGGTTTCGCTAGTGATGTAACCGCACGCTCCCATTGTAGGCAATGATCCGTAGCTCAGGTGACGAGTCTCAGAATCTGCTGATGGTTAAAATAATATCAAGGTGTTACCGACTCACGCATTTTCGTCCAATCGTAGGCCGACCTTTAATTTGCGATGAAAAAGTGAAACGCCAAATGTGGCAGTGACGGGCCAGGTTGACGTTTCATGGTTGGTTCCAACAATTTATTGAGTTCGACAGTTGGGTCGCTGGTAGTTATCGAAAGCGTCGCAGGCCTTCAATTCCTCGTGCGATCAATCCTTGATAGGTGTATGCTTGAAATGGCTAGACAAGTTTGTGCTGTGCAGCATTCATGCCCACCCAGCTATGACAACGGACGATGACAAATTCTGGATAGAAGCGAGAGTCAAGGAATGAAAAAAATACTGTTCGCGACTGATGGTTCGCACAACTCCCGAGAGGCGGCGAGATTGCTGTCCAGATTATCCTGCGGTGAGACACTGGATCTGGTTGTGGTCACGGTCTTACAAGTTCCCTACATCGTTCTTCGAGCAGGCACTAGCGTTCAACAGGAAAAGATGATTGCAGCAGAACGCGCATCAGCCGTCGCAGCCTTTGAAGAAATCAAAAAGACATTCGATCACTCAGACAGCAAGTTGCGGCATATTATTCGCGAGGGCCATTGTGGAAAAGAAATTTGTGAACTTGCATCTAACGAAAACGCCGAATTGATCGTCACCGGTGCCAAGGGTCGCTCCACAATCGAAAGAACCTTACTTGGCAGCACCAGCGACTATGTTGCACACCATGCCCCTTGCAGTGTTTTAGTGGCTCGCTCGGCTGAGTCCAAAGATCCGACGACTAACTTTCAAATCGCAATTGGATACCAAACAACAGAATCAGCACAACATGCTGTGGAAGAATTCAGACTGGCCAATTGGCAAATACAAAGCGATGTGCATCTCGTTTCCGCGATCTCACTCCTGTCCTCTTTCCAGACAGAAATTGTCGTCGATACCGAAAAAATTCAGCAAACCGCCAACGATGCGTTACTTGAAGCGAAAGCTTCCTTATCGCAATCAGGAATCGACGCCACTACGCACTTAATCGAAGCTGACCATATCGCTGACAGTTTGGTCGATTACGCCGAACAACACGCATGTGACCTGCTGGTTGTCGGTGAAAACCAACATAATATACTCAGCCGCATCATCATGGGCAGTGTCTCGAGATTCGTCCTGCGATATGCTCCTTGCAGTGTTTGGATTTCCAGAAATCAAAGACAAACTGATTCATGATCAACACCCGCAATTTCCATTGCCTGTGTTTTCACCACGCCTTTGCTCCTCGTCCACGTTCAACCCAACTAATCGCGACAAACCATGAAACGTTTTAAGAATATTCTGCTCTACGCGGGCATGGAAGAAAATGAAGTAGCCTTGGCGAGAGCACTCAAGCTTGCAATCGAAAATCAGGCGACTTTAACAATCATGGATGTTGTGAAACCAATTCCACATGCCTTAGGTCTGTTTACTGAGGTGGCCAGCAGCGAGGAATTACAGGAATTGGTGGTGAAAGATCATCATGAAAAGCTGCAGGAAATTGCTGACTCACACCAGGACGCAGGAGTCGAAATCAACGTCGCAGTGGGTGAAGGCGATCCAGCAACCGAAATCGTTAAGAAGGTAATTCGTGATGGGCACGATTTGGTAGTCAAGTCTGTCAATGGACAGACCGTGGGGAAATTGTTTGGAGGAATCGCTCGCTCCCTGTTGAGAATATGCCCTTGCCCTGTGTGGTTATTGAAGCCCGATGTAAATGGGGAGTTTGACAGAATTTTGACGGCTCTCGACCTCGGTGCATCCGATGACGCTCATCGCACTCTAAATCAAAAGATGATTGAAATGAGTACAGCATTAGCAGAAATGGAAAATGCTGAGCTGCATGTCGTGACCGCATGGGAAGTGTGGATGGAACAGGCGTTGAGACGACGAGCGGGTGACACAGAAGTCAATGCTGCTGTTGCTGACAAACAAGCCAAAGTGGAAACTTCACTCAACGAACTCCTTGGCAAGTTTGAATCAACAACCCGGACACTGCATAAACACATTCATCAGGGCAATTCTGCAACTGTGATTCGCTCTGTTGCAAATCACATGAACGCCGATCTGCTTGTGATGGGTACCCTCTGTCGAACAGGAGCTGCTGGTTTTCTCATAGGCAACACGGCTGAAACCGTGCTCTCAGGTGTAAATTGCTCGCTACTGGCCTTGAAACCCGATGGGTTCGTTTCACCCGTCCAAGTCGACTAGGGAACGAAAATACTGGCTCAGTGAGCCTTAAGGCTCCAACGAGATACCTGATCTCTGAGATTCCTGATATCTGCACAGCTCAAGCAGACACCCCAAAGAAAAAACGGATCCTGACAAGATTTTATCAATTGACATGTCGCGACATTCCGATATGTTGGAGATAACCGAGGGAGACAGTGATGGCAACCAATACAACTCAACCCGATAAGCCCGCAGGCAGCACCGAATCGTTCAACGAAGCTGCAGAGTGCTTACGAATACTCGCACACCCAGTACGTTTGCGAATGGTGCAAATGCTGTTGCATGGGCGATATGCAGTCGGCCAACTCGCCGAAGATGCTGGGATACCCGATAACGTTGCTTCCGAGCATTTACGACTCATGCAACGCTGTGGTTTCTTCACAAGCGAGCGACAAGGACGACGCGTGTATTACCAAGTAGCGGAACCACACCTGCAGGAATTGATGAATTGTGTGGAGAGTCGGTTCCTAGGATGAGCTGAGATCCTGGAGAGGTCTTCTCTCCCTTTTTTCACACCACAAAGCATCGCAACCTTGCGACCTCACGAACAATTGACACCAGGGCAAGAATGATGCAATCAATCACCGTGCAAGAGTTGGCAAGGCACCACGCTGAACAGCCCATTGAGCTGATTGACGTACGAACGCGCGTTGAGTTCTCAAGACTCCACGCCTCTCCCGCTAAAAATGTCCCACTCAGCGAGCTTGATCCTGATGCAGTCATGGCAAGGCACACCAAGATGTTTACCGATCAACCTCTTTATCTGATTTGCCAAAGCGGCAAACGCTCATCCAAGGCCAGCGAAAAATTCCAAGCCGCCGGTTACGACAACATCATCAACGTGATTGGTGGGACCCAAGAATGGCGAGCAACCGGCTTGCCCATCGAGCAAAACGAGCAGGTCATTTCTCTGGAACGACAAGTTCGTATCGCGGCTGGCACAATCGCCCTGATTGGAATTCTTCTTGCCTATCTGATCCACCCCTATTTCTCGGCGGTGGTAATCTTTGTGGGGGCAGGATTGGTATTTGCCGGGATCAGTGATACCTGTGGCATGGGGATGTTACTGAGCAGGATGCCATGGAATCGACGCACGTTCAGTGATCCCGACACTTATACCAAAACGACCTGACATTGAGTGCACTCGCAGCAAAACGTTACTTCAAAGTCGCACAAGGGCAGCCCGCTGATGTTATTAAAACACTTTTACGATCAATCATTGGCCCACACTTCCTACATGCTTGGATGTCAAAAAAGCGGTGAAGCATTGATCATTGATCCCAGTCGTAACATCACACCTAACCTGGAAGCTGCCCACGCAGCTGGTTTACGAATTGTGGCGGCGGCAGAAACACACATCCACGCTGACTTTGTCTCTGGCTCTTGTGAACTCGCAGATCACGTCGGAGCAATGCTGCACCTATCAAACGCAGGGCCGGATAATTGGAAATATCACATCGGTCATCTTCAAAATATCAATCTGATTACCGATGGTGACACATTTCAAATCGGAAATATTTAACTCGATATCATTCACACGCCGGGGCATACCCCTGAAAGCATTTCCTTGCTGGTCACGGACCTTGGTGGTGGAGCGACTGCGCCGATGGGAATTTTCACCGGCGATTTTATGTTTGTCGGAAGTATGGGGCGACCTGATCTACTTGAGACAGCAGCCGGATCCATTGGCAGTGCCAAACAGGGGGCTCGAGAACTCTTCCAGTCAGCGGAGCGCTTCAAACAATTGCCTGATTACCTTCAGGTATGGCCCGTCCATGGTGCAGGTAGCGCATGTGGAAAGAAAATCGGTGCAGTTCAATCGACCACTGTTGGTTATGAGAAACGGTTCAATCCATCACTTCAGTTCAGCGACGAAACCAGTTTTGTCCAATACATCTTGTCTGAGCAACCTGAAACTCCCGGCTACTTTGGTCGCATGAAAAGAGTCAACAAAAAAGGGGCCAAGCTTTTAAGTGATCTTCATCCTATCCGTACGCTACAGCCCCAAGAATTGGCAACAGTTTCACAAACACAACCGATGGTCGATGTTCGACCTGTTGCCGAATACATGAAAGCCCACGCGCGGGGATCAATGAACATTCTCTTGGGGGATCTTGGTCAATGGGCAGGTTCGCTGATCGATTATGATTCCCCGCTAACAATCATTGGAAGCACGAACGACTGGATTTCATCAGTCAATATTTTTCGCTCGATTGGCATCGATTTGATTGAATACCACATCAATGCTGTGGCATTAGAACGCGAGGGATTGATGACCGAAAAATTAAAGAGTGCAACACCAAGAATAGTTGCCCCTGGAATTCAACAGGGGTCATCCTGGCTGTTAGATTTCCGCTCTCAAGTTGAATGGCAAAATGGTCACGCGCCACAAGCTCATCATCATTTCCTCGGAGACCTGCAAGACAAACCCTCTGAATTACCAGCCAAAAGCCGAGTTATCACCCAATGCATGAGCGGCAAACGTTCAGCCATCGCTGCCAGTCTGCTGCAAGCAAGAGGTTTCAACGTCGTTAATATGAGCGGTGGTTTCCCTGCATGGAAAAAAACTGGCCTGACCGTAGTTCGCACCTTGGAATCAGACCCTCTTTTACACAGCTGACATCGTGGACCCACGACTTTGTCGACTAAACTGTCAGGACCAAGACGACAAAAAACAGACAGGTGTTACCATCGCAAAGACGAAGTCAGAAAAAAGTGAGACCTCTGCAAATGATGGGACATCAGATTTGCGGATCTTTGCAAAAGTATGGGGAGTGTTTCTGCTGGCCCTGCTGCTTGCCACCTACCCATTGTGGTTTGTGCCACCAAGCTCCCAAATATCCTTGGCTGTCTCTCTGCTTCTCCCTGTCCTTCCGATGTCGGATTATGCACTGTTTCTACCATCCGTCACTCTTTTGGTTGGTCTGATCATTGCTATCGTAGCTCGCAAAGACAAACAAATTCGAATCGGCTGGATGATGGTAGCTGGATCGCTACTGACTTCTTTTCTGGTCGATCAACACCGGCTTCAACCATGGGCTTATCAATCGTTTTTTTACGCATTGGTATTCTGCACCATGACTTCAAGCTCTGGTCGTAAGTGGATCATGCTTCTAGCTGCGAGTGTCTATGTCTACAGTGCGTCTGGGAAATTTGATTTCCAGTTCCAACATACGGTAGGTCAGGATCTGCTTGGTGTGTTAGCAGATTTACTGGGCGGATTACCTTTCAATCTTGATGCCGATACCGCCACTCACGTAACGCTTTTGTTTCCCACGGTCGAGCTCTTGGCTGGACTCGGACTTTACCTTCCAAGAACGCGTCGACCATCAGTCATCGTTCTGGTCTTGATGCACCTCTCACTATTAATCCTGCTCGGTCCCTGGGGCCTCAACCATAGCCGCGGTGTATTGCTTTGGAACTTGATGTTGATTGCACAGGCATATCTGCTGTTCTGGGTCCGTCCCTGCATTCAACCAATATCAACAGAATCAAGAGATGCTGATCACGGTGAGTCCCAGAACAGTCGCGGCCTGATACGTTCAGGGATCGTTTTGTTCGTCAAGCTCTTGATCCTGTTAGCGATCTTCTGTCCATTTCTGGAGCGTACTGGCTACTGGGATCATTGGACATCATGGTCGCTTTACTCACCGCACACGAGTCGTGCCGAAATTGAGCTGCACCGATCCGTCAGCAGTAGCCTGGACTCAGGATTGACCAAATTTTTGGAAGACGATGAAGACAATGATGGCTGGCAACGATTATCGTTGGAGTCCTTGTCCCTGAGCAGCCGCTTAGTCCCAATCTATCCACAAGCCCGCTATCAACTGGCGATCGCCAATCAGATCTGTTTATCGAATGGACTGGATAGCGAAGTTCGTGTGAAGCTCAAAGGAGTCGCTGATCGCTGGACTGGAAAACGCAGCGAAAACCGATTGATTGGGAAACAACAGATTCAGGATGCCTGCCAAGAATTTTGGCTGAACACAGGAGTCACCCATGACTGATCTCAGATACTGACTGACCTCAGATCCCCATCTGTTGCAGGATATCAGCGATGCTGCACAGTGTTTCGGTAAGCACTGGATGAGATTCCTCGAATCGCTTCGCAGAATGGCTAACATGCTGACTGAGCGATTCTTTCTGCTCGCTGCCTTCATTTAAAACAGCTTCGATATCCAGCATCACTGTTCGCAATTTCTCTACATCATCAGCTTCCAGATGATCCGCTGCCGCCAATTCTTGCTGTACAACTGCTAAGGCATCGGTAAGTTGTTTTTGACTCATGAGTGAATTTCTTCCTGCGATTTTCGATATCTAGAACAGAGGCCGTCTGAAATGATGCGACTCACCCAAGATCTTACTTCATCAAAGTGGATTTATACAAAAGGCTTTCTGCTGCTGCTGATCTCTTTAATTTCGGCGGTACTGATTCTCATTCAATTACCAAGATGGGACATTCTTGCCCTCTTGCTGATCTGTCTATGGGCAAGTTGTCGGTCGTACTATTTCGCGTTTTATGTGATTCAAAATTACGTCGATCCCGACTATCGCTTCAGTGGTTTATTTGATTTTACCCGTTATCTGCTGAAACGAAATCACCAAAGCGAGTCCGACGATCAATCGAGCACCATGGATCAATCACCATAAAAAATCCCCCATTCAAAAGAACGGGGGACTCTTCATTTAATCATTCTGAAAAACCAGGTCAAACCTGTTTCCAATTTCGCTCCGCAGCACTGCTGAGAACGGCGTCACACACCCGCTGCGTCTCTTGTGCATCGCGGAAATTTGGATGCGCCTCTTCTCCAGCCTGGAGGGCTTGCAAGAACTCAGCCACATGGTGAACAAAGGTGTGTTCATAACCGATTTGGAGTCCGGGCACCCACCACTTGTCCATGTAGGGGTGCTCCCCACCGTGATCGGTCACATGAATGGATCGCCAACCTCTCAGCTTTCCTTCATCGTTGTGATCGAAATACTCAAGACGATGAAGGTCATGCAAATCCCAGCGGATTGAAGCATTCTCACCATTGATTTCAAACGTATAGAGCGCCTTGTGTCCCCTTGCATAGCGAGTTGACTCAAACAGGCCCAGTGACCCATTTTCAAAGTGGCACAGGAACGCACATGCATCATCAATTCCAACGGGCTCCATTTTGCCAGTTTCGGTATGCATGCGTTCCTTCACAAAGGTCTCCGTCATAGCCGAGACATCTTTGATAGAACCATTGAGCCAAATGGCTGTATCGATGCAGTGTGCCAGCAAATCGCCGGTCACACCAGAGCCAGCCGCAGCAACATCTAAACGCCACAGTGCAGCGCCACCCTGCGGTACGTCATCCGAAATGGTCCAGTCCTGCAGGAAGTTGGCTCGATAATGGAAGATCCGGCCAAGTCTTCCTTCGTCGATCAGCTGCTTTGCCATGGTGACGGCAGGTGCTCGTCGATAGTTGTACCAAACCGTATTAGTGACTCCTGCTTTCTCTACAGCCGCAATCATCTTCTCTCCCTCTTCGGGATTCAAAGCAAGCGGCTTCTCACACAAAATCATCTTGCCCGCTTCAGCAGCGGCAATTGCAATTTCTGCGTGGGAGTTATTTGGCGTACAGATATCAATGGCGTCGATATCGTCGCGGGCGATCAAGGCTCGCCAATCCGTTTCAATGGATTCGTACTGCCATTGATTAGCAAAGTCTTGAACCTTGCCTGCATTGCGCCCGCACACGGCTTTCAAAACGGGACGATACTCCAGCTCCGGGAAAAAATCGTTAACCCGTTTGTAGCCATTACTGTGGGTCCGGCCCATGAACCCGTAGCCGATAAGTCCAATGTTGAGTGGTTTCATTCTTATTGTTTGATAGCGAGTAAATCGAAAAAAATTGAAGCCTGAGTGGCGATTCACATCCGTTGTGAAAGCGTCTCACATCATGGCTGATGCGAACTGAAAGTAGTTAAGAGCAAGGATCAGACAGTAGTACCATGAGCATCACGAACATCGACCATCGCTTTCAGGATCTGATTCCATGTCTCTGGATTCTCAAGCACTTCATTCGGGAACATGCATCCGTCCCAGCAAATGTGTTGGATCCCGCGAGAGGAGGCATCTTTCAGCCAGTAGCCAGCAGTACGAGTGATATCAAGCTTGCCGTTGGGATCATCGGCTTGGCAATGCTTGCCGGTTTTATCGTGCGATCCTGCACCGTGCACGGTGCCATCATTCTGAGCGACGTGGAAATCGATTGTCCAGGGTCGTAGCTTGTCCGTCATCTGCTCATAGGCAGCATAGAATTCTTCTTCGCTATACCCGTCTTGCAGCAGAGCGTGCTCTGGCGCGTTGTACCCCATCAAATACAGATAGGTGTGCGCCTGATCCGCCTGGAACCCAAGAGTTTCGGGTTTGCCGACTGCTTCCAGCAGATCCAGCATGTCTTTCCAACTGTGCATGCCAGCCCAACAGATCTCACCTTCACAAGCGAGACGCTCGCCATGTTCAGCAGCGATTTCAGCTGCCTTTGTGAACGTGTCTACGATCCTGGCTGTACCGGCAGCAGGATCGTCTTTCCATTTCTCGACCCCAAACTCTGCCGAATCGATTCGGATCACACCGTATTCACGGATACCATGCTCATTAAAGACCTTTGCGATGCGACAGGCCTTCTCAATGGCTTGCAGAAACTTTCCCTGCTGCTCATCGTCACCCATTGCTGAATCACCAACCGTACCGGGCCACACAGGAGCCACTAACGACCCTACCTTGAGCCCATGACTCCCGATCAGGTCAGCGATTCTTTTCAGCTCATCATCGCTGGCATCTGGATCGGTATGTGGGTGAAAGAGAAAGTAGTCAACACCTTCAAACTTTTGACCATCAACTTCTGCGTTGGCAGTCAGTTCAAGCATTCGTTCCAGACTGATGGGCGGTTCCTGACCCTCATCATCTCCCTTTCCAACGAGGCCGGGCCACATTGCATTGTGAAGCTTTGGGTAATTTTTGTGCTGGTCAGACATGTTGTTCTGCAAATAGTTCAAAGGGAAACGAAAATAGAAATCTGAGCCGAGAAGTATAGTTTAACGTGTTCCAGATCAGCGATGGTCAGCTGTCACACACTATCCACGACGCGGCTAGCATCCCGCTGTTGGAAAATCACTGTGCGTTTTAGGGCCAAAGTATCTTGAACCCACCAGTGGTGATGTTCCTGGATTCTCAATTCTGACGCCCCGGGTCACGGCAAGATAAGAGATATAAACTTCTTCGGTGGTATTTTTAGCAAACCGAATCATCGCCAGAGTCTGTGGAGCGAGTGAACCCTTTCGACCACGTCCCCGAACAGTGCGCAAAAAACTTGCGCCAGCGTCCTGAAACGTCCACTTCTTCTAATTTGACGTTCCTCATTGGCAATTCACTTCACTCAGGAATTTGGGGATGTTTTTCAAAAAGCCGGCGATCGGCAAGTCTGCTCGGTAGCCAGCTTTCGACTTAGATGTTTTATTGACTGACAGCCTCGGGTACAAGAACGCGAGGAAAGTGTCTTTGTCTATTCAGTAAAAATAACCTTCGGGATTATCCCGAAGACCGAATTGAGCGTTACCACCAGTCCCACAATCACCTTATGGCGACCAAATCCGCGACTCACCGTTCACTCGGATCCCGAGTTCCCAGCGTTGTCTGGGATCAAAACTCTCCACTATCAATGCAAATTGACACCCGCAAAGGGGAAATCAGCACCCGCCATGGACGGTTTTCTGGGGGAGCGGCTGATCAAGTGGAGGTGATTGAGGTCGATACTGGCGCGATTCGCGTCCTGATTTTACCAACCCGCGGCATGTCAATCTGGAGAATGGAGGCCAGCGGAGTACGTTTTGGCTGGCAATCTCCGATCTTTGGCCCCGTGCACCCCTCCCAAGTTCCCGTATTCGATTCCAGTGGAATTGGCTGGCTGGAAGGTTTTGACGAGTTGCTCGTCCGATGTGGGCTGGAAAGCAACGGTGCCCCTGAACATGACGCAAATGGGAACCTGATTCACCCGCTGCATGGGCGAATCGGCAATCTGCCCGCTGATTCCCTAGCAATCGAGTACGACGAGGCGTCGGGAAGACTCGAAGTGATCGGCGAAGTTTTGGAATCCCGTCTGTTCGTCAAACGACTCCGTTTACGCAGCAGAATTCGTTTTGAAGCAGGTAGCGCCGAAGTTGCTGTTCTGGACGATGTGACCAATGAACTCTCAAAACCAGCGTCCATTCAATTGCTGTATCACATCAATGTTGGCGCCCCCATTCTTAGCGAGGGTGCGAAGATCGAAGCACCGATTGAATCACTTGCCCCAAAAGACTCACTCGCAGCCAGTGAAATAGAAACATGGAATGAATTCGGTGCCCCTGAAGAAGGCTATGCGGAACGTGTCTACTTTGCACGGCTGCGAGCGGATGAATCCGGTGCGACCACCGCAATGCTCAGATCCGCGGACGGGGAAAAAGGCTTGGGTGTTACCTTCAATGTGAATGGCTTGCCAAGATTCATTGTGTGGAAAAACACAGCCGCCGAAAGCGATGGCTATGTCACCGGCTTGGAACCAGCCACCAACTACCCCAATATTCGGTCATTCGAAGAAAAACAGGGTCGAACCGTCGAACTTGATGGTGGAGCAACGACATCATTTCGCGTCAAGTTGATGCCTTTGACCACGGCAGAACAAGTCGATGAAGTGTCACGTCAGATCCAGACTCTGCAGGGTGATGAAGATCCGGAAATTCATCTTCAGCCGAGACCCGGTTGGTCACCTGGTGCATAAAAACACCAGATTTAAAAATTTGAAACCGTGATCTACTTCACCTTCACGCCATCAATCTTGAAGATTGCGAAGTGGCTTGCGCCTCGTGGACCAACTCCATTGGGATACTTGTACTTTTCAGTATCGATCTTGAATTTGCCTTCGACAGTGACTGGTCGTGTCACAAAGTCCGTTGTATTGCCGGGTACCATTTCAACGATCACACAATCGAAGAGAGCAGCACCGGGGCCAAAACAGCATTCCTGATTATCCCTGACCAGCACAAACTGATCAATGTTGGTTTCCTTGAACAAGGTACTGGGCAGGATGTAACCCCGCAATTTGACCTTCACGCCATCGAGCTTCTTGATGTCGTCCGTCAACAATGCTGGATTGAATTTGGCGTCCTTTTCAATCTTGAAGCTCAGGTCATCAAAATTGATATCACCTTTGGCTCGCGCCGAGTCACTGCTTTTGCGAACTTCAACCTTGGTCTTCGAAATAGGTTTTTCGCTGGTGGCCTGAGCGACACCCTCAGCCTGCGGCTTGGCAGCAACCTCGCCTGCACCACTGGTTTTCCCGATGTTCGTCTTTTGGTCCTGCTGGGGATTCGTCAATGGCGGACTTGCCGCTTGTGAAACTCCGACTAGCAGAATGGAGTTCACGATCAACGCGAAACGCAAAAGTCTCATGTGTTGGCTCGAAAGGGACCTGTTGCTGCAACGAAAGCTACGCCCTCGCCTTACTACCCCAGTATACGCACAGGCAGGAGACAGCGAACACATCAAAATGATTGACTCTCGGACTCAGCGGATTTGATCGACTTTCATTTGATAGAACACCGTGTTGTCAAAGTCAGTCACTTTCTGTGGCCCACGATTTAGCGTGAACGTGCCGGCCAGCTTTTTCTTCGTCAAACCGGCTTTCGTCGTTTGACCATTCAACAACCTGACTTCGATCATATCGCTGCTTTTGGGCTGTCCTCCGAAGCAACAAGTCCCCAAATCAGGCACGAGGATGAATCGTTTCAGCAAACCGCTGCCCGAGGAGGGATGAATGTAACCCTTCAAGAAAATGTCGTTGCCGTTGATCTCAATTGCTTTTGAGCTCGGTTGGTCGCCCGGTGAATTGGAAGCCTGCTGCAATTCCCAGAAATGAACGCGTGTGTAGCCCTCAGGCACCTCGGTCAAATAAACGTAGCTATGCAGGCTAACACCACCCAAAATGACCAGAATATTGAACACGATTCCAGCCATCGCCAGTGAATGACCCGCGAACTCCTGAGGAAACCGTTTGATCTTCGAGAATCCCACGAAGCCCAGAAACATGCCCAAAAAAGCCAAGCCCAAGAAGGCCCAGACAAACAAACCCAGCAACGAAACGGCGGCACAGATGACCGAAGCAATCGCGGTCGTACTCAGCGCACGGTAGGGAAATTCCTGCTCGCTAGAAGTGGAGCGTATCTGGATATCAGCTGACATTTTTCTATTTCACCAAGATGATCTTCAACATATTGGCGACTCCTTCAGGATCCCACGACTATCCCTTGGCAGGCTGTGTTCCGCCCGAAAGCAGCAAGAACTGAACGATCATAATGGTCGCCAATGCAAGCCCTAGTACGTAGCCCAACCGCCAAGGGTTCATTCCCTCTTGCAAAACAGGGGTCGGAGTCAGCGTGGTGGAGCCGAGTGTTGCTGGTGACAGATCTCCCAGTGAAGGAGCTGCCAGTGACAAAGCTGCAGTGGCCTGCCCTGGTTGAGCAAATACCGACCGTTCATTCATCCCGAGTTCATTTTCATCACGATCAGGGAACGCGGCACCTCCAGAGAATTTACCCTCCGTGTCTCGATCCACGGATGAACTGGAATCCGATTTACCAGTTTCGCGACTGGGGACGGGAATTGAGAAGAAAGTGTTAGCACGGCGGACACTTTCGGGGTCAATTGCTTCCAGTTTTTCAAGCGCCTTCTTGGCTGTTGGCAGCGGGCAAGCACGAAGATAGTTAACCACAGGCACACGTACCCAATTGTTATCTGGGTCTGCTTTGACGAATAAATCCACCAATCGGTCGATTTGGCTCCAATCGCTCCAGCGTGCGAGATCGGGGATCACCAAGTCGGCCAGATCCTTGCGATCCAGCACGTGATGCAGCGACTCGACCAAAGCGCTACGTGGAAGCACATCGCCCTCAGTTCCATGGAAACGCACCGCCATGATTGCGGCATATGTGTCGGCATAAGGTGCCTTCTTGTTGGCTAGAAACAATTCATCCACCAGCGGCAAACCCTTTTCACCAGCCAACGTGAGATAGCAGGCGATCAAAGCATCGAGCCCACCACGAGTACTCTTCTGGGTGCTGCGAAGCATTTCCTCCAGGAACGGTAGATTCTTCTCGTCGCCACAAACGCCCAACATGGTCAAGTACAACCGTTTCCGGTCGGTTGCCATTTCGGGATCGCCGATCCATTCAAGCAACTGCTTACGATCCATTTCGGGACCCAGTTTTTTAACAGCATCGTAGGGAGCTACTGCAAACTCGTCGTAGGCATCGCGTGCCAACATTGATTCTTCGTCTTGCAGGAACTTGTGATAGAAGCGTAATCGCTCCAGTGAATCGTCTGGCAATTTCGTAATATTGCCAATGTACTTTTCTGCTCTTTTACTGACGGGCAGGCAGGACCATTGCAGGTCTGGTGGATCAACACCCGAGAGCATGAATCGACGACCGATGCTCACTTCACCGTAATAGATTGCGTTGACTTCCTGCCCAATTTTGATGAGATCGCCCCCTTTCAGAACGACCTCCACCTTCATCAATACCTCGCCAGTTTCTTTATTTCGAGTTGTGTCGTCTTGAAGCGACGTCGCGATGACAACGGCATCCATGGAACCCATTTCCTGCCGCAAGGTCTGCGACACAGCGTTGCAGAACGGACAGGCTTCTGCGACGGACCCCGAGAAACTGCCGACAGACAGCAACAAGACGACAAGTAGAGGTCGAATCGAGGATTGCGATACGAACATTCGATATACCACGGTGCAAGGGATTGGATGCAGGCCTTCGCTGCCTTGTAGCATCAAGTCTCATACGATCATAAGTCAATGATCAACTACGCTGCCTTTACAGATTGCAGCGGAGCTATCAGGTAATCATAGGTGGCAAAGATGGTTCATGAGAAGTCGTTCAACGGACGGGTGGACCGCTTCCGCAGAGTTTTCCCGGCATAATCCACCCCTGAACGACTCAACCGATGCTACCCAACGTGCCGATAGTGACGGTACGTCGGGTTGTGTTACCGAGTTCGCAAGCGAATTACGCCCAAACAAGGCAAACATTCGCACCATTGTGAATACCGATGATCACAACATGACAGCCGGGCCAGACAGCTGAAGACTCAGGAAAACAGCCAATTGTCCGGAATTAGCCAAAATATTCCCGCGATATTCGCCGCAGCGTGGCGATTTCGTACGTCTCGAGGGGGGACGCAGTGATGCTTCGTCATCTTTTGATCGCCGCCGTACTGTCATGCAGTTACGTCGCTCTTTCCGATAATGCTTCGGCTGACCAACGGGCCTATGGCCGCGCTTGGGGTGGACAGTCCGATTTCCGCGACTGGAATCGGTTTTATCACTATCCATACGTCTACTACCCCCAGAATTTCTGGGGGCAGGAGTACTTCCGTAGTAGCGATAGCATGTACCACAGGTATCCGCCAGAGATGCGGATTCCTGTCTACAACAAAAAGTGGCACAACTATTACCCGAGCCACCGCCGATTCCATTCGGGTCATCATTTCATCTTGGATGTCTTTTAGACACGATCTTGCGTCATCACACTCGGCTGATGAGTTCAAGCTGCTGCCACTGGTAAATTTGCCAGTCGGGTGTTCGCGGTTCATCACATCAAACGAGTTTGCTGGCGGAACTGATGGTATCTGGAACCGGTATTCGGCCGTTTGCGCGGCTGTTGGATAAATCGAAAGCGTCGGTCTGGGTAATCAGCCCGGGCGGGAAGCTTATTTATCTTTCCCTAGGCTGCAGCCAATGGCTCGGATTTGACAGTGCGCTTCTGTTGGACCGACGTTCGGTCGCTGGTGCGGCGATCTCAGATGAGAAACTTGATCTGATCGCGGCCGCTCTGGCCCCACCAGCCGAGTTGATGCGCCGTGGAACTGCATCTCTAAAAATCACCCCGCCAGCCTTGGAGCGTCATCGTCCCGAGGCCCGGGAGGTGCGGTTTCTAAAGGTGGGGAATGGCAATACGGCTCTCATCTTGGCGATTGCCGGTGATTTCGATGATCGCCTACCCGATCCCGAACTGAAAGATGCTGTTGCAATAAGGCAACAGCTCGATTCGTGGCGACGACAACACGCCGCAACCGCGATCAATATCGCTGCTGGCACTTCGACGCAAGCTGTCCGTCTGAGGCGCCGTATTCATGTTGCAGCCTCCACCAGAACAGATGTCGGCTTATTTGGACCACCAGGTTCCGGTGGTGAGTCCATCTTGATGCGTATCCACGAGCTGTCAGCACCAGGCGAAAACCTGATCAACGTTGACGGACCACTGATGGACTCGGACCTGCTCGATGCAACGTTAATGCCCGCGCGTCATCAACTCGCTGAGAACAAGGACGCCCGTGTCACGGCTCTGGTGCGTGGCTTAGACGAAATGCCATTCGAAGCGCAACAGCGGTTAGCGAGTCTTCTGGACACATTCTCAGGCCGTCTGAGGCTGCTGGCGAGTTGTGGAGCCCAGCTGATTGAACTGAACGCACCCACCGATGACGTGATCAGCGATAGTCTGTCGTTTGAAAATGACCGCGCCAGTGGACTGTGCTCACAGCTGATTGACGTCATCAGCTCGCTGACCATCGTCAACCCGCCACTCGCACTGCGAGTCGAAGACATACCACTCATTGCCACAGCAATGCTCGACACCCGACACGCTGCTGGGGAGGGTCCCGCTGAACGAATCAATCGAGCCGCGCTCGATGCACTGGTGATTTACCCATGGCCGCACAACTACAAGGAACTGGAAGATGCCATTCGACATTCAACCCGAACCGCTACGGGCAGCGTGATTGCGTGCGAGCATCTGCCTCTGGCGATTCGTTCTTACCAGCCCGGTTCCGTCTCAAAGCGTGCCAAGCAGTCAAAAATCTCCCTCGATGATGCAATACAGCGGTATGAACTGCGACTCATCAACGAAACTCTCGAATCTGCCGACGGCAACCGTGCAGAAGCCGCACGGCGACTCGGTATCAGCAGAGCACGATTGATTCGACGCCTTGATGATCATTCCCCCGGTACATCGTCATCCAAGGAAGCTCGTTGAATGAATTGGTCTTTGGTTGATCCGGGCGTCATTCGAGCATGGCTTATCTGTGAAACGGGTAGCCGATGGCTCACCGCGGTGCGCCGATTTGGACCGGACATGGTTCCTGAAGAGCTCGTGGCGAAAGTCGAATCAGCAAGTCGAGATGAAATTCTCGCAAACCTCACCTTTTCCGAACCCTCAATTGTTCTTTGGGAAGTCCGCCGGAATTCGCTGGCTGCTCATTGCGATTCACTCGCTCGATCCTCTGCAATCAACCCAAAGGCACTGCAAATCATCGCCTGCCATCATTTGACACATCGTGAAAAGGCGTGTCTGGCCCCTTTTCCAGTCGCTGCAATGGTCCAGCACCCCGAAGAGTTGCCTCGTTTGACCCGCATGATTCACCTCCACTTCGCAAGGTGGACCCAGTTCATAGACTAGGGGTATGTGGTCGTCTGGTCAGGCGACCAATAATTCGCAATGAAGTGTCCGGTGCGATACCACGTTCGCCATAATCGTGTTCAATGAATCAAAACCTCCCTCGGTCCGTTTTCGGCCAACAGAGCGTTTTTTTCGGTAAATACGACTTACTGCAACGTCGCGGCCTTGGCTGAATCCCAAAAATCGAAGTCCTCCCATAGCGTTACGAGACCGATCATGAGCAACTTGTCCCCCGACACCGTCCGGAAGGCTATTTCCGATCACCCTGACCCCGAAACAGGGCGTGGTTTGGATTCCATGGGTCAAATCAAGGATGTCGTTGTCGATCAAGACAGCGCCATCCTCACGATAGGATTGACAAGCCACAGTGCACCAATGGCTGATGAACTGTCCGACGCTTTGGAATCGAAAATCGTCGCGGCAGCACCAGGAAGTAAAGTTACGATCAACTACGTCGACCATCCACGACCACCCGCTCGGGTAGGTCAAATCGCGTTAAAGGCGAAAAGCGTCATCGCAGTGGGCAGCGGCAAAGGAGGTGTTGGGAAAAGCACAGTCGCCGCCTCTCTGGCACTCACGTTGCGGCGATACGGAGCCAAAGTGGGCTTGATGGATGCTGATGTTTATGGCCCGAGTATCCCTCAATTGCTCGGGTTGAGCGGTCGCCCCGCGATCACAGCACAAAAACGAATTGATCCAATCAAACTCGATGGTGATCTTCCGGTCATGTCGATGGGATTCCTTGTCGAACCCGATCAGGCCGTCATTTGGAGGGGTCCGATGCTGCATGGATCCATCAACCAATTTCTTGGTGATACCGATTGGGGTGACCTCGACTACCTAATCATTGATATGCCACCAGGCACCGGTGACGTTGCACTGACCCTGTCACAAGCACTTCCGCTGGCAGGTGCCGTCATCGTGTGCACTCCACAGGAAGTCGCCCTGCTTGATGCAATCAAGGCTGTCAGCATGTTCCGTAAAGTTGAAATTCCAATCCTTGGAATGGTAGAAAATATGAGCGGCTTTCAATGCCCCGATTGTGGAAAGACGTTTGATATTTTTGGCAAAGGTGGAGCGCGACAGAAAGCCGAGGAACTCAATGTTCCTTTTCTCGGCGGGCTGCCGATCGACATCACGCTCCGAACCGCCGGTGATGAAGGCAAACTGGCGGAGGTGATTCAGTCAAATGAAGCATCGCGGGCACCCTTTGATGCAATTTGCAAAGCAGTGGTACGTGAATTAGCCATGCGAGCCGCCAATCAGCCAACCAAAGTCAGCCTACCCACCCTCTGATCAGCTCAAGACGATGTTTCCATCACGCGTTTGACTTTCTAAATGGTTAACATCGATAAGCGAGTCCCCGTCTTACCATGAGAACCTCCTCTAATTGCTAGCAAACGGTAGACTAAAAAAAGCGATCCAGCGATGAACGTCTGGCTGAGACACGCCGTGTTGCTATTACGAACCCCTATGGATTCGCAGTGATTCTCTGCGTCTAGGGTTCTGGGTTCACATAGATTGCTAGCTATTAGTGGCTCAGATAACTCAAGTGAGTTGAAGTTCCGCGCGTGTTGCAAACGTGTCTATCGCTGGTTTGGCAGGAATCACGCTCACCGACTCAACCCTGGTTTTCGTCGGTTATTTCGATTGCCCTGCCGATGGGTCCCAAGCAACAGTCTCATCTGCAATGGATTAGGGACTTGGCTCATCTGCAATGGATTAGGGACTTGGCTCATCTGCAATGGATTGG